>Ga0209487_1002708_pt1 | contig 14286 bp, 12 predicted proteins | sample Poulit2012_FD_187524 | JGI IMG/M metagenome (GOLD analysis project Ga0209487, IMG submission 187524) | Agricultural soil microbial communities from Georgia to study Nitrogen management - Poultry litter 2012 (SPAdes) (version 2) | ecosystem: Environmental > Terrestrial > Soil > Agricultural land... | reverse complement strand
CGCGGCGTCGCTGCATCAGGGTTTCCCCCATTGTGCAATATCCCCCACTGCTGCCTCCCGTAGGAGTCTGGGCCGTGTCTCAGTCCCAGTGTGGCCGGTCACCCTCTCAGGCCGGCTACCCGTCAACGCCTTGGTAGGCCATTACCCCACCAACCAGCTGATAGGCCGCGAGACCATCCCAAACCGCACAAGGCTTTCCACCAACCACCATGCGATGGCTGGTCCTATCCGGTATTAGACCCAGTTTCCCGGGCTTATCCCAAAGTTCAGGGCAGGTTCCTCACGTGATACTCACCCGTTCGCCACTCATCCACCCCCAGCAAGCTAGGAGCTTCAGCGTTCGACTTGCATGTGTTAAGCACGCCGCCAGCGTTCATCCTGAGCCAGGATCAAACTCTCCATACAAAACATATGAAAACATTCAATCAAACAGACCAGGCCGGAAACAGCCCAATCCCTGGCACCACCACAACCCACCCCACGGAGGCGAGGCAGACTGCGGCAAACCATCTACAAAAAAATGGCATCAAACAAACTTGGCACACTATTGAGTTCTCAAACAACCACACCACACACCAACCAGCAAAAGCCAGCCAGCACGCAGCACAACAACCCACAACACTAAACAACGTTTAGTGGAAGAGTCAAATCTTATCGAAGAGATATCCCTCACACATCAAAGAGTCGGTTGATAGAACCTGTACTCTTCACACGGTGACCGATAATCTCGATAAAAGGTCTGACGATCATCTATATGATTTGTCATCAGGACCGAATCAACACCCTAGCACATTGGCTTTCGGGTTTGTCAACTCGGGCTCCGCGCTCAATTTCTTGAACTCGGATTTTCACTATATACCGAAGTTCACCTGCATTTCAACTCGCAGTAATGAGCAGTCGGAACAGTGTTTTCCACTATGCCCTGACGTGGGTCGTTTATGTATTTATTCAAAAAGAACTTCGGTGTCTCAACGCGTTCCGTCTCCGGTCTGCCCTGAGCACGAGAGATAACTATACACACCCCCGAACAGAACGCAAAATCGGCGGATCTGATGCAGACTTCAGTTCAGTTCCGCATGAATCCGCCGATTTCCAGCTACTTTTCATATTTTCATTTGTCCAAAGACGCGAGGATGAGATGTAAGTCTCAGTTTAGAGCTACCTCAAGATCGATAAAACCGAGGTGTTTTCGCCCACGCCGCACAACGAAGTACTGTCCATGGAGCGCGTCACTCGCGGCGAACCGCTGTTCCGGATCCTCAATTTTTACGTTGTTCAGGTAAGCGCCGCCATCGTTAACAGTTCGTCGGGCAGACGATTTGGACGATTCAAGTCCCGTCGCGACCAACAAATCAACAATGCTCATATCTGCAGGCAGCGTGCCGGGCGAAGCAGTTGGAAGTTCGGCACCGGCGGCTTCTAACGTGTCTGCATCAATTTCGTGGAGCTCCCCTCGACCAAACAAGGCAGCGGATGCGTCGATGACACGTTGGGTTTGGTCTTCTCCGTGTACAAGTGACGTGACTTCCCAAGCAAGGCGACGTTGGGCCTCCCTGCGGAAAGGTTCATCGGCAACTTTTTGTTCATATTCGCTGATCTCATCGCGCGTGAGGAAGGTAAAGACTTTTAATCGGTCGATAACATCAGCATCAGCAGTGTTAATCCAAAATTGATAAAACGTATAGGGCGAACACATTTCGGGATTCAGCCAAATCGCGTTGCCTTCGGATTTGCCGAATTTGGTGCCATCAGCGTTCGTGATGAGCGGGGTGCCAAAAGCGTGCACGTGTTCTCCGTCAACTTTCCGCACAAGCTCAGTGCCAGAGGTGAGATTCCCCCATTGGTCTGAACCTCCGGTCTGTAGCGTGACGTTATGCCGTCGGTACAGCTCCATAAAGTCCATACCCTGAAGGACCTGGTACGAAAATTCGGTGTAGGAGATTCCTTCGTCAGATTCTAAACGTGAGGCCACAATCTCTTTTCGAATCATGGTGCCAACGCGAAAATGTTTACCGATGTCGCGAAGGAAGTCGAGCGCAGAAAGGCCCCCGGTCCAGTCCAAGTTATTTACCATGGTGGCGCCGTTATCGCCTTCAAAAGATAAGTAATGCTGAATTTGTTCTCGGAGCGATTCAACCCAACCTTCGACGGTTTCGCGAGTATTGAGCGTTCGCTCACTGGTTTCTCGGGGGTCACCGATCAGACCCGTCGCTCCTCCAACGAGAGCAATGGGCCGGTGCCCAGCAAGTTGAAGTCGACGCAGCACAAGCAACTGGACTAGATGGCCAAGATGTAAAGACGGTGCGGTCGGGTCGAAGCCGCAATAATAGTTGATTGGGTCCCCGGCAAGAGCTTCTTCGAGCCTGGTCTCATCGGTTGATACGTGCACGAGGCCACGCCACTTCAATTCCTGCCAGATGTTCTCGAAAGAAGGATCGTTTGCTTGTCGACTCAAAAACGCTTCGTTACTCACGATGATCAAATTACCAGTTTCTTTTCGGGGAAAGGGAAGTTCCTGACCTATATGTCGTGCAGTCCAACGGGTAACTGCTGGTCGGTTGCGGTGGTGATCAAGGTCAGAGTTTGGGTGGCTCGTGTCATAGCCACATAAAGATCGCCGACGGCACCCTCCGCTGCTGCTACGATCAGCTGCGGTTCAACGATCACTACTGCATCGTATTCCAGACCTTTAGCTTCCTGAGGAGTAACCAGGACTAAATCTCGATCCCGTCGACGACCGATACCTGTCCAAATCCGACCCGGATAATATTTTTCAAGGACTGGGTGAATGTCCTGATGGACTTCGTTGGGCGCAATGATCCCGATCAGCCCGAGCGGCAGCCGTTCAAGTTGAAGCTCTACTGCATCCAGTAACTGTTGATCGCGTTGCGCGGGCGTGGTGCGGATCAGTTGGGGCTCATAATCACCTTGGCGAAGAGCCTGCGGTTTTGTCACGGGTCGCCCTGCGCTCGTGGCAACCTTCGCTGCGGCCTCAGTAATGCGTTCAGGCGTTCGATAGTTGACGGTTAACTCCGATAAGCGCCAATTATCACCAGCAAAGGGTTGTAGCACAGACGACCAATCGGAGCTGGCAACGGTTCCAGACGCCTGGGCAAGGTCACCGACTATCGTGAAAGACCGTAGCGGTGATCGACGGAACAGCATCCGCCATTGCATATGGCTCAACTCTTGAGCCTCATCGACGATGATGTGTCCGTAGGTCCAGGTGCGATCCGATCTGGCACGGTCTGCGACAGACTTCCACGGTGCATCTGGTTCCTGCGCAGCAGCAAGCATTTCGGGGGTTACTACCCCATCGACGCCGATGTCTTCCAGCGTGTAATGCACATTTTCCAGGGCTGCTTCCGCGGTATCGAGGTTTCGCTGCTTCATTCGCTGATTCGATTGCGCACTGTTTGCAACAATATCCCCTAGTAGCACTGCCGCTTCGTCGATGAGTGGTACGTCGGCCTCTGTGAAAGGTGCACCTGGTTCGCGGAGCAAGGTCAGGATTTCCTGAGCGCTCAGCATCGGTGCAGCATCAACCAGGTATTTAGGATCCGATAGCAACTGGTCAACCAGCCCGGTTGGAGTTAGGGGCATCCAGCAGAGATTCAACAGACGGCGCACATCAACGGACTGGCGAATCTCCTGTCGTAGATAAGAACGATCAGCTTTATTGACAAGCCCGTCTTCACGTTTGGGACTGACAATATCGCGCATCTGGTCATATAAGGTGCGAACCATATGTTCGACGAAGACTTCGCGAGCTTGGTTATGTGGACGGTCCGATGCCCTGGCGTGCCCGATCGCACGGCGGATTTGTGCTGGACGAACACGTAAGCGAATTCCGTCCACATGGACATAGGTTGTTTCCGGGATGGAACGCTGTCGCAAACTCACGGCGTTGGCGATCACCTCCGCCATGAGGGCCCGTCCTTTCAGTTCCGCAGCAGCAGGATCAGGTTCTGCTACCCCTTGTATGCCCGGATAGACATCTCCGATAGAGCTCATAACGACACCGGTTTCGCCTAACGACGGCAGTACCTGGTCGATATAGTTCATGAAGGCCTGTGATGGGCCCACCAGAAGAACGCCGGTTTTCGCTAATCGATCACGATAGGTGTACAACAGATAGGCTGCGCGATGGAGCGCAACCGCAGTCTTACCGGTGCCGGGCCCGCCCTGCACGACCAATACACCACGCATATCATCGCGAATGATTTCATCTTGTTCGCGCTGGATGGTTGCCACAATGTCGCCCATGACACCGGTGCGCGGGGCACTTACCGCGGACAACAAGGCGCGGGAAGCGTGTTCATCATCAGAGGCGGTAAGAACGTCATCCTCAAAGGCCTCTACGGTGCGCCCGCTCATCATAATGTGACGCCGCCGAGCAACACCCTGCGGGTTAGCTGCAGTGGCTTGATAGAACGGTGCAGCTTCAGGTGCTCGCCAATCAACGAGTAACCGTGAGCGGTCCTCGGCTGACAATCCGATTCGTCCAATATGACGGGTAACGTCAGCGGTCGTATCTAGTCGACCGAAGACGAGGCGTTCGTCTACAGCATTGAGTTGGTTGATGCGGTCTTGGTAAAGCGTCGCAAAGGAGTCCCGTTCCGATTGGTTTTGCATAGAACCTTGTAACCCCTGGGCTTGGACTCGAGCAAGTTGTCGTTTCTTCTCGTCGCGCAGCTCATCGAGGCGTTCGTAGAGTTTGGCTACGTACTCTCGTTCAGCTGCCAGCTCCTGTTGGTACCACGAGGTGGTTTCGGTTGACCCATATTGGTCAGTCACCAAGGCTCCTTTACTGCTAGCAGAACGTGCTAGCACTCGGCTAACGTCGACCCTCTAGTGTAACGGGGTTTCAGCGAAGACCGGTAGGATTTGTGGCGACAAACTCACGGATTTCAGCCAATTGCCGCTTAAATTCTACTAACTGTTGCTCTACTGCTTCTGGCCCGGTGCCACCTTGAGAAGAACGGGAATTCAACGATCCTTCCGTAGAAAGCACAGTCCGGACTTCTGGTGTCAAATGCTTTGAGATCTTCGCAAACTCTTCATCAGTGAGATCCCAGAGTTCTACGCCACGCGCTTCGGCAACTTGTACAGCTTCACCTGCCAGTTCGTGAGCGACACGGAATGGCACACCTTGTCGTACTAACCACTCAGCAATATCAGTGGCCAGTGCGAAGCCTTCTGGCGCCAGCTCTGCCATCCGTTCGGTATTGAACCTCAACGTCGCAATTTGCCCTGCCACCGCTGGCAACAATAATTCGAGTGTATCTGCGGCATCAAAAACTGGTTCTTTGTCTTCTTGAAGATCACGGTTATACGCCAACGGAAGTGCCTTTAAGGTGGCCATCAGTCCGGTGAAATCACCTAGGAGGCGACCTGATTTTCCGCGTGCTAGTTCCGCAATGTCCGGATTTTTCTTCTGCGGCATGATGGAGGACCCCGTGGAATAGGAGTCGTGGAGGGTGACGAAGTTAACCTCTTTTGTGGCCCAGAAGATGATCTCTTCTGAAATCCGAGAGAGGTTGATTCCAATCATCGAGGCTATCCAGGCGAACTCAGCGAAGACATCACGCGAAGCGGTCCCGTCGATAGAGTTCCAGACGGCAGATTCAAAGCCGAGATCAGTGGCGACTGCTACCGGATCAAGACCCAATGAGGAGCCCGCGAGCGCGCCAGATCCGTAGGGACTAATGGCAGCGCGGCGATCCCAGTCCATAAATCGTTGAAGGTCTCGAAGAAAAGCCCAGCCATGTGCTAACAGATGGTGCGACAATAAGACGGGTTGTGCATGCTGTAAGTGAGTACGCCCTGGCATTGGTGCGTAAGGATGTTGCTCGGCCTGCTCAATTAACGCATCAATCACTTCAAGGAGTAGCGCAGAGATCTCCCGTGCATGATCTCGAAGAAACATGCGCCCCATGGTCGCGATCTGGTCATTTCGGGAACGACCGGCTCGAAGCTTGCCGCCGAGTTCTTCACCAGCACGTTCAAGGAGCCCACGTTCCAATGACCCGTGTACGTCCTCATCTGATTCTGCCGCAACGTAAGTTCCGTCAAGAACATCCTGTTCAAGTGTATCAAGAGCCGCCAGCATGTCGGACAGCTCTTGATCGGTCAATAAACCGGAGCGGTGCAACACTCGCGCGTGTGCTCGCGAACCAGCGATATCGTATCTGGCCAGACGCCAATCAAAGTCAGTAGACTTACTCAGCGCAGCTAACGATTCCGCCGGCCCGCCTGAAAAACGACCTCCCCACAGTGAGCCTTCGTTCGTGCCATGTGATTGAGCATCAGCCATGAGTTGCAACCTCTTCTTACGCGTTTCGTCTTTGAGTCAAAACTACCAAGAAACCATCTGGGCGTTTGCCCTACTACTGTCGTCACCACGAAAAGCTGTTAACCTCGCACCTCTCGATCCACTGGACCAACGAGCACACCATCGCATGGTTGCCTGTCAGGTCAGCGCGATGCAACCCACATACATGACTGCAGATATCCCCCAATGTATTGCGGCAAGAGGGACTGCTTGAAATTGTCTAAACTACCTGTATGACCGACAACCAGTCTGAAAATCAGCCAGAACTCACCGACGACCAAATTGAGTTCCTCAACTCGCTGTTCGACTACGCTCGCGACGGTAAAGTGGTAGCGCTCTCTTCGGCTATTGATCAGGGTATTCCAGTAGATCTGACAAATCACAACGGTGACACTTTTTTGATTTTGGCAGCCTACAGAGAGCAACCAGCTGTAGTTGATGCGCTTATTGAACGGAAGGCCGACGTCAACGTTCTCAATAATCGGGGGCAATCGGCGTTGACGTGTGCCATCTTCATGCAGAATGAGGAGATCGCACGCAAACTCCTTGATGCTGGGGCAGATCCTGATCTTGGTCCGCAATCGGCGCGCGCGACTATCTCAGCAATGAGCTTGGAAAAAATGGGCGAATTTCTAACCGCCTATGAGAAAGAGCAGTCGGATCGGTCCCCTGACAACTAACATCTATTCGAATCCGGGAGATCCTTCAAAATCTAGGTTCTCCATCTAGGAGGAATTTTGACTAACACCATGACCCGTCCGACACGCTGGCTTTCGGTAACCGGACTCGGCATTGTGGCTGCGTGGACATTATCGTCATGTGGGGGCGGAGCGCCTGCACTGACCGAAATCGCTGGAAATGCTCGACAATCAATGGAAGAAGCTACGTCCTTCACCTATACAGTGGCTGATCCTGATGGCGTACACGGCGAGGAACTCGAATCAGGTGAATTTTCTAGCCATACCGACCGGGTCAATTACAACATTCTGTTCTCCATGCCCCAGGCTGACGTAGAAGTGCGTGCTGTAGACGAGTCCACTGCCTTCTTAAAGCTGAACCTTAAAGATGAATCGCTCCGTGAGGTCCTCGGGGATGTAGACACAGACGATAAATGGGTACAGGTGCCTGAATCTGAGCAGGAAGATCTCAGCCAATATACAGAAGATTTCGATGGCATTATCGATACAACCTTTTCACTTATCGAAGGGCTGTCTGAAGAAGAACTCGATGCAGTGGAAGTCGAAGAGACCGAGCTAGATGGCCAAGCCGTGTACAAATACGTTGTGCCCGCAACGGCTAACGGAGAATCTGAACACTATACCGGCGCTGAAACGGTAGAATTTTATTTTCTCCAGGACTCGTCTGAGCTTGTTCAGGTAGATGCTTCTACCGGTGACAGTACTGCAACGCATGCGTTCAGTAACCTCAATGAGGTCGAAATCTTCGAGGCACCGCCAGAAGAAGAAATCGCAGAAATGGAATGGTCGTTTTAACGCCTTACCGTGATGTAAAAGAAAAATCGTTCGGAGCCTTAGGCTTCGAACGATTTTTTATGGAATTTCGTCCCGATTAAGTACGCGGATCTTGCTCCGCAAATCCAATGAATTCTGAGGCGACCGCCGGTCCGCCGTCCGAGGCGCGTGTTACGACCATGATGGAATCATCACCGGCGATGGTCCCAAGCACAGTTTCGAGACGAGCCTGATCAATGGCCGAGGCAAGGAACTGGGCGGCACCGGGCGGGGTGCGAAGCACCGCAATATTAGCTGACCCCTCAGCTGAAAGTAACAGCTCTTTGCACCACGTTGAGAGGCGAGCGCCAGCCGTTTCGGACGTCTGCCCCGGGTGACCTAAAACGCCCTCGCTGCCTTCACCTGGGATGTGGTAAATCATTTGTCCGGTCTCATCGCGAATACGAGTGGCACCGATATCTACCAAGTCTCTCGACAGTGTGCCCTGTGTAACTGAAACCCCGCGTTTTTCAAGCGCTTCTGCCAGTTCGGCTTGGGACCGAATCTTTTGGGTCTTCAGAACAGTCCGGATCTCGTGTTGCCGTGCTGCCTTGGTCATCGGAGTGGTCATGCTAGTGCACTTTGGAACGTGAGGCTTCGGCCTGGGGCAGATCAAGGTTCGATGGAATCTCTGCCAGACCAGAGGCATAGAGTAACCAAGCAATAAGCGCCTTTTGGGCATGTAACCGGTTCTCGGCCTCATCGAATACTTTTGACTGCGGTCCATCAATGACTTCTGACGACACTTCATAGCCTCGATAGGCGGGTAGACAGTGCAAAAAGATCGCGTCTTTATCCGCAGCAGCCATGGCAGGGGTGTCCACAGAATATTGTTTGAAAAGTTTCAACCGCATCTCGGTCTCATCTTCTTGTCCCATCGAGATCCAGGTATCGGTTACCACGACATCTGCCCCGCTGAGAGCTTCCTGAGGATCCGTAGTGATCACGATAGACCCGCCAGTCTCAGCAGCACGCTGTTGCGCCGCCTCAACTACGTGCGCATCAGGGAGGTAACCTTCTGGCCCTGCGATGCGTACGTGCATGCCTGCGGTGGCGCCTCCAAGGAGATAGGAATTCGCCATGTTATTCGCCGCGTCACCGAGGTACGCCAAGACACGCCCCTGGGTTGTACCCTTAGCTTCTCGGACCGTTTGCAGATCTGCTAATACTTGGCAGGGGTGATAGTCGTCAGTCAGAGCATTTATGACTGGGATCGCGGAATGCTGGGCTAACTCTTCGATCCCCGACTGTGCATAGGTACGCCAAATGACTACCGCCACCATGCGCTCAAAGACTTTTGCCGAATCATAAATCGATTCTTTGTGTCCCATCTGGGACTCCCCAGGGTTGATAATGAGGGGATTGCCTCCCAGCTCAGTAAGACCCGCCGCAAAGGAGATTCTGGTTCGCGTCGACGTCTTATCGAACATCACGATCCCAGTTTGGGGGCCTTCTAGCGGCTTGAAGTCATAGCGCTGAGTTTTCATAGTCGCCGCCAGGTCCAAAACTTCGGCTTGTTCGGCTGCGGTGAGGTCGGTATCGACCAGAAAATGGCGTGGTGTAGTAGTCATCATGTCGCTCCTTGTAGATTCTGGCCGCTTAATTCGCTTCGGCGACGGTCTCCGCAATGATATTTGGCAGATCTTGCAGCAGTGGATCCACCTCGTCTGTGGTGATGATTAACGGCGGAGCTAACCGCAGTGTGGAAGCATCCGTGGCATTGATGATGTAGCCGTAATCTAAGGCTTTAGCCACCACCGCTGGAGCGAGACCGGCCTCGGGTAGCTTCTGTCCCCGACCGGTAATCATGTCGGTATCTAATTCCACGCCTTGCCATAATCCATAAGCGCGGACCGCTTTCACGTTCGGCATGGCACGCAACTGATCGGCCAGGTACGCTCCAACCTCGCGGACATTCGCCAAAATATTATCTTTTTCGATCGTATCCAGAACAGCAACAGCCGTTGCCGTGGATAATGGATTACCCCCGAAGGTCGTCCCATGCTGGCCCGCAGTAAATAATTCCGAGACCTCTTTACCGAAGGTGATCAGTGCCCCGATTGGCATGCCGCCGCCAAGGCCTTTGGCCAAAGTCATGGCATCGGGTACGACGGGGGCATCAGTGCCAGTGACCTCGGGGTTTTGAAAAGCGAACCAGGTACCAGTACGTCCAATTCCGGACTGGATTTCATCAAAAATCAGCAGTGCCCCGTGCTCGTCACATGCCGCGCGAACCTGTTGTAAGTAACCGGACGGGAAGTCCAATACTCCGGCCTCACCTTGTACCGGTTCCATGATCACGGCCGCAACGCTGTCATCCATTTCAGCGCGCAAAGCATCAATATCTCCGGCCGGTACAAATACTACTCCTCCGGGTAGCGGTTCGAATGGTTCGCGGTACTGCGGTTTCCACGTTAAAGCCAGTGCGCCCATAGTGCGACCATGAAATGCATTTTTCAATGCGATGACCTTTGGGCGGCTCCCACCGGAGGCATGGTTATGCCGCCGTGCGAGTTTGAAAGCGGCTTCGTTGGCTTCGGTGCCCGAGTTTGCGAAGAAGCACGCAGCATCGGTGACCTCGGCCAAGGAGGTCAGGCGCTCAGCCAGTGCTACCTGGGGCAGTGATGTAAATAAGTTGGAGATATGCCCCAGGGTTTGGACTTGTTCAGTCAGCGCTTCGACTACCGCTGGGTGCGCATGGCCCAAAGCGTTGACTGCGATACCGGCCAAGAAATCCGTGTAGCGTTTCCCATCGGCGTCCCACACGTAAACACCTTCCCCCTTGACGAGGGCTCGAGCGGGTGTACCAAAGATATTGGTCATGGTCTGCTGATAGCGTTCCAGAAGATTCTGTGACAAGGAGGCTCCTAGGTCCTATGGGATAACTTGGGTGCCGACACCCGCGGTTGTGAAAATTTCCAGCAGCATGGAGTGCGGTTGGCGTCCGTCAACAATATGCGCCTGCGGTACTCCAGCATCGACGGCCGACAGGCACGCTCGCATTTTAGGGATCATGCCGGTTTCGAGCGTATCGAGCATATCCCGCAGTTCCGCTGCGGTAATCGAGGTGATCAAGGAGCTCGGGTCCGGCCAGTTCCCGTAGAGCCCTTCGACATCGGTCAGCACAACCAGTTTGGAAGCCCCGAGTGCCCCGGCTAATTCGGCGGCGGCGGTATCAGCGTTCACGTTGAGCACTTGCCCCGTGGGTTGACCCGTATCTGGATCGTATTCTGGTGCAACGGAGGACACAACGGGGATACGCCCGTTTTCGATGAGATCGGTAATGGCAGCGGTATTGACGTTCACGACATCGCCCACCAGGCCGAGGTCGACTTCCTCGCCATCTACGAGGTGTTTGGTACGGTGAGCCTCAAACAGGTCGGCGTCTTCGCCAGACATACCCACCGCGTAGGTGCCGTGCGAGTTAATCAGTCCCACCAGTTGACGTCCAACTTTTCCGGTGAGGACCATCCGAACGACCTCCATGGTCTCTTCGGTAGTGACGCGTAACCCACCCCGGAACTCTGACTGGATATCGAGTTTATCTAGCATGGAGTTGATCTGTGGGCCACCGCCGTGGACGACCACGGGATGGACGCCACAGTGGTGCAAAAACACCATGTCTTGGACGAAGGCTTCGCGAAGCTCGTCCGAAATCATGGCGTTGCCACCATATTTAATGACCATCGTCGTACCGGCAAATTTCTGAATCCAAGGCAGGGCTTCGATCAGCACCGCGGCTTTCTCTGAAGCTTTGGACATATCTCGGGCTGTAGTTGTCATATGGCTCTTCTATGAGGAGTATTCGGCGTTTTCTCGCACGTAGTCGTAGGACAAATCATTGGTCCAAACGGTGACTTCGTGGTCGCCGGCTTTGAGGTAAATGTCGACGGCGACCTCGCGGTCAGCAAAGCTGACGAGGTTCCGATCTTCTCCGATGCCCGCGTTGCGGCACACCATCACACCGTTGACTGCCACATCAATGGTTGTTGGGTCGAACTGGGCCTTTGTTGTACCGACCGCAGAGATAATGCGACCCCAGTTCGGGTCTTTACCGAACATAGCGGTTTTGAACAAGTTGGAGCGGGAAACTGCCCGGGCGACTTCCTCACCGTCGGCTTCGGTGGCTGCGCCATGTACAGTCACCGCAATGTCTCGCGTTGAGCCCTCAGCGTCACCGATAATTTGACGTGCTAAGGAAGCACAGACCTGCCGAATAAGCTCTTGGATTTCAGCTCTATCGGGTGTCATACCAGAGGCCCCAGAGGCCATCAGAATCACGGTGTCATTCGTTGACATGCAGCCATCGGAATCAGCCCGATTGAAAGTCGTTCGTACCGCTTCAGCGAGTATCTCGTGTGCTAGTGCCGAATCCAGCACAGCGTCAGTGGTGACCACTGCCAGCATGGTGGCCATACCGGGCGCGATCATGCCCGCACCTTTGGTAATACCGCTCACCAAATAACCTGTTCCCTGTGCTTGGGCGGTTTTCGGGATGGTATCGGTGGTCATAATGGCTTTTGCTGCAGCTTCGAAACCAACTTCACTCAGGGCTTCAGTAGCCGTTTGAATACCCGGGATAACCTTCTCCATGGGCAACTGCTCGCCGATGAGTCCGGTGGAGCACACCAGCACATCATCGGAAGCAATATTCAAAGCTTGAGCGGTGTGGTCGGCCATCGCCGCAGCATCTCGATCTCCAGGCAGACCCGTGCAGGCATTGGCCCCGCCAGAGTTAAGAATTACGGCCTTGGCCTCACCGTTCTCCAAGGCGTGTTGTGACCAGCGGACCGGGGCCGCGGCGATCCGGTTCCTGGTGAATACTCCGGCTGCGTTGTAGCGCGGACCGTTGTTGACGATCAGCGCTAGATCGAGGTCGCCTGAGTCTTTGAGCCCGGCGGCGATGCCGGAGGCAGTGAAACCAGCTGGAATGGGAAGACTCACGGGGCAACCCCTTGTGCCAGCAATCCGGTTTCTTCGGCAAAGCCCATAGCGATGTTCATCGACTGCACAGCTCCCCCACCGGTACCTTTGGTCAAGTTATCCACCGCCACGACGATGATGACGCGGCCTGCTGCCTCATCGACAGCCAACTGCATCACCGCGTGGTTCGAGCCCAGCACCGATTTGGTGCTTGGCCACTGGCCCTCAGGGAGGACATGGACGAACTGTTCGTTTTGATAGGCGCTTTCCCACGCCTCACGGATGGTGGCCGCATCAACGCCGGGCTTGTATTTCGCCGTCGCGGTCGTCAAAATGCCACGAGACATCGGTGCAAGCGTTGGGGTAAAGGAAATGCTGACGGCTTCACCGGCGGCATTCGACAGCCCTTGAATGATTTCGGGAGTGTGGCGGTGCATGCCCCCAACCCCATAGGGACTCATGCCACCCATGACTTCGGAACCCAGCAAATGAGGCTTGAGCGATTTCCCCGCACCGGAGGTACCGGATGCAGCAACGATCACCACGTCATCGGGCTGTAATACACCGGCACTGAACCCAGGAGCTAGCCCCAATAGGGAGCCTGTGGGATAACAGCCTGGGACAGCAATGCGCTTGGCGTCAACGAGTTTCTCGCGCGCTCCGGGCAGTTCAGGCAGACCATATGGCCAGGTGCCTGCGTGGGGCGAACCATAGAACTTTTCCCACATGGCACTGTCTTCGAGGCGGTGATCCGCTCCGGCGTCAATGACCAGCGTGTCATCTGGTAGCTCCGCGGCGATTTCAGCGGACGCGCCGTGTGGCAGCGCTAAAAATACGACGTCGTGACCGCGCAGCACCTCTACTTCGGTGGGCTCTAAGACCCGATCGGCCAAAGCATGGAGGTGAGGTTGCAGGCTGCCAAGCTTTTGGCCGGCATTGGAATGGGCGGTGATCGAGCCAATTTCGACTTGCGGGTGCGAGGTCAAGATCCTCAAGACCTCTCCACCGGCATAGCCACTGGCTCCGGAAACAGCTACACGAAGATTCATGGGTCCACCCTAACACTAAAATATGCAGCATGTGTAATAATTATGCAGTGGTACAGTTCTGGCGACCGTCTCAGTGGGCCTGTACCGTAGCAAGTATGACTCAAACTCCTGTAGAACTTCCAGAAACTATGCGTGCAGCTGTGGTGACCGAGGCCGGCGGACCTGAAAACTTCGTTTGGCGTGAGGTGCCGGTCCCGACCCCGGCATCCGGCCAGGTTCTCGTCGAAACGGCCGCTGCGGGCTTGAATTTTATTGAGACGTACCAGCGATCGGGTCTTTATAAGGTGAAATACCCTTTCATTCCCGGCTCGGAGGCCTCTGGCACGGTTGTTGCGGTGGCCGAAGACGTTGAGGAGATTGCTGTCGGTGATCGGGTGGCCACGGCATCGGGCTCCGAAACCTACGCGGAGTTTTTTGTTGCGCCAGCAGACAAATTACTGCCGGTGCCGGATTCAATCGATCTTGTCGA
>Ga0209487_1002707_pt1 | contig 14289 bp, 1 predicted proteins | sample Poulit2012_FD_187524 | JGI IMG/M metagenome (GOLD analysis project Ga0209487, IMG submission 187524) | Agricultural soil microbial communities from Georgia to study Nitrogen management - Poultry litter 2012 (SPAdes) (version 2) | ecosystem: Environmental > Terrestrial > Soil > Agricultural land... | reverse complement strand
GACACTAAGCCCCAGGTTCACGCACCCCACCACTACCGGCTAATCTGCCAGGGTCAGGCTCTTGTGCCGGTGGGTGTGCGTTTTTAATTTCGGGATGGAAGCATACGCAAAGCGTTCAAGAATCCGAGTCATCCGTTAATGCTTACATCGCCAAACGAGTTTGTAAGATAAGTCGTACAAGCGATGCTGTTGATGTCGCACAAAAGTTTTCCTTAATGGTGAGCCATGTCGCATTACGCGCCATTATTTGCCCTTCGCCATACTCAACAATGTTGTGCTGTGGCATAATTTCGCACAGTCAAAACCCCCTACTTTTCATAAGCGCATCCGTGGGTGGAGTCGTTCGAGCAATGAATGCTCATGGATCAAACAAAGGAGTGTAGCTACTCATGCCGCAATCTAAGTTTTCCGTTTGGATACTCATTCTCACCCTGTCTGCTTTATTAACGGCCTGTGGTGGCAGCAGTGGCAGCGACCCCCAACCCGAACCGCACCAGCCACCGCCTGGTCAATCGGCGCCCGGTGACGACGATGAGCCGAGCGATCCCGGTGGTGACCCAGACCCAGGACCTGACCCCGAGCCAGAACCCGATCCAGAGCCAGAGCCCATCACCACACCCGACAGCTTTAGCTTTGCACCGCAGGATGGCGTTACCCCAGGTGAGCTTGTTGAGAGCGGCACGATTACGCTTACCGGCATTACCGCCCGCGCCAGCATCAGCATCTCCAATGGGGAGTACAAGCTCGACGATGGCGCCTTTACCTCCGAGGATGGGCATATTGAGCCGGGGCAAAGCCTCACCGTGCGTGGCACTGCGCCCAGCAGTGCCGATACCGTCAAAGAAGTGGTGGTGACCGTGGGGGGTGTGAGTGGAAGTTTCATCATCCACACCATGGAAGATGAGGAGCCGCCTGAAGCGAGCATTGTCTTTCCCAACGTGATTTCCGCCACCGAAAAAAACGAGCTGACCATACGCGGCACCGCTGAGGATGCTTTGAGTGAGATCGCTCGGGTCACTGTCATTGTCGATGGTACCGAGGAGTATGAGGTCGAAAGCGAAGACAACTTCGCCTCCTGGCAAGCCAAGATATCCCTGACAACGAACACACAACATACCATCACCGTGTCGGTGGAAGATGAAATTGGCAATGTTGAGGCCGAGGCGGCTACTTCGGTGGTGCATCAACAGGCGTGGGATAAGGAGTTTCCGAATAATGACAATGTGTTTCTATCTGCGGAGGGGATGACGTATGACGAAGGAAGACATCGGGTATTTGTTGCCGATCAAAACACGGACTCGGTGATCGAGGTTGACCTTTTGACAGGGGAAAGAAAAGAGTTTTTTAGCGGAAATCGTGATTTTTCTAGTGCCACCGCTCTGGTCATTGATAGGCCCCAGAACCGACTGTTAGTCGCGAACAGAAGGGAGAATACTGTTTACTCCTTGAACTTAGAGGGGGAGCTGCAACCCACTCTGCTGAACAGTCGTACCTACCCAGATGAGGAGCAGCCACTACTTTGGTCGCCAATGGGTATTGCGCTGGACCCCCAAAATCCTGATCGAGCCTTTATTACGTCAAATATGGGCGACAACCTGGCGGAATTGAATTTGAGCACCGGGCGGCGCACTTTGCTTTCCGATAATGAGACGCCAGATGGCGAAAACCCCTTTGGTGCACCAAGGGGTCTATTGGTGGACGATAGCAACAACAGAGTTTTGGTGGGCTCCTCGTTCAGAAGCGCAGCTGTCTTTGCTGTGGACAAAGCAACGGGACAACGAACTATTTTTTCGAGTACGGAGGCAACGGACGGCGACATTGACTTTGAATGTCCAGAAACTCTTGGTTCGGATCGGCTCTCAGAACGAGTGTTAGTGGGGGACTGCGTTAACGGAATTATATCGCTCGATATCGATACAGGAGAGCGAACCCTTATTAAGGGTACTATTGGTGGTGATCGCGTGATTTACGGGATGTATCTCTATGTGGAAGAGGGTTGGCAGGTTCTGTATTACGTTGATTCACGGAATAGAGCCTTGTTAATGCTTGATCTGGTAACCAAAGAGCATGTGATTCTATCAAAGGGCGCTCGGCCAGACTGACCCGCATTTGATGCCCCAGGGCGGCCAAGGGCCGCCCAACTGTAAACCGGATTTTTCAGTAGCTTGAATAAGCTTAATAAGTACAGGAATACCCCATGCGTAAAAATAATATTGGGACACGCTCTATAAAGGGCCAGCGGTTTGTCAATCTTCGCCGCCGAGTCTTATCGGCCGCAATTATTGCCGCCAGTCAAACCGCATGGGTTGCTCCCGTCATGGCCGGTCCTGAAGGAGGGCGAGTGGTCGATGGTGCGGGCTCCATTGGCCGGGATGGCCGCAACACCACCATTCAGCAGCGTACCAATCGCATGGTCGTCGACTGGGACAGTTACAACGTCGCAGCCGATGAGGTCGTGACCTATGTTCAGCCAGGCCGGGATTCCGTAGCCCTTAACCGCATTCTCAGCCACAGCGGCTCTGACATTCACGGCCAGATCAATGCCAATGGCCAGGTGGTATTGGTTAACCCCCACGGAGTGTTTTTTGGGGAAAATGCCCAGGTGAACGTGGGTGGCTTGATCGCCAGCGGCATGACCGTGGATGTCAGCGATTTTATGAATGGGGATTTTACCTTTTCTGCCGTGGATGGGGCGGAAGGTAAAGTGATTAACCAGGGTTTGATTAATGCCGCCACCGGTGGCTCGGTCACCTTGTTGGGCAAACAGGTGCGCAACGATGGCTTGATCAGCGCCCGCCTGGGGGCGGTTAACCTTGCCGCCGGTAAGGAAGCCGTGGTGACCTTTGATGAAGCGGGCCTGATGGGCGTTCGGGTGTCAAAGGAAATCCTGCAAAACGAGCTGGGTGTCGATGCAGCGGTGCTCAACACGGGCGAAATTACCGCCAGTGGTGGGCGCATTCTGCTGAGCGGCAGCACCAGCCAGGATATATTTTCCCAGGCGGTCAACCGGGGCGATTTGCAACAAGCCACCAGCGCCGTTGTGCATGAGGACGGTAGCTTTACCTTGGGCGGCGGTGCCGATGTGGTGAACACCGGCACCCTGAATGTTTCCAGCGCGGATCGGGGCGCGGGCGATATTGTTGTGCTGGGGAAAAATGTCAGCCAGGCCGGCACGGTATTGGCCAGCACCCAAAGCGGCACCAGCGGCACCATTGAGCTGCACGCTGCACATACCGTACTGCTCACCGAAAACAGTGTGACCGCCGCCCGGGCCGAAGGCCGGGGCCGGGGTGGGACAATTCAAGTGCTGGGCCACCATGTTGGCGTGATCGACCAGGCAATGGTGGATGCCTCCGGCGCCTGGGGCGGCGGCCAGGTGTATATCGGCGGTGACTACCAGGGTGACAACCCCTTTATGCCCAACGCCTGGCGCAGCTTTGTGGGTGACCAGGCGCGCATTAACGCCAACGCACTGGCCGATGGCGACGGTGGTCGAATTATCGTCTGGGCCGACGATATTACCCGGTTTTTTGGGCGCATCGAGGGCAAAGGCGCTGGCGAAAACGGTACGGGTGGTTTTGCAGAAGTTTCCGGGAAAAATTTGCTTCGTTTTGACGGTTTGGCGGATATGCGCGGGCCGGGAGGGGTGGGAACCTTATTGCTTGATCCTCGGGATATCATTATTACATGGGAGGTTGGAGATAATGTTGGTCCAGAGGTTTCATTTGATGATGGTGAGGTCGATCAGGATCTCCACATTGGATACGGTACCCTGGAGAGTAATCTCCACACGGCCAACGTTAAATTGGAGGCAACGCGCACTATCAGCGTTGAGCACGAGATCAATGTCAATGCGAATAGCTCGAGTTCTCTAACCTTATTGGCGGGAAAAGATATTTTAATCAGAGCCAATCTCAATCTTGGCCAGGGTGACTTGTCTCTAACTGCCGGTGTTTTCAGTTGTGGAGAGGTTGACTGTTACTCGGGTGATGAGGCGCGTAGTGTAGAAATAAGTGGCGAAATAGATACGCACGGCTCTATTAATATCTGGGCCGCCGATAATATTAACTTAACGCAGCATATCGGAAATACTGCTAGCCCAACCGCAGTCTCTTTTCGTGCTGGCAACGATATTACTATTGAAGGCGGCAGCCATATTAACGCCAGCGCGGCCCCCGACACCAGCGCCATCTCACTAATCGCCGGTGACACCACCTTGGTGACTACCGTCGCCCCCCTCCCTGGCGGTGAGGGAAATCTGGTTATTGGTGGCAATCTTAACAGCTACGGAACCGGAACCGGTGTCAATACCGTTCGCGGCGGCAATATCTTTCTTAACGCAACCGGCCAGTTGACCCTTGACGCTGACGTCATGACCCAGGGCGGCGATTTTACGGTTGGGAAAAATGGTGGCTCTCGCCCCGCTGGGTTCAGCATGATAGAAAGCACGGTAAACACAGGCACCGCAAGCGGCGGCACGGGCTTGGATGCTGGCAATATCGCTATTTATACCGCCGGAAATGCTGACTTGGGTGTTTTGGATTTATCGCTTAATCATGACACAGTGAACAACAACGGCGGCGCAAATAGTATTGGCACTATTACCGTGGATGCCGGCGAAAATATTACCCTTCATAATGACTTGGATTTTAATAATTTTGGTCCGCGAACAAGATACGGCGAAAGGAATAGCGGTGTTTTAGGTGAGTCCGGACTAAGTTTTACAGCCGGTCGTAACATCACATTGAATGGCGAAATTTTTGACGACTATGGCGACCACCGGGATGCACTTAATATCGATCTAAACGCTGGTGAAACGCTTAGATTAAATAACAGTATTTACACATCCGGTGGAAACTTTACCGCCTCGGCGGGAGAAATTATTTTTTCTGAACAGGGAGCGGTCAGCACCCGCTTCGCTAATAGTTTGGAGGCTACTGTCAGTGAAAGCAATGAACATCGACACGGCCATGCCCGTTGGTCCACCGGCGGCAATGTAACGTTGAATGCTGTAACACAGATGATGCTTGGCAACGTGGTCACCCACCTCTGCGATGATATTGCTTCCTGCACAGGCAATCTGACGTTAAGCGGGTTGGAGGTCGGTAATGCTGCGACGACTCCCAGTATTATTCAGCGAAATGGCTCCCACCTAGATATTGCTGGAACAACAACTATAAATATTGGTACAGGAACAGCTACATTAACTCGCGTGAATAACAAGTTTCTGGGCGCCATCAGCGGTTCAGCCGGAACCTTAGAAGTCACCGGGAGCGACGATGGATTAACATTCGGCGCCCTTACCTTAACCGGGGATTTAACCGCCATCGCAAGCGGCGATATCACCGATCTTGAGGGTAGCAATACCGAAAATATTATCCAGGTTGACGGCTTGGCCAGCTTCAATACCAACGAACACGGCCTATTGCTTGCTAATCGCGAGCATCAGCTAAGCACGGTGGAGGTACTTGATCACGTCAGGGAGGTTGCACTAAAAAATGGCCGGACTCTCGACGTGGGAGCTATCACGACCACCGGAGAAGGAGGCGCGATTGATCTAGTAGCTGACGGCACGCTTACTGTTGGCAAGCTGGACGCGAATGGGCGTGATAATGGATACGGCGGTGGTGAGATCACTTTAGAAGCCAATGAAGTGACTTTGCAAGGCGATATAAGTAGCCGAGGATCAGAGGGAAGTGGAGAGGGCTCTGATGGCGCATCCGGTAATATCACTATTTCCGGCGACACTGTTATTGATGTATTGGATTGGGCTCCGATTACTGTAGACAATACAGGAGGCGGTGAATCTGTGGGCCACTCGGGTAATTTTGAACTGAATGGAACCCTTAATGGAGCTAACGGCTGGGCAAGTATTACGATCAATAGCGGCAACGTTACCTTTAACGGAAACATCGGCAACCGTACAGAACTCGAAGATCTCATAATCAACACCTACGGCAATGTTGCGTTTAATATCGAAAGCTTTCCTCAAGCGTACAGAATTCGGGTACACGGTCAGGCCAACGACCATAAATTAACGGCCCCCGATGTGGCTGGCGAGTGGTTTATTTTGTGGCCCGGTGAGGGCGGCTTAAGTGCTCGGCACGGTGGTGGGACTTGGATTGAGTTCATCAATATGGCCACGTTGGTGGGCAGCAACTTTGGCGATCAGTTTAATATTCACACCATTGGGAGTGTTGATCTGTCAATAATCGGCAACCGACCTGGAGGTGGAGGTAACGGTACTGTCGTTAATACGGTGGTGGCTTCTAATAGAGACAATCTTTGGAACCTTGACGGTGGTGATAAAGGTACACTCAATGATAGCTTGAGATTCAACGGTATTCACGTCTTGCAGGGAGGTAGTAGATCCGATCAGTTTGTGCTTTCGGGCGATGACCTTTTTACGGGAACACTGAAGGGCGGCACAGGTGGTGGCAACAGTGTTACGTCGGACTTTGCCGAGGGTAGATGGGCGCTGAGCGACCATTACAATGGCACGCTAGCCGTAGGCGGTCACGAGTTACGCTTTGAAAACATACAAAGCCTAGAAGGCAGTGGTCGCGACTCGTTAAAAGGGCTGAACCAAGCAAACGTTTGGCATTGGACTCCAGAAGGCGGCTCCGTCGCACTGGATGATCCCGATGCGCCCGACTCATTCGCTCTCGACTTCAGCGGAATGAATGAACTGATCGGGGGCGGCGTTGCCGACCGCCTGAACTCAAACACTGCCAATGGCACCTGGGTAATGACCGCGCAAAATGAAGGTGCTCTGACGGTGCCGGTCGATGAGCAGGCGTTTGTGCTTAATTTCAAGGATATGCAAACCCTCGAAGGCAGTGGCAGCGATTCATTAGAAGGCCTGAACCAAAAAAACGTTTGGCATTGGGCCCCCGAAGGCGGCTCCGTCGCGCTGGATGATCCCGATGCGACCGACTCATTCTCTATCGATTTCAGCGGCATGAATCACCTGATCGGCGGCGGTGCGGCCGACCGACTGAGCTCAAGCACTGCCAATAGCACTTGGGTAATGACCGAACCGCACAAGGGCACTCTTGCGGTGAGCGTCGATGAACAAGAGTTTGCGCTCAGCTTCGAGGGCATGGACACCCTCGAAGGCAGCGGTACCGATGCTCTAACTCGCCACGATCAGAACAGCCACTGGTTAATAACGGCCCTCAATAGCGGTAGGTTGCAGGGGGAAGGTGGGATCGAGAACGACAATACCACCTACTTCTTTGGGATGAACACACTGATTGGTGGTAGCAGCTCTGACCATTTTGCGTTCGGTGCAGGCGGTGCCATTACAGGCCGCATCGATGGCGGTGGTGTAGGCCAGGGCGTAATCAACACTATTGTTGGTCGAGATACTGATAACTATTGGGAGGTTGGTGTTGCGGACGGAGCCCAGCGGGGCTCGATTATGGATGTGACTGACACCGACGACGACCCTCTCGGTTTCACTTACGTAAAAGAATTCACCGGCATCCACAGTTTGGTGGGCGGTGAGGGAACTGACCAGTTTATCTACTTGGAAGGTGACCAACATATCGCTTTGGACGGCGGTGGTGGCGACGATAACAGCGTTGACTTTTCCCGCCTGGGAAGCATGGATGTTCGCCTGAATGAAGGCCCAATGAGCCGCGTTACCAACATTCAAACACTGATTGGCGGCGGTGCAGGTTTCACTATAGGCGTTGTGGATGGCAATAGCCGCTGGAAGCTTGATGGCGAGTACTCGGGAGTACTTCTTCATGATAGCAACGGCAATGAAAGCTTTGATGCGGAATATACCTTTATCAATTTCGTCGAGCTGATAGGCGGCTCGGGAGTCGCGACTCTGGTTGCGGACGATGTCGAAAACCATTGGACGCTCAACTCAAGTGACGGCGGTACCTTGGAGAGCCGTTACTCGAATGCAGAAGCCGGGCCCACTGCACAGTTGACGTTCTCCGGGATGGACCACCTGATTGGTGGCACGGAAGAAGATCACTTTGTGCTCTCTGGAGCTGAGGTTTTTAGAGGAACGCTGGACGGCGGTGAAGGTGTTGGCAACAGCTTGGCCTCGGACTTCGAAAACGGTATCTGGGCGCTGATTGACGCTTCCGACGGCACCTTAACCGTAGGCGGCCACGAGTTACACTTTAAAAACATACAAACTCTCGAAGGCAGCGGCAGCGATGCTCTAACCCGCCATGTACAGAATAGCCAGTGGCTGATCACCTCTATTAACGCCGGGAAGCTGATGGAGAGCGATGAGAATGACACCGGTGGAATCGAGAACGGAAATACCACCTACTTTTCTGGCATGAGCACACTGATAGGTGGTAGCAACTCTGACCATTTTGTGTTCGGTGCAGATGGTGCCATTACAGGCCGCATTGATGGCGGTGGTACAGACGACGGCGTCATCAACACTATTGTTGGGCGAGATACTGATAACTATTGGGAGATTGGTGTTGCGGACGGAGCCCAGCGGGGCTCGATTACCGACGTGACTGACACTGACGACGACCCTATCGGTTTCACTTACCTAAAAGAGTTCACCGGCATCCACAGTTTGGTGGGCGGTGACGGAACCGATCAGTTTGTTTATATGGAAGGTGGCCAACATATCGCTTTGGACGGCGGTGGTGGCGACGATAACAGCGTTGACTTTTCCCGCTTGGGAAGCATGGATGTTCGCCTGAATATAGGCCCAATGGCCGACATTACCAACATTCAAACACTGATTGGCGGCGGTGCAGGTTTCACTATAGGCGTTGTGGATGGCAATAGCCGCTGGGAGCTTGATGGTGAGTATTCGGGAGTACTTCTTCATGATAGCAGCGGCGATGAAAGCTTTGATGCGGAATATACCTTTATCAATTTCGTCGAGCTGATAGGCGGCTCGGGAGTCGCGACTCTGGTTGCGGACGATGTCGATAATCATTGGACGCTCAACTCAAGTGACGGCGGTACCTTAGAGAGCCGTTATTCGGAGACAGAAGGGGAGCCCGCTGCGCAGTTGACGTTCTCCGGAATGGACCGTCTGATTGGGGGCACAGAAAAAGATCACTTTGTGCTCTCTGGGGCTGAGTTTTTTAGAGGAACGCTGGACGGCGGTGAAGGTGTTGGCAACAGCCTGGCGTCGGAATTCAACAACGGTAACTGGGCACTGACTGAAAATTATGACGGCACCTTAACCGTAAACCAGAACGCGCTGCACTTTTACAATATGCAAACCCTCGAAGGCAGCGGCAGCGATTCATTAAAAGGGCTGAGCCAAAAAAACGTTTGGCATTGGAGCCCAGAAGGCGGCTCCGTTGCACTGGATGAACCCGATGCGCCCGATTCATTCGCTATCGATTTCAGCGGTATGAATCGCCTGATCGGAGGCGGCGTTGCCGATCGCCTGAACTCAGAAACCGACAATGGCAAATGGGTGATGACCGAGCCACATAAAGGCACCCTCACAGTCAGCGGCGACGAGTTGCGCTTTGAAGATATGCAAACACTCGCCGGCAGCGGGACCGATACTCTAAACCGCCATGAAGAGAATAACCATTGGCTGATCACCTCGACCAACGGCGGTATGTTGTTGGAGAGCGATGAGAATGGGGCCGGCTGGATCGAGAACGGCAATACCACCTATTTCTCCGGCATGAACGCACTGATTGGCGGTAGCAACTCTGACCATTTTGCGTTCGGTTCAGACGGCGCCATTACAGGCCGCATTGATGGCGGTGGTACAGACGACGGCGTCATCAACACTATTGTTGGGCGAGATACTGATAACTATTGGGAGATTGGTGTTGCGGACGGAGCCCAGCGGGGCTCGATTACCGACGTGACTGACACTGACGACGACCCTATCGGTTTCACTTACCTAAAAGAGTTCACCGGCATCCACAGTTTGGTGGGCGGTGACGGAACCGATCAGTTTGTTTATATGGAAGGTGGCCAACATATCGCTTTGGACGGCGGTGGTGGCGACGATAACAGCGTTGACTTTTCCCGCTTGGGAAGCATGGATGTTCGCCTGAATATAGGCCCAATGGCCGACATTACCAACATTCAAACACTGATTGGCGGCGGTGCAGGTTTCACTATAGGCGTTGTGGATGGCAATAGCCGCTGGGAGCTTGATGGTGAGTATTCGGGAGTACTTCTTCATGATAGCAGCGGCGATGAAAGCTTTGATGCGGAATATACCTTTATCAATTTCGTCGAGCTGATAGGCGGCTCGGGAGTCGCGACTCTGGTTGCGGACGATGTCGATAATCATTGGACGCTCAACTCAAGTGACGGCGGTACCTTAGAGAGCCGTTATTCGGAGACAGAAGGGGAGCCCGCTGCGCAGTTGACGTTCTCCGGAATGGACCGTCTGATTGGGGGCACAGAAAAAGATCACTTTGTGCTCTCTGGGGCTGAGTTTTTTAGAGGAACGCTGGACGGCGGTGAAGGTGTTGGCAACAGCCTGGCGTCGGAATTCAACAACGGTAACTGGGCACTGACTGAAAATTATGACGGCACCTTAACCGTAAACCAGAACGCGCTGCACTTTTACAATATGCAAACCCTCGAAGGCAGCGGCAGCGATTCATTAAAAGGGCTGAGCCAAAAAAACGTTTGGCATTGGAGCCCAGAAGGCGGCTCCGTTGCACTGGATGAACCCGATGCGCCCGATTCATTCGCTATCGATTTCAGCGGTATGAATCGCCTGATCGGAGGCGGCGTTGCCGATCGCCTGAACTCAGAAACCGACAATGGCAAATGGGTGATGACCGAGCCACATAAAGGCACCCTCACAGTCAGCGGCGACGAGTTGCGCTTTGAAGATATGCAAACACTCGCCGGCAGCGGGACCGATACTCTAAACCGCCATGAAGAGAATAACCATTGGCTGATCACCTCGACCAACGGCGGTATGTTGTTGGAGAGCGATGAGAATGGGGCCGGCTGGATCGAGAACGGCAATACCACCTATTTCTCCGGCATGAACGCACTGATTGGTGGTAGCAACTCTGACCACTTTGTACTGGAGGTGCTTTTCGCTGGTACGCTGGAGGGCGGCGATAACACTACCGGAAATAGCATTAAATCAAATCTGGAAGAGGGTGCTTGGCAGCTTACCGGTGCCATGGAGGGCATTCTGAACAGCGACCTGACGTTCCAGAATATTCAAACCCTGCTAGGTGGACGCGGTAATGATAGCTTCTCGCTGGACGATATTGATCGCGATGCGCTGTCCAGTTTCTCCTTGATTGACGGTGGCACTCAGGGCGAGAACACCTTGGATTTGACCGGGCAAAGCGGCAATGAGTCGCTGATGATCGCGGTGATTCCGGGGCTGTCCGAGGATGCTAACCTCAATATCCGAGGCATCCACACGCTTTTGGCCAATAACAATGATAATGGCAACACGCTAGTTGGCCCTGACGTTAATGCAACGTGGACAGTCACCGGCGCGGACAAAGGCACTTTAGCGTATACGGAAGCGCTCGATGACAATAATACTATTGGCCGGAAGATGGAGTTTGAGGGGTTTGCCAACCTCCTGGGGGGCCGTAAAGACGATAGGTTCGACGTCGAGGACGGCCCGATTGCCGGCGATATTGATGGTGGCGAAGGGATTAACTGGCTGGATTACTCCGCCGCAGTCGGCGACATTGTGGTCCCCATCGGCAGTAGCGGTGATGCTTCCTCTGCGATCTCCAATATCCAGGGAATCATCGGTAATCATGATCCGGATGCGGCCAACCCGTTTAACAGCCGGGTGATTGTTGGAAATGCCGCGCCAGGTAGCATTAATGAGTGGCTCATTGCGCTCCTGGACGAGCACAACCTTAACGAAAGCATTAGCGACGGCATAAATGACGGCGTGTACAACTTAGGTAAGGCCGATCAATTTTACTTTATCAACTTTAACCAGTTGGTCGGAGGAGAAGGCCACGATACGTTCACCTTTTCGGGTGCGGGCCAATTAACCGGCAGTATCAATGGTGGTGCCGGTACGAATATCGTTAACGCTTTGGATTCGAGCTTGGGCCACAGCTTTAGCTTCAATGACACCGCCGAGCAGGGCGTGTTTATTAAAAATATCAATGAGGTTAAAGCTAACAGCGCACATAGTAACAAGCTGCTGGGTGCTAACGAGCATAACCTCTGGAGCATAACCAGCGTTGGCGGCGGGATTCTCAATGAACAAATCACATTTGAGGGCTTTGATCACCTTATTGGTGGTAGCGATCTGGACCAATTTGTACTCTCCGGCGCGGGCCGTGTCGATAATATTGATGGCGGCGGGACGAGCGCGGGCGGACCAAATACGGTCCTGCTAGAAGAAAGTTTGAATCACCCTCTTTTGATAGGCTTGGGCACATCGGATGCCGATATACAGCTCGCTAATATTGGCGGCGTGAGTGCGAATGCCTCAGACGGCCATATACTGGTGGGTTCTGATCAAAATAACACTTGGCATATCGACGACGAAAACGCTGGCACGGTCAATAACGAAGTCAGCTTTTCTGGCTTTAGGTTTCTCCGCGGTAATACGGCCGATGACACATTCGTCATTGCCGGCGGTGGTGTGGTTACCGGTAATCTTGATGGCGGTGACGGCGACAACAATGCGTTGGATTTGAGCGAGATTAGTGCGGCTCGCGCCCTGACCATTGCGCTGAACGACGAGGCCAGCGCTGACCTGGTTATAAAGAATATCAACGCCGTAAACAGTCGCGCCGATGCCGAGCACACGCTGGTGGCCGACAACCGAACGAATATTTGGTCCATTACCGGCACAAACACTGGCGAGTTGGCGGAATTATCCTTTAACGGCATGGCTAACTTGGTCGGCGGCCGGCTGGACGACACGTTTGTGTTCACAGCCATGGGCGAAATTACCGGCCTTATTGATGGTGGGGGGCACGAGACAGAAAACACACTGAATTACTCCAGTCTGCCTGGGCTTGATATCGGCGTAGGGGAAGAGAACGACTTCATCAATATCCAGCATCTCATTGGCGATGGCATCAACAGCACGTTGCGGGCGGCGAATCAGGACAACAAATGGGCACTGACCAGTGGCGTAAACGAAGGTACGCTTAACGACAGCCTGCGCTTTACGGGTATAACGAATCTGGTTGGTGGCTCCGAACATGATGCCTTCACCGTTAACGGCGGTGCACTATCCGGTGGTATACAGGCAGGCAAAGGCGGCAGCTCGCTGAACCTGACCATTGGCTCCACGCTCAGTGGGCTGCTGCGATTTTTTGGCGGAGAAGGGCAGGATCAGATCACCGTAACTGGCGGAGGCGAGAACTACGCGGCCCGTTACTCCGTAAACGGAGCCGGGCAGGAGAGCCTCAGCTACACTGGGCCGAGCAGCATACACTATGAGCTGATCTATCAAGATGTTGCTGAAGTACAGGACGGGGTGTTTGCCAATAATCTGGAGCTACGTGGAGGTTCGTCAACGAATGAGATGATTCTGCGCGGCAACCGCTTCCGTGTTCCGGGCTACTCTGAGCTGCATTTTACTAACAAGCACAATCTGACCTTGGCAGCGAGCAGCCAGCACCACCTCAAGCTCGAAGGGTTGATTGATGTACCCGGTACATTTGAAGTACGCAATGCCCAAGTGACTCAGAGCAATGAGCAGGCAAGGATCGACGCCCACCGCCTGATTTTAACCAACGTTGATGGCTTTGGCACTAAGGATCAGTCAATACATACTGATGTGGAGGAGGCCAATATTCGCCTCGGCCGGGCGGACCTGTACCTGCGCAACCAAGGCGATTTGTCACTAAACGAATTAACCGGAAGCGGCACCGTTAGCGTTCAAACCGAAGGTTCGCTAAACAGTTCGAGCAATTTGAGCCTCTCCGGCGCCACCTCTTTTGTATCGCGCGATGGCGATATTACGTTAACTGGAGACAACCTGCTGTCCGGTGATATCACCCTATCTGCAGCCGGTAATATTATCCTGAGTAATTATCGCGATAGCCGCTTACAGGGCGTGCAAGCCCAGAACTTTACCCTCACGTCCAAAGGCGGCATTACAGCACCGGGCGTTTTAACGGTAAATGGTCTTACCACGCTTACGGCCGACGGCGATATTGCGCTGCTCAATGACAACAATCACCTGAACGAGCTGGAAATACATCGGGCTGAGAATGTCACGGTCCATGCGGGCCATTGGATGGACTTGTCGTCTGTGTACAGTCGTGGCGATGTTTATACTCGGACCGAGGGATTGAATCTCAGTGGCCGTATTACCGCCAACGACTTCCAGTTCGATGCCGGTGC
>Ga0209487_1002706_pt1 | contig 14291 bp, 10 predicted proteins | sample Poulit2012_FD_187524 | JGI IMG/M metagenome (GOLD analysis project Ga0209487, IMG submission 187524) | Agricultural soil microbial communities from Georgia to study Nitrogen management - Poultry litter 2012 (SPAdes) (version 2) | ecosystem: Environmental > Terrestrial > Soil > Agricultural land... | reverse complement strand
CTGCGCGGTTCCCATCCGGCCGCGATGAACTTGCGAAAGGCTTCCGAAGAGGGGCGCTGGGAGCGGGCACTGCCGCGTTCACGCAAATTTTCAGACATGCCTTTATCGTGCCACTGGCTCGCAAAACCGCACAATTTCCGCGCGGTATGGTGAGCCCTGTGCGCATAGATCTTCACACGCACTCCAACCGTTCAGACGGTACGGAGGATCCCGCGGTAGTCATGTCCGCGGCAGCTGCAGCCAATCTTGATGTCGTGGGCTTAACCGACCATGACACGATTTCGGGCTGGAATGAAGCCGCTGAAGCCGTGCCCAGCACGGGGGTGGCGCTCGTGCGCGGGGCCGAAATTTCCTGCGCGGTGGGCGGCATTACCGTGCACCTGCTGGGTTATCTCTTTGATCCCGACGACGCGGCCTTGAATGAGGTCTTTTCTAATACGCGCACCTCGCGGGATAACCGAGCGCGCACGATGGTTGACCGCCTCAGCGTCGACTACGACATCACGTGGCAAGACGTGCTGGATCAGGTGCAGCCCGGCGCGACGCTGGGCCGGCCCCATATTGCTGATGCGCTTGTCGCGCGCGGCGTAGTGCCGGAGCGCAGTGCCGCCTTCGATGATCTATTGCATCCGCGCAATAAGTACTACGTGCACAACACGACCGTGAACCCGGTTGATGTGGTGCGCATGGTGCGCGCGGCCGGGGGAGTGAGCATATTCGCCCACCCCGGTGCCTCGATGCGCGGCCGCACGGTGGGGCCAGAGGTTATTGAGGCAATGGCGCGCGCGGGCATGGCCGGACTCGAAGTGGATCACCGCGACCACACCCCGAAAGCCAAGGAGCGGCTGCGCTCCCTGGCGCGAGATTTAGGCCTAGTCACCACCGGGTCCAGCGACTATCACGGCAGCGGCAAGCCCAATTTGCTGGGCGAAAACCTAACCGCTCCGGAAGTTTTAGAGTTTATTGAGGCGGAGGGCACGTTGGAGGTGATCCGGCCATGAGCGGCGTTGACTGGAGACTGCTCTCTGAAGTCTTCGTCGTCCTATTTGTGATCATGGACCCACCGGGCACCATTCCCGTGTTCTTGGCTCTCACCGAGGCGCAAACCGCGAAGCAGCGGGCCCGCGCCGCGCGCCAGGCCACCTTTGTTTCCCTCGGCGTGATTTTGGTCTTTGCCCTATTTGGGCAGAGCATTTTGGACTACTTGCATATTTCGCTGCCCGCGCTGCAAGCATCGGGCGGATTGCTGCTGCTATTGATCGCGCTGGAATTACTCACCGGAAAATTTGATGAGGACCCCAAGGGCCGCGAGGGCGTAAATGTGGCGCTCGTCCCGCTGGGAATTCCGCTGCTGGCGGGCCCGGGCGCAATTGTGGCCACGATGGTGTTCATCCACTCCGCGAGCGGTGTCAGCGAGTTCTCCGCAATCTATTTGGGAATCCTCGCCGTACACATCACAATTTTTGCGGCCCTGCGGTTCTCAAACATCATTCACCGCATTCTGGGTGCCTCCGGCACGATTCTCGTAACCCGAATTGCCGGGATCCTGCTGGCGGCGATCGCGGTGCAACTCATTGCCGACGCGATCACCACCTTCATGGCGCAGGTTTAGTTTTCGCCCCCACTTTTGGCGTTCGCGCTCTGGCCACCGCGCGTGCGGCGTCGGCGCCGGGGGCGGCGTGCCGCGCTATCGGATTGGCCGTTCTTTTCGCTCCGGCGCGTCTCTTCGGCGCGACCTTCGCGGGCATCAGAACTGCGCTGTTGCCCATTGCGTCCCTGTCGGGTGCGGGTGCGACGATTGCCACCGCGCCCGGATCCACCCCGGCCCTCACCATCACCACTGCGACGCGATCTGCCACTGCGGCCGGATCCACCACGGCCCCCGCTGGGGGCGCGCTTCCCGGTTTCACCGAGGTCCTCAAGCTTCTCGGCATCCAGCCCGGCGCGCGTGCGCTTGTCCTTGGGTAAGACACCCTTGGTGCCGGCGGGAATGTTTTGATCCGTGAACAGGTGCTCCGAGGAGGAGTACGTCTCAACCGGCTCGGGGAAGCCCAAATCCAAGGTGCGGTCGATTACGCTCCACCGCGGGACGTCATCCCAGTCCACAAACGTGATTGCGGTGCCGGTTAGGCCCGCGCGTCCGGTGCGGCCGATGCGGTGCAGGTAGACCTTTTCGTCTTCGGGGCACTGGTAGTTGATTACGTGCGTGACATTGTCCACGTCGATACCGCGCGCGGCGACGTCCGTGGCCACCAGCACATCCACCTTGCCGGAACGGAAGGCGCGCAAGGCTTGTTCCCGTGCGCCTTGGCCCAGGTCACCATGGATCGCGCCAGCGGCAAAACCACGGTCGTTGAGATCGTCGGTGACTTTTGCGGCCGTGCGCTTGGTGCGCGTAAAGACAATGGTTAAGCCGCGGTCTTCCGCCTGGAGGATCCGAGCTAGAACCTCGATCTTGTCCATCGCGTGGGCGCGGTAAACAAACTGCTTGGTAGCGCGGACAGTGGCGCCGGAGTCTTCCGGGTCCTGCGCGCGAATGTGGGTGGGCTGCGTCATATAGCGCCGCGCGAGGGCCACGACGGCTCCCGGCATGGTGGCCGAGAACAACATGGTGTGGCGCGTGGGCGGGGTCGCGGCCAGGATTTTTTCTACGTCTTCTAAGAAGCCCAGATCGAGCATCTCATCGGCCTCATCGAGTACGGCCGTCTTGACGTGATTCAGGTTTAGGTAGCGCTGGCGCAGCAGGTCCAATAAGCGCCCGGGGGTTCCGACAACAACTTCGACTCCGCGCTGGAGCGCGTTTACTTGCGGTTCAAATGCGCGGCCGCCATAAATTTGGAGGACGCGCACCTTGCGGGTGGTCGACGCCTGTTCGAGGTCCTTGGCGACCTGGACCGCGAGCTCGCGGGTGGGAACCACAATGAGTCCCTGCGGAGCACCGGGCTCTTTTTGATCTTCGAAGCCGGCTTCGCCCGGGGCGATGACGTGCTGGAGCAGGGGGATCCCAAAGCCCAGGGTCTTACCGGTTCCGGTTTTTGCTTGGCCAATAATGTCGTGCCGCTGGAGTGCAACGGGCAGCGTTAAGGCCTGAATTGGAAAGGGATGGGTAACATCCACTTTCTCGAGCGCTGAAACAATCTCGGGAATTACACCGAGTTCAGCAAATGTTTGATTTTCCACGATGGACATGCCTCATCTATTTCTGGCGCTCCACCGCGCAGAATTACTGGCGAAGGGGTGAAGCGCTGCTATGGCAGCCGATCGCGAACTAGGCAATTTCAACGCGTCGATGCGCGTACAAAAAAACTTAAATTTTCGGGTCATACGACCGGTCAGCCCTACTTACAACCAACCATAGTACCGCGAAACGGGTGAAAAAGCCCGATCTGGCGCTAGAAAATTCCTAATCCAGCGCCAGAGCCGAATTTATTACCGCAAGAAACCGACCGGATGGGCGGTATCGGAGCCGAGTTCCACATAGGCAATCGAGCTAGTGGGCACGACAACGCGGCGTCCTTTAACGTCGTTTAAAACGAGGGAGTTCCCAGCCAGCGCTGCCTCGACAGCCTTTGTGGCGTCGTCCAAAGTCAGGTCAGTTTCGACCGTAACCTCGCGATTTACGTGCTGGATTCCAACTGTGATTTCCACGGTGGTTTAACGTCCCTTCTCAGACCGGGTGATGCAGATTCCACTGTCAGTCTAGAGCCGGGAAACGGGACAGTCCGCGCCAGGCAAGCTGAGTGAGCAAATCGATGGCCTCCTCCGAGGAAACTCCGCGCGGATCACGCAGCCGCGTGCGGGCCGTTATTTGCGCCATCCCTAACAGCGCCGTGGCAAGCAGCTCCGCTTGCGCATCGGTTAGGGCCGCAACGGTGCGCAGCGTGCGGGCAACTTCGACCGCGCACAGCCGGTTGGACCGCTCAACCCGTTCGCGCAAGGCCGGATCAGCCGTCATATCGGATTCAAATATCAGGCGAAAAGATTCCCCCTTCGCCTCGATGTAGTTGAAATAGGCGGCGAATGCGGCCCGGACCCGCTCGCGCTGATGCTCCACCGGCGTATCGAGCGCGGTCTTGACAAGGTTGACCAGCTCATCGGTTTGTGAATCAACAATCGCCAAATACAACTCTAATTTGGACGAAAAATGGCGGTAAAGCACGGGTTTGGTCACGCCCACGCGCTCCGCGATCGTGTCCATCGAGGTGTTGTGAAATCCCTCGTGCACGAAAGATTCAAGCGCAGCGGCAAGAATTTGCGTGCGCCGATCCGTGCGCGTCATCGTTGGCGTGGGAACGGGGGACATGATCAGGAGCGTAACGAGTTGAGGTCGCTTTTGGGCGGTTGGCGCCCAAAGTGGATCATGATTGTTATCGCATTGATGCGTAGGGTGGGTACCTCCAGGCTGTTTCGACCCCCGAAGGAGTTGTAAATGGAGGCGGTTCCCGCACCCCAGGTTTCGGTCCAGACCCTGCATGAGCGCCTGCAAGCGCGCGGGGCGGGGCAGGATGATTTTGTGGTTTTGGACGTCCGCGAGCCTTTCGAATTGCAGATCGCCCAACTACCCGAGGTCACGCATATTCCGTTGGATGATCTTCTCGCTGATCAAGGACGGCGAGTGGCCCAGTTGGCAAATGGTCGTGACGTTTTGGTGCTGTGTCGCTCGGGTGGACGCTCCGATCAGGCAGCGCAGGTCCTACAGGCGCGCGGAGTCGCGGCGAGCAATATTGCGGGCGGAATCCTCGCCTGGTCTGCCCAGATTGATTCTTCGGTCCCGATTTACTGACTGTGCTTGCTGGTCGGGCGTAGGTTTCTGCCGCAATGTCAGCCGCGTGTGATCTGATAAAGCCGTGAGCATTTTGGACTTTCCCCACCGCCCGGCCGGCGGCCTATTAGTGACCGGCGCTCCGGGCAGTGGGCGCACAACCCTGGCAACGCAAATGGCTGTGGGTCGCATCTTGAGCGGAATTCCGGCCGAGAAAGTGCTCGTGATTTCGGCTTCGCGCACCGCCGCCGCGCGGATGCGCCAAGACCTTTCGACTCAACTGCGGAGCACCGCATCCCAGCCGCTGGCTCGCAGCGCCGCATCGACGGCCTTTTCCATCGTGCGGGCGTGGGCGGTCGCAAATGGCGAGCCGCCGCCGGTGCTCGTTTCGGGGCCGGAACAGGACGCCGTTTTGGCGGAGCTCCTGGAAGGACACCTCGCGGGGGAGGGAGTGGCGCCCCGCTGGCCCGAGACCCTGCCCGTCGAGTCATTGCAGTTAACCGGTTTTCGCGCCGAACTTCGCGATTTACTCATGCGCGCCGCGGAGTACGGCCTGTCACCGGAGGAATTAACCGAACTGGGGCAGCGGTACGAATATCAGCCGTGGATCGCAGGCGGCATGGTCTACGGCGAATATTTAGACGTCACCGCCCAGCGTTGGGCCACCCCCGATTCGGGCCAGCGCTTCGACGCCGCCGGGATCGTGGACTCCGCCGCAAACCTGTTAGCGCTGTGGCACAGCGAGTACGGGGATAACCCGCACGGAGAATTACCGCCGCCCCCGCGGTGGGAGACGGTAATTGTTGACGACTATCAGGAAGCCACCGCAGCAACCGTGCGCCTCCTGCACGTGCTGCAGGACGCGGGCGCCGAACTGCTACTTTTCGGTGACCCCGATGTGGCAGTACAGACTTTCCGGGGAGCCCAGCCGGCGCTGATGGCCCGTGCGGGACAGCCGCGCGGCAGTGAACTGGGAGCTTTTGGAGCCGAGCGCGTCGTCCTCGATCGGGTCTGGGGCCAAACCCCGGAGCTGCGCACCATTACGCAGGCGGTGGCCCCCGTCGTGGGCGCGGTTGGATTGGTTTCGCATCGCAATGCACCCAGCGCCTTGGACGCAACCGAGACCGCCCCGACCGGCGCCGAAATCGCAATAGCCACCTCGCCCGCGCGGGAACTTGCCCACGCGGCCTATGAATTGCGGCGCGCCCACGTCGTGGACGGGCTCGACTGGCGTGAAATGGCGGTCATTGTGCGCTCCGGGGCCCAAGCCGATGAGGCGCGGCGCGCCCTGACTGAACTGGGCGTACCGGTTTTAGATGACGCAGCCGAGGTGCTCTTGCGATCGGAGCCGGCCGTGCTGCCGCTGCTGACCGCCCTAGATTATGCGGCGCATGGAGCCCTCGATATTGACGCCGCATTAGCGCTGCTGCGCTCCCCGCTGGGCGGCCTCGACTCGGTCAAACTGCGGCGGCTGCGACGCGCGCTGTGGCTGCACCTCCGACATGAAGAACTCGAACAATCCGTTGATGACGCCATATTGGAACTGCTGCAACAGCCCAATTTAGTTCGGCTGCCAGCGGCAATCCGGCGCCCCGTAGAGCGCCTCCGGGCGATGCTGGAGGCGGCGCACACAGCGGCCCAAGAACCCCTAGCCAGCGCCGAAACCGTGCTGTGGGCGGCCTGGCATGCCACGGGATTGGCCCGCAACTGGCAAGAACAAGCCCTCGCCGGGGGCAGTGCTGGCCGCCAAGCCGACCGCGACCTGGACGCTGTCGTGGCGCTATTCGCGGCAGCGGCGCGCTTCGTGGAGCGCATGCCCGGGGCCAGTATGAGCGCGTTCGTGAACCAGGTGCGCTCCGAAAATTTGCCCGCCGACTCCCTGGCCGCGCGGGCAACAGGACAATCGGGAGTCGCAGTTCTCACGCCTCCGGCGGCGGCCGGTAGCCGGTGGGAATTCGTGTGCGTCCTCGGTGTTCAGGCCGATGTGTGGCCCGATGTGCGTTTGCGGGACACCGTCTTGGGTGCCCAACGCTTAACCGAAGTCCTCACCGGCCGTGCCTCGGGGCTGGACCGCGATTATGCGGCCGCGCGCCGCGACGTGCTCCATGATGAGGCCCGGTCATTCTTGCTCGCTGTTTCCCGCGCCCGCACCCGACTGCTGGTATCAGCCGTTGAGGATCCCGACTCGGACCTTTTGCCGTCAGCGTTCATCCAAGTACTCACCACGGCGCAGGTTCCCGTAACCGAGGCGGCCGGAATCGGAGACCCGCGCCGAGTGCCGGTGAGTTTGCGCGAACTCGTCGCGGTGCTGCGTCGTTCCTCCCTAGATGATGCCGATCCGCAGCGACGCCAAGCCTCCGAACAGTTGCTAGCCGCCCTGGCACAGCACGCCGTACCGGGCGCTGCTCCCCAGAACTGGAATGGCACCGCAGAGTTGAGCACGACTGAGGCGCTCGCGGGCCCCGATGACCCCGTCTACATCACGCCCTCGCGCCTGGACTCCTTTATTACGTGTCCGCTGCGGTGGGCGCTGGAACAGGCCGGCGGAACGCAGGCTCCCTCTATCCAGCAGAGTGTGGGAACCCTAATTCACGAACTCGCCGCCGAACTGCCCGCCGGAACCGCCGAAGAACTACTTGCCAAACTTGATGAAAAGTGGCCCAGTTTGGGTATGCCCTCGGGTTGGGTGGGCATCGTTAAACGGGCCGATGTTGAGAAATCGGTGCAACGACTGGCCCAGTATTTGGGTGAGGGCAGGTCAGTCGTTTCGGTGGAGGAGCCCTTTGATCTGGAAATAGATCGCGCTCGAATTAGGGGAACCGCCGACCGGATCGAACGCACCGATAGTGGCGCGCTGCGCGTAGTCGACTTCAAGACCGGAACCTACGCCAAGAACGAGGACATTCCGCGCAACTCCCAGCTGGGGGTTTATCAACTTGCGATCGAACGCGGCTGCTTTGAGTCGGAACACACCTCGGCTGGCGCGGCGTTGGTCTACCTCGGTGGCCCAAATAAAGGCTATAAACAAATGCCCCAACTCGCTTTGAGCGAAGATGAAGATCCCCAGTGGGTGGAAAACCGGATCGCGCAAACCGCGGACCAGATGGCCGATTCCACTTTTCTCGCCCGCAAAAATTCTGCCTGCCCGCGCTGTCCCGTCCGGCGCAGTTGCCCGCTCCAAAGTGAAGGGGGTCGAGTGTTTTAATGCCTCAATCATCCGTAACCGTGGCCCAAATTTCGGCGCGCAAAATAGCCGAACACCTGCGCATGCCCCCACCGACCGACGAACAAGTGGCAGTAATCGAAGCAGCCCCCGATGAGCCTCTGCTAGTTGTTGCGGGCGCCGGCTCGGGCAAAACCGAGACCATGGCAGCGCGCGTCGTGTGGTTGGTCGCCAATAAGCACGTGGAACCCGAACAGATTCTGGGTCTTACCTTCACCCGAAAAGCGGCAGGAGAACTGGCCACGCGGGTGCGCGCTCGCCTGCGCCAACTGCGCGAAGCTGGGCTCTTCGCAGATGAGCTACTGCCGCACGAAAGAGCGTTGGCCACGCCAACGATCATGACCTATAACGCTTACGCCGCGCGCCTAGTTTCTGAGCACGCTTTGCGGCTGGGCGTGGAGCCGGACGCCATCACCCTCTCGGAGGCGGGCCAATGGCAACTCGTGCACGAAATCATCAATAACTGGCCCGATGACCTGCAGATTACTGCCGCCGAATCCACCGCGATTAAGGCCGTGTTGGACTTAGCCGGGTCGTGTGCCGAACACCTGATCAGCCCCGCCGAGGTGGGGGACTACCTGCGTGCGCAAGCAGACCGCTTGGAGATCTTGGCAGGAGACGAGAAACTGCGCGTTGATGAACGAAAACTGCGGGACCGCTGGCGGGAGCGCGCCAATCTCATCCCAGTTGTCGAACGCTATATCGCGCGGAAACGAGCAGACAACCTGCTGGATTTCTCGGATCAGGTCTCGCTGATCGCGGCTCTCGTTCGCCATGATCCGCAAATTGGGGCGGGGGAACGCGAGCGGTTCGCGGCGGTGTTGCTTGATGAATATCAGGACACCTCCCACGCCCAGGTCACGCTGCTCTCTGGCCTCTTTGACACCGGCCATCCAGTAACCGCGGTCGGCGATCCGCTGCAAGCCATCTATGGGTGGCGCGGCGCCAGCGCGGGCGCACTGCTGCGCTTTCCCCACGTATTTCCGGCCCGCGATAAAGACAGCGGGAAACTTCGTCCCGCCGCGCACACCAACCTCACAATTGCGTGGCGCAATGATGAGGCAATCCTGGCGGCGGCCAATAAGATCGCGGCCCCGCTTTTGCTGAACGCGGGGGCCAGCGAATCCGGTGACGTGAGCGTCAAGAAGCTGCGAGCCCGCCCGAACGCCGGACCGGGTCGCGTCGAAGCATGCTTTTTGGAAACCAGTGAACTCGAAGCCCAGAAGATCGCCGAGTTCATGGCTCAGCAGCGCGGAACGACCAGTAAACCGCGGTCCCGGCCCGTCTCCGCCGCGGTTTTGTGCCGCACTCGCAGCCAGTTCGACGCGATTATGGCCGCCCTCATCGCGGCCGATGTGCCCGTTGAAGTGGTCGGACTGGGCGGACTTTTGAACACGCCCGAGGTCACCGACGTGGTCGCCATGTTGCAAGCCATGCACGATCCCTCGCGCGGCGATGCGCTAATTCGCCTATTGACCAATCCGCGCTGGCAACTGGGTATCAAAGATTTGCACGCCCTGTCCCGGTGGGCGCGAAAACTGGCGGGCGAGGACCGCGACGAACGCAGCATTATTGACGCTCTGGACGAACTCTCCGGCCGCGCCACGTGGCCCACAACGGGACCAGAAATTTCGCCTGCCGGCCGCGAGCGGTTCGCTGAATTCGGGGCCCAACTGCGGCAGTTACGCAGCCGCACCGGCTTGCGCCTCGTAGAACTCGTGGCGGAGGTCGAACGCGCCTTATTATTCGACATTGAATTCGCAATCGACCCCGTCCGCTCGGCCCAGTCTTTGCACCACCTGGAGCAGTTCCGCGAGGTCGCAGCCCGATATGAGTCCACCGGCGGTATGGGCGCGCCCGTGACTTTGGGGGGCTTTTTAGACTGGCTCGAAGTGGCCAGCGCGGAGGAACGCGGCCTGCCGGTAACCAATGTCGAACCCTCCGACGATGCGGTCCAACTCCTCACGGTGCACGCGGCGAAGGGGCTGGAATGGGATGTCGTCGCGGTCAGCGGGCTCATCGAGGGCACCTTCCCCTCATGCAAACCGCCCAAAGATCCGCAGAAACCGGTTAAAGACTCCGGCTGGCTCTCTGGCTGGGGCGAGTTGCCCTATGAATTACGCGGTGACGCGGACGGGCTCCCAGTTTTCCAAGGCGATGGCGCCGCAGACGTGAAGGCCTTTAAAGAACTGGTCGAAGAATTCCACATCGATTGCGGTGAGTATCAACTCGCAGAGGAGCGCCGCTTGGCCTACGTGGCCTTTACCCGGGCCCGGCACGCGCTGTTCCTCACGGGCGCGTGGTGGGTTAACGAGCGCAAGAGTCCCGCCAACCCCTCGCGGTTCCTGACCGCTCTGGTGCGCAGCGGGGCCGCGGATGGCGCGCTGCCCGTGGAATCAGAAAATGACTCCAACCCCCTGCAAGACGTCGAGCACACCGCGCAGTGGCCCCAGCAACAAATGGACGAGCGGCGCGCGGCAATCATTGAATCTGCCAACCGGGTTCAAGCGCTATTAGACGCGGGCTCGGAGTTGGAGATCGTCACGACAAATCCGGCGAGCGACGAGATCGCGACGTGGCAGCGCCACGCTGATCTTTTGCTGGCCGAAGAGCGGGCCGCCGCCGCGCCGGAACGCGCGGTTGACCTGCCCGAACACCTCTCGGCCTCCGCGCTGGTTTCCCTCGTACAAGACGCGCGCGAGTTCGCGCTCATGCGCCGGCGGCCCATTCCGCAGCAGCCCACCACGCGCTCGCGTTTGGGCACGGCCTTCCACTCGTGGGTCGAACAGCTCTACGGAACCCCCGTGCTTGTTGATCTCGATGACCTGCCCGGCGCGCAAACGGCGGTCGAAGACTCCGACCTCGCGGCCCTGCAGGAGGTTTTTGCAAACTCCGCCTGGGCGCAGCGCCAGCCAATAGCTTTGGAAGTCGATATCGACACCCCGGTAGCGGAAACGACCATCCGCTGCCGCATCGATGCGGTATTCCAAGAACCCGATGGACGCACGCTCATCGTTGACTGGAAGACCGGAGCGCCACCGAAAATTGGGTCCCAAACCCATCGGGAACGTTCGGTGCAATTAGCGATCTACCGCTTAGCGTGGGCACGGCTGCACGAGGTTGAAGTGGAAAGTATCGACGCGGTTTTCGTCCACGTCTCACCCACCGAAATTACGGAGGTCCACGCGTTACCACTCACCGATGCGCAGATCGCAGAAATTTTGGCGCAGCAAGCACCGGGCGGAAGGCTCGAATTCGCGTAACTACGCGAAAGCGCCTCGCTAGCTGTGCAGCGGCTCTTCCCCCACATCGGAATCCAACTCGCGCAGCATCTGGACCGCGTCGGTAACGACGTCGGCTTCGTCATTGCGAACCCCGTGGAGGAGCCAGCGCGCCACAGCAAACTCTCCGGCCAAAATCGCTCGCGTCTGCAAATGCGGATCGGGTTCCTCCGACCGCGTCAGCGCATAGGTTTCAATAATCGTGTCCGTGACGTCATCGGGCAGCGCCGCGATCAGCCATGCCAAGTCAGCAGCGGGGTCGGCCACAGCCGCCGCGCTCCACCCCAAAACCGTTTCCACGGCCCCACCTTCGACCAACACCTGTTCGGCGGCAAGATCCCCGTGGGTGAGGACGGTCGAAAACCGCCACATCGCTACATTTTCCAGGGCCTGTTCCCAGCGCCGCAACAGGTTGGGCGGCACATGGCTGGTGCGGGCCGCCTCATCCAGTTCCACCAGACACCGGGTGCGGTACTCCTCGGAATCGTAGGTCGGTAAACCAAGTTCGTCCGCAATTTTGGGGGAAAGTTCGTGAATCTTCCCCAGCATTTCGCCGAGATTTCGCGCCAGTTTTCCGCGCGGGTCTAGTTGGCCGTAGTCCAACTCTCGCCCCTGGGGCGCGCGATAAATGCAAGCGTGCCCACCCTCCGGAAGGCTGGCGCGCCCGCGCGGCTCCAACACCGCAAATGGCAACTTATCGGCCGCAACCTCTTGTGCCAGCCGTTCCAACAGCGCGGCCTCAGCATCGAGTGCCGCACCAGCCGCAGCATGTTGCGGCGCGATGATCAGCCAGGCCCGCCCCTCGTCGTCCACAATGTGGGCGGAATCGGTACCCAGCGGGCCAGAAACGGCGCGCGCATCGACCGGAGCCAGCGCGGGAATAGCGGCGGTGGCCAGGGCAGCGAGCGTGAGCGGTGAACGTGACACGCTCTTAACCTACGAAATAAATCATGCGTTTTGGTTGGCGACCCACCGACACGGGCGTTCCGATTTTCAAGGGTACGGTGGGGGATGTGTTTCCCGACCAGTTGCCGCTCGCACGTTCCGCGGTGGATCGCGATGCAATCAGCCGCCAAGATCCCGAGCTAATTACGCGCATGCTCACCAGTCCCGTATGTCGGGTCCTGCTTGTGGACGGCGCGCGAGTCGCAGTTGAGAGCACGCAACCCACGCCGGGGCTACTTTTAGTGCCGGGAAATAACTTTCCCGCGGATTCGTTGCCGGCTACTTCCGCGCAAATGGCCTATCTTGGCGCAGATTCCGACCACCCCTATTTGGTCGTGGATGCCGGCACGCACAGCGATGACCTGCTAGCACGCATTCAAAACGGGAACGCGTCCAAGGAAATCGGCTGGGCGAGCCCCCGCGAAATCGGCGCTTCATTAAGTGATGCCGAAACCGGCCTCATCACGACCGCGCTCGCCCTCATGCAGTGGCATCGCCGCCATCAACACTGCCCTCACTGCGGATCGATCACCGTTTCGACAGAGTCCGGCTGGGTGCGCACCTGTCCCGCCGACCGCTCACAACATTTCCCGCGCACCGACCCGGCGGTGATCATGGCAATTACAGACGACGCCGATCGCCTATTACTGGGGCGGGGCGCCGCTTGGCCGGCCTACCGGTTCTCGACCCTGGCTGGATTTGTAGAGCCCGGGGAGACTCCTGAAAACGCGGTGCGCCGCGAAGTTTATGAAGAAGCCGGAATTCACGTGGGCGCCGTGGAATACCGCGGCAGTCAGCCGTGGCCCTTTCCCGCCTCACTCATGCTTGCCTACACCGGCGTCGCACTGAGCACAGACATCACCGTCGACGGAGTCGAGATGTTGGACGCGCGCTGGTTCACGCGGGAACAACTGCTGCGCGAAGTCTCGGCGCAAAAGGTATTGCTGCCCGGTAAAGCATCGGTTGCCCGCGTGCTCATCGAGCACTGGTACGGGCAACCGTTAGAAGTTCCGTCTTGGAACAGTGATGCCTAGGCCTCCTGGGCGGCCTTAATGCGTTCGATTACTTCGGCAACCGAGGGGTTAGTCGCGGAGGAACCATCCGAGAAGAGCATCGTGGGCACGGTCTGATTGCCCTCGTTGACCTTCTCGACAATTTCGGCGGCATCGGGGTGCTGTTCGATATCCACCTCGCTATAAGAGACGCCTTCGCGATCCATCTGCGACTTCAAACGACGGCAGTAACCACACCAGGGCGTGGTAAACATCAGGGTCGAACCAGCTTCGGGAGTGTATGGGTTAGCCATGCTTGGGTCCCTTTCGATCAAGTCTGTTTGGTCTTTCAGCCTAGCCGCTGGGCCTGACATGAGCAGGTGGCGGTGATGTCAGGGGCGAGTGCGAAGATGAGTCACGATGTCATCTGCTGAAAAAATTCTTGCCGCGTTGGATGAAGACCAGCGCGAAGTTGCTCTGACCCTCCAGGGCCCCGTGTGCGTCCTAGCGGGGGCGGGCACGGGAAAGACCCGCGCCATTACCCATCGCATCGCTTACGGCGTCGCCACCGGAATGTATCGGCCCACGTCGGTGCTCGCGCTCACCTTCACCGCACGCGCCGCGGGCGAGATGCGTTCGCGCTTGCGCACCCTGGGGGTGGCCGGAGTCCAGGCCCGGACCTTTCACGCCGCCGCGCTGCGGCAGGTCCAGTACTTTTACCCGCAAGCCGTTGGCGGGGGAGTGCCCCAGCTCCTGGAACATAAAGCCCAGTTGGTCGCCCACGCCGCCTCGCTGCTCCACCTGGATGTAGACCGCTCGACCCTGCGGGATCTGGCCGCCGAAATTGAGTGGGCCAAGGTCAACATGCTCACCCCCGACCAGTACGTGCGGCGCGCAGAGGAAATATCTCGCCCCGGTGTTGCGGGCATCGATTTACTCAGTATTTCGCGCCTCATGCGCCGCTACGAAGACGAAAAATCGGACCGATATCTGATCGACTTCGAAGACGTACTGCTGTTTTTAGTGGGCTGGCTGGAATCGCGCCCCGATGTTGCGGCGCAAGTGCGGGAACAGTACCGCCACTTTGT
>Ga0209487_1002705_pt1 | contig 14299 bp, 11 predicted proteins | sample Poulit2012_FD_187524 | JGI IMG/M metagenome (GOLD analysis project Ga0209487, IMG submission 187524) | Agricultural soil microbial communities from Georgia to study Nitrogen management - Poultry litter 2012 (SPAdes) (version 2) | ecosystem: Environmental > Terrestrial > Soil > Agricultural land... | reverse complement strand
ACCATCATTGTATCTTTTGTATATCCATAACTGCGGAGTATTGCACCAGTAGTCATGATTAATGCTTGAACAAAAATTAACCCACCGACAATTTGCATATATGTCATCGCTTCTCCCATAATTTCAGCAGGGAGACTCATCAATTGAAGGATCTGCCTTGCCCCAATCGTCAAGACACCACTTAAAAATAATGAGAACCAAAGATTCACACTAATCGACATAACAGAAATTTGAGCGGCACTCTTGATATTTTTCGCACCTAAGTTTTGTGCAATTAATACTGCTGCACCTTGAGCAACAAAGCCAAACATTACAATTACCACAGATAAAACTTGGTTGGCAACACCGACAGCTGCAACAGATTCATCTGAATACTGACTCAGCATCAATGTATCGGCATTCCCCATTAACATATGCAACATAATTTCGATTAATATTGGCCATGTTAAAGCAAATAAAGTAAGATTTTGTACATTTTTTTCTTTCATAAAACAAGCCCTCGAATCTTTTTATAAGTGCGTGTTCAAAAAGGAGGATAAAAAGGACCGAGAAGTTCGAGGCAGCGTAGCTCCCCGTACCGGAACGTATGCATTTAATACGTGAGGAACGGAAAAGCATAACGTCAGAAATTCGAAGTGTCATTTTTATCGGACTTTTTGAACAACCTCTAAAATAAATGCTGAAACAATACTCTATCAGAAATTCATTTTAATGCTATTAATTGTAGTCCATAGTATCAAAATCATTGTCAGATGTGACAAAAGTGAGTCAGCTTTTTAAAAAACATCATACAGATTTGTGGCTCCTCCGCAACGACATGTAGATGTGTAAAATGTTTCTTAGTTACATGACGTATCGAAGGAGCCTTTTGAAAATGATCATATTCATTTCATTAGAAGTTAATGCTTTTGCATAGAATGTAAATGAGCGCGTATACCTTCGCCTTCATATTCGTGTCTATACCACGCAATAAACATGATTGTCCCACTGACAACGAGTAAACCACTTGTTACGAAAAATACAGATGATATGCCGAAATATCCTGCTAACACTCCACCTAATGCTGGTCCAATAATATTTCCTAAAAATCTTAGGCTTGTATTGTACCCAAGAACTTCTCCCTGCATGGAGAGTGGTGCATTTTGCCGAATATAAGCCAAACGGACAGGGATAATACCGCCAATAGCGATACCGAGTAATAGCCGCAAAACAATTAATTGCCAAATGTTTGTTACGAATGCGCCTGGGAAATAAAGGATGCCGGCTGCAAAAAGTAAAACAATGATAATTTTACTGTACCCAATTCGGTCACCCAAACTTCCCCAACGTTTGGCCATGAATAAATTGCCGAGTCCAGAAACAGAAAAAGCCATTCCAGACATGAATGCAATATTTGCGGGACCGTTTATTTCAATGACATATAAGGAAAGGATAGGCTGAATGCTAAAATGAGCAACTTGTACAAGCATAGAAATTAACATCACTACAAGTAAAACAGGTTGACCAACAATATGTTTAACCACCTGTTTACTAGAATAAGATTTATTTTCCGCAGATACTTTAAGTTTTATTTCCTTAATTCCCAACGCGACAATGAGTGCTGATAGAAAAATAGTAATCGATGTCCATTTAAATGTTGATGCATAGCCAAATATATCAGCAAGTGAGCCACCGAGTAGCGGGCCCATTAATGTTCCGGTAATACTTCCTGTTTGTAAAGTACCAAGCACACGACCAGCAATTTCTTTAGGTGTTTGGGTAGAGATCAGTGCTTGTGACATAGGAATAAACCCAGTAAAAATCCCCATCATCATGCGCAATAAAAAAAGCTGCCATACAGAAGTGGCAAATCCCATCAGTAAAACAGATGTAGCTAGACCAGTGGCAGAGATGATTAATATATTTTTTCGACCATATTTATCACCGATTCTTCCCCAAATAGGTGAGAAGAAAAATGCTGTTACAAAGGTGACGGCAAAAATCCAACCAGACCAACTCTGTACATAAGAATCAGAAAAATCCCCAAAAGATTGAATGTAGAGGGAAATAAATGGAAGAACCATTGTCATACTGCCAGCGACGAAAAAGTTTGCAAACCACATGATTGTGACATTACGTTTAACAGTTGATTCTTGATAACTAATTACGAATACCCTTCTTTCTCGAAACTATTTATTTCGGTACCCTAAGTATATCCCTTTTGTCAAATTAATTAAATGTTTCTGCTCAAATATGAACTTTTTCGTGAATCGCTGAAGATAGTGAATAAATCGCTGAACAATTGCTGAAATCGCTGAACATTTCGCAGAATCGCTGAACATAAGGTGAAAATCGCCGAAGAATCTCAATAATCGCTGAACCTAACCATCACTAGTAGTACTTCATTTTAAAATACACGTAATAAATATGTAAAAGGTGTTCAGAAGACTAAAAAAACGGTATAATAAAATTAATTTCATCATTACTTGATGAACTGTCATATAACACAAATGAAATTTCATGGTGTTATTTCGCAATGAAGGGGTATATTTGAAGAAAACACATTTATTTTTGGTAGACAAGCATATATTAAGAAAGAAAGTAAATCTTTAAAGGAGTTTTAAAAGTGAAAATAAAACATTATTTAAAAATATCTGTACTGTTTCTACTGATCATCGGTTTAATGACTGGATTGTCAAACACCATACAAGCCTCTGACAATAGCAATGATTCCGAAAGTATCAATGAAAAATTTGGATTACCAGTCGTTGTATATGGAGAACGACTCACAGATGCCCAAAGACAAGAGGTGCTTGATTTTCTTAAGGTAAAAGACGTGAATACAATTAAGGAAGTCGTTGTCACAGGTCAAGATAATGCAACTTATATTGGCGGAAACCCTGAATCTAATATGTATTCATCTGCCAGAATTACCTTGGAAAATGCCGGAAAGGGAATTACGATTAATATCATCACACCTGAGAATATTACAGAAGTCTCATCAGATATGTATGCAAATGCACTCCTTACTGCTGGTGTAGAAGACGCAACGGTTGACGTAGTCTCACCTGTAAAAGTAAGTGGGCATTCCGCACTGGCTGGAATTTACAAAGTGTATGATGTTGAAGGTGTGGAACTGGACAAGGAAAGAATGGAGCTAGCTGATGAAGAGTTGGGGATTGCAACAGATCTTGCTGAAAAAGAAGGTATGAGTCAGGAAAAAGTGAGTGAACTCCTCACAGAAATTAAAAAAGCAATTGCAGATCAAAATCCTGCTACAAAAGAAGATGTGGAAAGAATTGTTAAAGAACAATTAGACAAGCTGGAGATTTCTTTAAATGAGGCAGATCGTGAATTGCTCATTAATTTATTTGAAAAAATGCGCGACTTAGATATTGATTTCGGCAAGGTTAAAAATCAACTCGAAGATATAGCGTCATCCATTAAAGATAAAGTAGATGAACTAGGTTTAGATGCAGGGTTTTGGGAAAAAGTTGTTAATTTCTTTAAAGATTTATTCAATAAATTGTCATCTTTATTTGATTAATTAAATTACATGGATAAAAAGGTCTTTTAGATTGGGCCTTTTTATCTTTCCAAAATCTGATCAAACGTCGTATTCCTTGATGATATTTCCTTTGAAAACACTGTCAATGATAGAGTGTAGACTTCGTATTTTAATTTCTTCATGCTTGGTAAAAAGTGGATGTTTTAGCTAGAAATGTTGTGATATGGGGACATGAGATCTCTTGTTAAAGAATAAGAGATGCTATATAATTGAGGAAATATTAAATTTATATTACAATATATTATATTTTATGGGATTAGAGAATTTCATAATATTGTTGAGTGGTTCTGTAGATTGTATCGTCATCATGAATTTTATTTTTATTTTCTGAATTTATTATACAGATTTAAATGGAAGACATTTATTTAAATCATTGGAGTGGTCCTTTTGAGTGAGAAATTACTAGAAATAAAAAATCTAACAACATCATTTCGTATTAAAGATGATTATTTTGCCGCAGTTGATGATGTCACACTAACCATTAATAAAAATGAAGTACTTGCTATAGTAGGGGAATCCGGATCAGGTAAAAGTGCGCTTGCATTTTCCTTAATGGGTCTTCATACACGTGCTAAAATAGAGGGAAACATTCTTTTTAAAGGTGAGAATGTTGCCAATGCTCCAGTTTCAAAGTTAAATAAACTTCGTGGGAAAGAAATGTCGATGATTTTCCAAGACTCCCTTTCGGCTTTGAATCCGCTTATGATTATTGGCGATCAAATAAATGAAGTTTTATATCTTCATAATAAGGATATGCCTAAAGCAAGGCGTAAAGAGCGAACGTTGGAATTACTGAGGTTAATGGAAATTCCTAGACCCGAACATACTTACCATCAGTATCCACATGAGTTATCTGGTGGAATGAGACAGCGGGTGGTGATCGCCATGGCTGTTGCCAATGATCCCGAGCTTTTAATTGCTGACGAACCAACTACAGCCCTAGATGTAACCATTCAATCGCAAATTTTCAGTCTATTGAATAAGTTGAAGCGGGAAATGCATGCAGGAATTATTTTAATTACACATGACCTTGGGGTAGTCGCTGAGATGGCAGACCGGGTCGCTGTGATGTATGCAGGACAAATTGTTGAAGTCGCGGATGTCAATCGTTTATTTGAAAACCCTTTACATCCATATACAAGATCATTATTGAATTCTATGCCCCATACAGCAGAGGCACAAACAAAACTTCATGTGATTCAGGGAATTGTACCCTCACTGCAAAATTTACCGCGTGAAGGTTGCAGATTTAAAGAAAGAATTCCATGGATAGATGATTCAGCACATGAAGAAAATCCAAGTATGCATGAAGTTCAACCAGGTCACTTCGTTCGTTGTACTTGTTATCAACATTTTGAGTTCCCTACAGCAGACGAGGAGGGTCAAACACATGGCATTTCTTGAGGTAAAAGATTTAAAAGTTCATTTCCCGGTTAAAGGGGGAATTTTTGGTCGAACAGTAGACCATATTAAAGCGGTAGATGGTGTATCTTTTTCCATTGAACAGGGAAAAACTTATGGATTAGTCGGCGAATCCGGTTCTGGTAAAACAACGACGGGTAGAGCAATTGTCGGACTAAATGAGATTACCTCAGGTACTATTCGCTTTGAAGGAAACGATTTAAGTGAATCTCGTAGGTCAAAGGCAGACTTAAGTAAAGATATCCAAATGATTTTTCAGGATCCCTATTCATCTTTAAACCCGAGAAAGCGAGTGCTTGATATTATTGCAGAGCCACTGCGCAATTATGAAAAGCTAACGAAAGATGAAGAGAAAAGACGGGTGTATGAATTACTCGAACTTGTTGACTTGAGTCCTGAAAGTATTTTTAAATATCCACATGAGTTTTCAGGTGGACAGAGACAGCGAATTGGTATCGCTCGAGCAGTTGCATTAAAGCCAAAGTTGATCATTGCTGATGAACCAACATCTGCTTTAGATGTATCTGTACAAGCACAAGTTTTAAATTTTATGCAAGATATTCAAAAGGAATTAAATTTAACATATCTTTTTATTAGTCATGATCTTGGGATTATCAGACATATGTGTGATCAAATGGGCATTATGTATAAAGGGCGGTATGTTGAACAAGCACCAACAGAAGAAATCTTTAATAACCCACAACATATTTATACAAAACGTCTTGTGGCTGCCATTCCAGATATTGATCCTAGAAAACGCGATCAACAGATTAAATTACGTGAAGAAGTAGATCTAGCATATCAGCAATCTTACAATGATTATTTTAATACAGACGGTCTAGCATATGAGCTACAACCTATATCTGATTCTCATTTAGTAGCTTTGCCAAGGAGGGATTGAGAAGATGTGGAAATTTATAGTTAGAAGAATTTTTATTATGATCCCTCAAATTTTCTTATTAAGTATTTTAGTGTTTATTTTGGCAAAATTCATGCCAGGTGACGCACTAACTGGTCAGTTTGATCCAAATATGGATCCAGCCCAAATTGATATGCTCCGTGAAAAGCTAGGGATGACAGATAAGTGGTATATCCAGTATTGGGATTGGATTAAAGGAGCCGTACAAGGTGACTTTGGTCAATCATTTCGTTTTAAAATGGATGTGATTGATTTAATCCAGCAACGTATGACGAATACGATTTGGCTTGCATTACTTACATTAATATTTACGTATATGATTGCGATCCCGCTAGGAATTACAAGCGGCCGTTATAATGATACATGGGGTGACCGTCTGATCACAGGGTACACATATATTGGTTTTGCTACACCTATATTTATTTTTTCTTTGCTTACATTATGGATATTAGGTTTCCAACTAGGTTGGTTTCCAACAGGTGGAAGTGTGCAACCAGGTTTAACACCAGGTACATTTGAGTACTTCTTAAGTAGGCTCAACCATATGTTACTGCCAGCACTTTCAATGAGTTTAATTGCAACGGTAAGTACGGTTCAATATTTACGCAGTGAAATTATTGATACAAAACAAAAAGATTTTATTGTTACAGCGAGAGCAAAAGGAGCTTCTGAATCTCGTGTGTATAATCGTCATATTTTCAGAAACTCATTATTGCCAATTGCTGCGTTTTTTGGTTATGAAATCTCAGGCTTAATTGGTGGAACTGTCTTTATTGAAAAGATTTTCTCTTATCCAGGTATGGGACTTTTATTTTTAGAATCAATTGCATTACGAGACTATAGTGTCGTAACTGCTGTTGTTTTACTATTTGGTGTTGCTGCTATTTTAGGGGCACTACTATCTGATATTATATTAAGTATTGTAGATCCACGCATCCGTATTAAGTAAAAAACTGGGATAGACTTTGAGGTGTATGTAAAATGGAAGTTAACAATGTGAATGCAGAAGTAAAAGATATGGGAAAAAGTCCATCAGGTTTAAATATTCTTTGGCGTGAAATTGTTCGGGACAAAGTAGCTCTTGTGTCATTGGTATTTCTCGTCTTAACTTGTCTGTTTGTATATGGAATCTCAATTTTTCTGGACCAAAAGGAAATTGTCACGGTTGATTTATTTTCAATTTATGCACCACCATCTGAAGAGTTTTGGTTAGGAACTGATTATGGAGGTCGTGACGTTTTTGGTCAATTAATTATTGGGACACGAAATTCACTGTCAATTGGAATTTTAGTTACATTGATGACAGGTGCGATTGGGATTATTTTTGGGTTAGTTTCTGGATATTTTGGTGGAACAATTGATAATATTTTTATGCGTATTCTTGATTTCTTCATGATTTTGCCATTTTTGATGATTGTTATTGCATTTGTAGCAATCGTTCCTGATTATAGTATTGTCTCGTTTTCAATTATCATGACAGCTTTTCTATGGATGGGGATTGCGAGGTTGATCCGGTCAAAGGCTCTTCAGGAAAGAGAGCTCGATTATGTAAGTGCGTCTAAGACACTTGGTTCATCAGATTTTAAAATCATGTTTACGCAAGTTTTACCCAATCTCAGTTCTATTATTATTGTGACGATGACACTGAATTTAGCGGCAAATATTGGATTAGAATCTGGTCTATCATTTTTAGGTTTTGGTTTTCCAGAAGAAACACCAAGCTTGGGAACATTACTCAGTTATGCAACAAATCCTCATACACTTGAGCATAGATGGTGGGTTTGGTTACCTGCAGCGGTTTTAATTTTGCTTTTAATGCTCAGTGTGAACAATGTTGGTCAAGCTTTAAAAAGAGCAACAGATGCAAGACAAAGAAGAGGTTAATTCTGATATTAAGATCATCATTGCATGTGCAGTGTTGATATTTAATATATCGGCCACGCCCAATATTGTATGGCCGATGTAATATAACTTTTAAAAAAGGGGAGAAAAGAATGGGTAAATCACGTTTTACTAAAGCTCTATTCGCGTTGATGCTTGTACTTTTATTAGCTTTAGCAGCATGTAGTGGCAATGATAATGACAATGATGCAAAAGAGCCAAATAACAACACGAATTCAGAGTCAGAAGATAATGCGGATAATGAAGATGAGGTAGACGGTGATCTATATTCGATCGAGGATTTTAGCACTGATAAAACAAATGCTGGAGAAGCAATAGAAGGTGGAGAAGCTACATTTGGTTTAGTTACTGATACAGCTTTCGCTGGAATTCTAAACTATAACTTCTATTCAGGAACACATGACGCAGAAATTCTTGACTGGTTTGATGAACCACTTTTAACAATAGATGAAAACTACGACTATACACAAGATGGAGCTGCTACTTTTGAAGCAGATGAAGATGGTCGTACATTTACATTCACCATTCGTGATGATGTATACTGGCATGATGGTGAGCCTTTAAAAGCTGAAGACTGGGCATTTGCCTTTGAAGTCATTGGTCATCCAGATTATGAAGGTTATCGTTATGGTAATGTAAGCAATATCGAAGGAATGGAAGAGTATCACGCAGGGGAAACAGACACTATTTCAGGTGTTGAAGTACTAGATGAAAAAACATTGAAGTTAACATATGTTGCCCCAACACCTTCACTTTTAAACAGTGGTATTTGGCCATATGCCATGGCAAAACATATTTTTGGTGATATGGAAGTAGCAGACATGGAAGATTCACCAGAAATTCGTGAAAACCCAATCGGAATTGGGCCATTCAAAGTAGATAGTATTGTACCAGGTGAGTCAGTGACACTTTCGAAATTTGAAGATTACTGGCGTGGAGAACCAAATTTAGATAAACTAACCATTAAAGTTGTGAACCCAGATGTAGTTGCACAAGCAATGGAAACTGGGGAAATCGATTTTGTAGATACATTTCCAGCTGATCAGTATGTAGACCATGCTGATATGGAAAATGTAGAATTCATCGGAAAAATTGATCCGGCATACACGTATATTGGTTTCAAATTTGGGCTTTGGGATAAAGACAATCGTGTTGTAGATCCAGATCCTGATGCCAAAATGAATGATGTAAACTTACGTAAAGCAATGTGGCTAGCTGTTGATAATGATGCAGTTGGTAAAAAATTCTATAACGGGTTACGTTGGAATGCAACAACACTTATTCCACCATCGCATCCAATGTACCATGATGAAACAAATCCTGGTGTAACATATGATCCTGAAGCTGCAGAAGCACTTTTAGATGAAGCAGGATATGAAAAAGGTGCTGATGGGTTCCGTACAACTCCTGATGGAGAAGAACTCGTGATCAACTTCATTTCAATGACAGGTGGAGATGTTGCACAACCATTAGCGAACTACTATGTTCAGTCATGGGAAAATGTTGGGCTTAATGTAGAACTTTCTATGGAAGAGTTTAACAGTTTCTATGAGCGTGTAGGTGACGGTGGAAATGATGACCCTGAAGTAGATGTATATATGGGTGCTTGGGGTGTTAGTAGTGACGTGGATCCAAGTGGTCTATATGGACCTACTGCACCATATAACTTCCCACGTTGGCAAAATGATGAAAACGAACGTCTGTTAGAAGATGGTGTATCTGAAGAGTCGCTTGATCTCGAACACCGTCAAGAAGTTTATAAAGACTGGCAACAGTTGATGGTAGAGGAGATTCCAGTATTCCCTACACTTTATCGCGCGGAACTCGTTTCGATCAATGACCGTCTTGTTAATTACTCAATTGCAACTGGATCAGATATTTATCGTTACCAAATTGGAGTAACAGAATAAAAATAGCCAGATAATTACAAGAGCCTATTACTAACAAAGTAATAGGCTCTTTCTCTATGTCTACCATTCATCTTTATTTTGCCTCCTTTTGCATTTATCACCATGTCTAATTTATATTGCTCTTATTTCACATTTTGGGATTTTGTTTCTTATCCCGTTATATAAGCGCTTAACTATTACAAAAACATTACACTAATGTAAATATATTACAAATCTAGTAATGTGGTAATAAAATCTATCCTTTTTGGTAATCCTTGTAATGGACTCTTAACAGTCTAGTTACTGACATTGTCTATGTACCTATGGTAGTATGGTCAATGTTAGATTATTAAGGAGGAACTTACGAATGAAAAAATGGATAGCATCTATTGCTATGGGTGCCACTTTATTTGGCATCAGCTTTACAAGTGTTGCAGCAGAGGAATACGAAATAGTCAAGGGAGATAATCTTTGGAACATAGCCATGGAAAATGAAACGACTGTCGAGTATTTGGTGGATGTCAACAATCTGGAAACAACTATTATTCAGCCAAAACAAAAAATTATTATAGATCACATATATACAGTTGAAAAGGGTGATACATTAAGTAGTGTCGCCGAAGAACATGACATAGAAATTAAAGACGTTAAAGAGTGGAATGATTTACAATCTAACATACTCAACGTTGGACAAGAACTAACAGTTTACGATCTTGACCTAGATCCAACTGAGAGAGAAGAACTTAGAGCAAAATCTAAACCACAAGAAGAAAAGAAAACTACACCAAAGACGACAGAGACAGCTACAAAAGAGGCCGAAGTAGCTACATCGAAAAAGGAAGAAAAAGCTACACCGAAAAAAGCGGAAACAGCTTCAGCGGAAGACCAATCAGAGGGAAAAACAATTTCCGTAGAAGCGACAGCATATACTGCTAAATGTGAAGGATGTTCTGGAATCACTTATACTGGTGTTGATTTGAATAGTAATCCAAACGCAAAAGTGATTGCCGTTGATCCAAGTGTTATTCCGCTAGGGACTGAAGTATATGTCGAAGGCTATGGCCATGCAGTTGCAGAAGATATTGGCGGGGCAATTAAAGGAAATAGAATCGATATTCACGTACCGACAAAGGAAGAAGCTTATAGTTGGGGTCGTCGAACAGTTGAAGTTACGATTTTAGACTAACCATTACAGTCATCTAACAAACAGATTCGCTGAACATTTACGAAAATCGCTGAAGTTTCTAGGAAATCGCCGAACATTTATGAAAATCGCCGAAGTTTCTAGGGAATTCGCTGAACATTTTCGTTAATCGCCGAACATCAAAAGACAAACTGTGATGTAGCGTATCACTAAATAAGAAAAGCCTTAAATCTAGATTCTCGCTAGGTTTAAGGCTTTTTCTATTGAAAACTTATCAAATATCAAACATCGTACATTTTTTGAATGTCTTGTTGTAATTTTTGGTCTTGAACATATTCATTATAACTCATCTCTTTATCAACAATTCCACTTGGTGTGATCTCAATCAGACGATTCGCGATACTATTGATGAATTGATGGTCATGGGAAGCAAAAAGCATTGACCCTTTAAATTTAATCAGTCCATTATTTAAAGCTGTAATAGATTCTAAATCTAAATGGTTTGTAGGTTCATCAAGAATTAGCACGTTAGCATTGCTGAGCATCATTTTGGATAACATACAACGGACTTTTTCTCCACCAGATAGTACACTCGCTTTCTTCAGTGCTTCTTCACCCGAAAACAACATTCTTCCTAAAAAGCCTCGTAAAAATGTTTCAGTTTCATCCTCGGGCGCGAATTGACGAAGCCAATCAACCAATGTTAATTCATTCCCTTCAAAAAAGGCGGAGTTATCTTTTGGAAAATAGGATTGAGAAGTAGTCACGCCCCAAGTATAGGTTCCCTCATCAGGCTCCATCTCTCCCATTAAAATTTGAAAAAGAGCTGTTTTGGCAATATCATTTGTTCCAACAAAAGCAATTTTATCATCCTTATGCATCGTAAAACTAACCTGATCCAAGATTTTAACTCCATCAATGGTTTTGCTGATTCCTTCCACACGTAAGAGATCTTTACCGATTTCCCGCTCAGGGGTGAAAGCAATATATGGGTATCTTCTTGATGATGGACGAATATCATCTAGCGTGATGCTGTCAAGTAACTTACGTCGTGATGTTGCTTGTCTTGACCTAGCGGCATTGGCACTAAAGCGTGCAATAAAAGCTTGTAATTCCTTAATCTTTTCTTCCTTTTTCTTATTTTCATCCTGAGCCATTTGTGCAGCAAGTTGACTTGATTCGTACCAGAAATCGTAGTTCCCAACATAAATTTGGATTTTACCAAAGTCAACATCTGCAATATGTGTGCATACTTTATTTAAGAAATGCCGATCATGTGAAACAACAATAACAGTATTTTCAAAATGAATGAGGAAGTTTTCTAGCCATTGAATCGCTTGAATATCTAATCCGTTTGTCGGCTCGTCAAGTAATAGAATATCTGGATTGCCAAATAGTGCTTGTGCGAGCAACACTTTAACTTTTTGGTCTCCTGTTAATTCGGACATATTTAATAGATGAAGAGATTCCTCAATCCCAAGTCCTTTTAATAAAATAGCAGCATCAGACTCAGCTTCCCAACCATTCATTTCTGAAAACAACCCTTCTAATTCAGCCGCACGCATTCCATCAGCCTCTGAGAAGTCTGCTTTCATGTAAATGGCATCTTTCTCTTCTTTAACTTTATAAAGCTCCTCATGGCCCATTAAAACCGTTTCTAGCACTTGCTGCTCTTCATAGGCAAAATGATCCTGTTTTAAGACAGCGAGCCGTTTTCCAGGGGCTAGAGCGACATGTCCAGATTGTGAGTCAATTTCACCAGATAAAACTTTTAGAAAAGTAGATTTTCCAGCACCATTTGCACCAATTAAACCATAACAATTGCCAGGGTTAAATTGTAAATTAACATCTTCAAATAATTTCTTATCACCAAATTGTATACTTACATTTGAAACAGTTATCATGAGCGTAATATCCTCCAATAAATTAGTAATCAAAGCAAGCTTACGGGATTTAATGGCTTCCGTCAATCTTAAGCTTCTATATTTTAGTGTGAAACTTTTTCAGAAATTTACTAAAGTAGAAAGAATATTGAATAAATTAAGAAAAGCTTGTAATTATGACGTTGATTAGGTAAAATTTCTATAGGATCTTATGCTAGCGGAGATCCAGATTATTGTTGTTTGTGAGGGGGGACGTGATGGAAAAAACAACAATTTACTTTATTTTTACAGATACAGGAACGAATTTATCGCGAATAATTAATTATTGTACACGTAAGTCACTAAATCATGTTTCAATAGGGTTTGATGATGAATTAACAGAAGTATATAGTTTTGGGCGTATTCAACCGAAAAACCCATTTAGTGGTGGCTTTGTTCGAGAAGACATCCATAGCGAATTTTTAAGAAACTCACAATCTGAAATTTATTCTTTTGAACTGACAAAAACGGAACGTGATAAGATATTAGGGCATATTAGAATGATTGAAGCAAACAAAGGCAGTTATCGCTATAATTTTCTTGGTTTGATTGGTGTCTTATTACAGATTGAAATCAAACGAAAACGTGCTTTCTTTTGTTCAGAATTTGTCGCTACTGTAGTAAGTGATGTCGACTCTATAAAATTGCAAAAACCTAGCTGTTTTGTAACACCATCAGACATTCGGAGTCAAATTGATATGGAATTAGTTTATCGGGGAAGACTTGGGGATTACGGTTCAGATGCACTTATTTCTCAACATCATTTATTATATAAACCATCGTTATCACCAAGGCAATCATTTATGTTTTCATTATCTAAAAAAGTTAAACAGTTTGTAATCAGATAAAAAGAACCATACAATTGTGGGCGTATGGTTCTTTTTTTAGTACTCTATATTCGGAAGTTCTATCCCTAGGGTTTTATAAGGTACATTTATCTTTAAAGCAATATGATTTGCCTCTAAATTAAAATTCTCAACACTTACTTTAAAATTACTCTTAATTTTCATTTCAGATACTGCCACATAAATTTCCTCGTTTTTAGGAATGACACGAACCCAATCTGGCATTGGCAAGTGCTTTCTAATATATTCCATAATGGTTTTGTTCGGTAATTCTAATAGACCAAGTGTAATGGATTTTTGTTTTAAAATGATATCCCCATTTTCCTGTACAAGTGGCTCAAGATGAATTGATAAAGGAACGGTTGATGAAAACACAGGTAACTCACCTTGAAGATGAACGTCTTCATCTAAAATGACACTGTATTTATGCTTTGTGCCTTGTTGGAACTTTTCAATATAGGCATTGACCAACTCATTTAAATTTTCCTTTGTTGTGCGCACAATAAATTCTGAGCTATCATCCTGGTCTATCTGATCGATTGGTTGCACTTTTGTGCTTGGAACTGGCCAGTAAATGAGCGTAATTATTGTTAATATGACAATGATATTGATCGTTAATAAACTAAAAAATAGCTTTTTCCATTTGTTTTTTATTTTTCTAATTTGCCTGCTCATTGATTGATCCTTCTCCATCAGCTAAATATTCTAA
>Ga0209487_1002704_pt1 | contig 14308 bp, 11 predicted proteins | sample Poulit2012_FD_187524 | JGI IMG/M metagenome (GOLD analysis project Ga0209487, IMG submission 187524) | Agricultural soil microbial communities from Georgia to study Nitrogen management - Poultry litter 2012 (SPAdes) (version 2) | ecosystem: Environmental > Terrestrial > Soil > Agricultural land... | reverse complement strand
CAGCGGTCGATTTGGCTGAAACTGAAGTTGAATTGGCATTTAAAATCAATGCCGATGGTGTGAAAAATTTGGCAGAAGAATGTGCGAATCAGAATGCAACTTTGATACATATTTCAACCGATTATGTGTTCGATGGTGAGAAAGTCAATTCAGAATATTTGCCTGACGATGAAACATCGCCCATCAATGTTTATGGAAAATCCAAATTGGCAGGTGAGAATTTCGCTTTAAAAATCAATCCAAAAACACATGTGATCAGAACTTCTTGGTTGTATTCAGAACATGGGAAAAACTTTTACACTACCATGTTAAAGTTGATGGCTGAAAGAGATGAAATCAGTGTGGTATCGGATCAAATCGGTAAACCTACCCACGCCAAAGATTTGGCACAATACATTTATGACTTGATTTTAACATCGAATAGCGATTATGGAATCCATCATTTTTCGGGCGATGAAATCATGTCTTGGTATGATTTCGCTAAGAAAATCGCTTTAGAAAATGGATTCGATACAAAAATTCATCCGATCACTACCGATCAATATCCAACGGCAGCTAAACGACCGAAATGGAGTGTGTTGGGGAATTGAAGTGATTAGAATTTATGCATTGTTTTTCTTCTCAATTCGATTCAAATACTTATTAAACTCCAACAATAAAATCAGAACAACAGCTGAAAGGAAACCATAGAAACCATAACGGAAAATAGGTTTATTCAGCAATCCATCATCTTTGATGATATGTAAATCGGTCAAAGGATTAATTCCATTTTTATAATTTCCAATCAATCTTTTAGTGCTGTGTAATTTACGATTGAAAACGTCTGAGTATCTGAGTAAATCTGCTTCAACATTTGATCTGGAAGCAGTATTTACAAGTAATTGATCGGAACCCATCGTAGGTTGTTCTTTGTTGGAAATTGCTCTTGCGACTAAAATAGAATCTATATTGGCAATATTTCTGTTCAGTTGATATTCGTAACTTTCTAAAATCGCCAATTGGTTTTGTTGTTCATTTTTAACCACAGGTGAATTATTTATATAATTCAAAATTTCTTGTTGAAGTTCTTTAGTAGAAGTGCTTCCATCAGTTGTGATTTTAATTTTTTGGTAACTAAAATCAGTAGGTTCCATATTGGATAAATGTTTATTTATATCGAAAGTTTGAAAGAAAAGCGTATCGGTCTGCTCATTTCTCACAGTAGCTAATTCGATTTGGCTGAAATAGTTATTGATTATATCTTCAGTTTTTTCGATAGCTTCAATGCTCATGTTTTTAATTCCAAGTCTTTTTGCTAACATAACTGCTTCAGGAGCATTATCTGTGGAAAATGTTTTTTGGTTCTTAATATCGTTAGAAAAAGCGTATAGTTGAAGGTTAGATATGGGATTGGATTGAACAACCATTTCAAATTTGGTTGACTCACCTTCTCCTTTGTCGAAATGGCTATACAAGGCAAATGCAACTCCAAGAGCTGTAAAAATTACTAAAACTATCCAATTATTTTTTAGTAAGATGATGAACTGTAAAAACAAACCAAGTAAATCACCGATTTTTCTAAAAAAGGATTTTATACCGTTTTTAAAATAATTCAGCAGTCTGATTAAATCAACTTCTTCATCTCCCTGATTGGGTGTGTTTTGAGCGTCTTTGTTCATGGGTAATTAATATTTGGCGTAAATATAACCTATAATATCTATTTGTAAAAGAGTCTTTGAAAAATTAGATATGGAAGAGAGATTGGGGAAATGTTTTCGTTAACTTTCAATCGTATTAGTTCAAAATATATAGCTTAATGATTATTCAGATTTAGACGTGGTTAAATCATTAAATTTATTGAATAGTAAATCAGTATTTTCATAAAGTTCGTTTGGATTTTTATCGATTACTTTAAACTAAAAAATAAACTTACATTTGCAGTAAATGCATATATTGAAATGAAAATCAAAAACCTAATAATTTTTGGAACTCGGCCAGAGGCAATCAAAATGGCTCCATTGATACATGCTTTCAATAAACATTCTGAAATATTTACTACAAAAGTTTGTTTGACTGCCCAGCATAGAGAAATGTTGGATCAAGTGATGGAGTTTTTTGAGTTAGAAGCAGATTATGATTTGAATTTAATGAGACCTAACCAAACTTTAAATGGTTTGACTTCAGATATATTACTTGGACTAAAGCCTATTTTAGAAGAGTATCAGCCGGATTATGTTTATGTTCATGGAGATACAACGACGACTATGGCATCTGCATTGGCCGCTTTTTATAGTGGTGTAAAGATTTGTCATGTTGAAGCAGGTTTGAGGACTTACAATTTACAATCGCCTTTTCCTGAAGAGATGAACCGTCAAGTAACTGGAATTATTTCCGATTTTAATTTTGCTCCGACCCAAGATTCAGCTCAAAATTTATTGGAAGAAGGAAAGAAGGAAAGTTCTATTTTTGTTACGGGCAATACTGTAATAGATGCTTTGATGTATGGAATTGAAAAGGTGAAAAGCAGTTCTTTTGAAGATCAAGAAATTAAAAATTTAGAAAAGATCATCGATACAGATAAAAAGTTGATTTTAGTCACAGGTCATAGAAGAGAAAATCACGGTGAAGGTTTCATTCGTATCTGCGAATCATTAAAACACATTGCGGAGCAAAACCCAGAGGTTCAAATTATTTATCCCGTACATTTAAATCCAAATGTAAAAGAGCCAGTTTATAAAATTCTTTCGGGCATTGAGAATATTTCACTGATTTCTCCATTGGCTTATCCAGCATTTATTTGGTTGATGGAAAAGTCTTATTTGATTATCACCGATAGTGGTGGGGTACAAGAAGAAGCACCGAGCTTAGGGAAACCCGTTTTGGTGATGAGAGATACAACCGAAAGGCCAGAAGCTGTGGATGCCGGAACTGTAATTTTGGTTGGAACCGATAAAGAGAAAATAATTTCTAAAACTTCACGTTTATTAACTGATCAAAATTTCTATGATAACATGTCAAAAACCCATAATCCTTATGGAGATGGCAAGGCGAGTGATAGAATTGTGAAATTTATAATTGACAATGCAAGATAGTTTTCAACCACAGGTAGTAACAATTGGTTTGGGATATATAGGTCTTCCAACTTCTGCTCTAATTGCTCAAAATCAAATCAAAGTTTTGGGAGTTGATATCAACGAGCAAGTAGTAGAAACGATCAATCAAGGTAGAATACATATAGTGGAGCCAACGTTGGATAAGGCGGTGGAGGAAGCAGTTGAATCAGGTCATTTAAAAGCAAGTTTAAGTCCAATGCAAGCCGATGTTTATTTGATAGTAGTTCCAACTCCTTTCAAAGGCGATCACGAACCTGATATTTCTTATGTTCAAGCAGCTACAGAAAATATAATTCCTCTGATGAAGGAAGGTGATTTGTACATTATAGAGTCAACTTCTCCAATTGGGACGACTGAAAAAATGCAAGAGTTGATTTATTCGAAGCGTCCTGAATTGAAAGGGAAAATTTATTTGGCTTATTGTCCAGAACGCGTTTTACCAGGAAATGTGATGTATGAATTGGTACACAATGACAGAGTAATTGGTGGAGTTGATGAAGCTTCGACCGATAAAGCCATTGAATTTTACAGTCGATTTGTAAAAGGAGAACTGCATAAGACCAATTCAAGAACTGCTGAAATGTGCAAGTTGGTAGAGAATTCTTCTCGAGATGTACAGATTGCATTTGCCAACGAACTTTCATTGATTTGTGACAAAGCAGGTGTAAATGTTTGGGAGTTGATCGAATTAGCCAACAAACATCCAAGGGTCAATATTTTGCAACCGGGTAGTGGAGTAGGAGGACATTGTATAGCTGTAGATCCCTATTTTATAGTTTCGGACTATCCATTGGAATCGAGAATCATTGGCAAAGCAAGGGAAATCAATAATTATAAACCATTTTGGTGCGCTGAAAAAATAACTGAAGCTCGAAAAGAATTTAAACTCAAACACAATAAATCGCCCAAAATAGCTTTGATGGGTATGGCGTTTAAGCCCAATATAGATGATTTGCGAGAGTCACCTGCGCGTTATATCATTCAAAGAGTCTTACAAAGCGCCAATGATGAAGAGTATTTTATCGTTGAACCCAACATACAAGAACACAATATTTTTAAATTGACTCATTATAAAGAAGCCATAGAAAAAGCAGATATCATCGCTTTTTTAGTGGCTCACAAAGAGTTTTATGATTTGGAAATATCGGATGATAAGTTAGTGTTGGATTTTTGTGGAGTTAGAAGGTAATCCATGCTAAAAAGCTTAATAGATAAAAAATACATTTATTATGGCGGATCGATTGTTTTAAGTCGAGGGCTAGAATATTTCGTCCTTTTTTTTGCAGCGGGTTATTTAGCTAAAGAAGATTATGGGCAATTAGAATTTTATAAAAAGATAATTGAAGTAGGTTCGAGCGTTTTAGCTTTTGGGTTTCCGGCCTTGATTTTGAGTTATACTAAAAGCAAGGAGAGTAAGATTTATTTCTATTTATTGTCAATTATTTTTGTATCAGCTCTTTTATTGACATTATCAATCGTTGGTTTATTTAGCTATAACTGGTTTTTGCTGATTTTGGCCATGGGTTTTTATGGAATGTTTTTTACAGGAGGAATTACTCAATCCTACCAAATGGTTTATTTAGGAAGCAATTATGCATCTGTTTATAAAATAATTATTTCTCTACTATTTTACGGTGGTGTTTTTTGTTTAATTTATTTTGCTGGAATTAAAGGAGAAGCTTATTTATATCCTGCGATTTTTCTACTTCCATTGATGTTTCTTTATACTTATTTTGATTTTAGAAAAGTAAGGCTTGAGCTTAGAAAGCTCAAAAGTTATTGGAAACTATTCAAAAAGCTTTTGATCAGTTCTTTCACTTTGGTAGTAAGCAATTTTGCAAACTTGATGTTTCTATACACAGACATTCTTTTAATTAAAATTTTATCGAATTCAGCCAATACAGAAATAGCAGATTTTAGTTTTGCTTTGAATGTCGCAGGTGTTTTGTTGATTGTATCTATGACTTTGATACAAGTTGAAATTGAAAAATTAAAAATGAATCAAAGTTTCGTTTTTAGTCTCAATAGAAAGATATCAATTTTAACGATATTTTTATCAACTGTTCTGATTCTTACATATTACGTTTTGATCAACACTTATTATACTAAGTTTAGTGAGACGTTTTTCTTGTTTACAGTAATATTGGTTGGAAAAGTGTTTCTAACCTTATCGAATTTGTTTGGAACCAATTTAACTATCCTCAAGAAATTCAAATTAAATTTAAATATTAATATCATTTTTTTAATATTCAACATACTTAGTTGTTACTTAGGGTACAAATTGTACGGTTTGCTTGGGTTGGCAGTTTCGAGTACAATTATGTTAGCTCTTCGATATGTATGTTTATTGTTATTCAATAAGGCATTCATTAAACAAGCGAAGTGATTTTTTTATGAATAAGAATGAAGTCATAAATTTTTTACAAATTCAAGAAAGTCGTATTGAATAGTATTTAATTAACTAATTTTAGGACTGAAAATAAAAAGACGATTTAACATATATATATAATGCGTTTATATCAAAAAAAAGAATTTTTTTTAAGTTCATTTTTAGTACTTATTCCCTTTCTTTTAATTTTTGGTGGTACGGTTTTTCAAAATACTTCTTATAGTATCATAACGAGTTCCACTAAAATGCTTGCTTTTGTATATATGATTGTTTATATCATAGTTCGTCAAAAACTGAGTGTAAATCTTTTGTTTTTCACTGCCTTATTTATTCCTTTTTGGCTCTATGCTTTGTTTAACAATCCGTATAGTCAAGATGCGGCTTATTCGGATGGAATACGTTATTTATTTCCAATCGTAACTTTATATTATAGTTTTTCAATAAAGGATTATTTTCCTTTATTGATGAAATTTGTTGTTGCATTTGTTATAATTAACTTCATAACCCAGCTTTTCAATTACTTTTTTTGGTTGGCAGGTGCCAAAGATCAATGGTTTTATTATACTTATGCCAATGGAGTACGATGGGTAAATAAGACAGCAGGAATAATTAGAGCAACTGGAAGTGTTGTCTTCTTTTCACTTTTTGGGTTTATAAATCTTATAGCTTTTTTCTTAATACATAAGTATTATAACAAAAAATATAAAATTCTATTATTATTTATTTGTGTGTTAGGATTGTTTTTAAGTTTTTCTTACAAGGGTATTGGTGCTTTTGGGATTGTACTTGTTTTTTACTATTACAAACAGATTTTTAAGGTAATAGGTTATATTTTCATTGGAATGTTGATGATATATATAGTATTTCCTGATAAGATAAATCGTTTTGCAAATGATATAACACTTAGAATTAGTTTATATATAACAGAGGGTAATTCTGCTCGTTCTGAATCTTATAGGGTGATGATGGATGAAATCAAAGGCGGAAATTGGTTGGGAAGAGGAGCTGGTGTTTTTGGCGGTCCTGCTTCTACGGAATATAACTCGCCTTATTATCAAAAAGTGAATTTCAACTGGTTTGATGCTGGATGGATGCAATTGAAAACTACTGATACTTATCCACCACATGCTTTTGTAGAGCTGGGGACTATAGGTGGACTTTTGTATTTTTTATTGTTATTGTCACCTATTATAAAGACCAGAATCAATACAAATTACAAAATAGCTTTGGTTATATATTTCTGTTTGATGTCGGATATGATGGTATCGTTCTCTTTGAATAATTTGGAATACTTATTCTTTTCGCTGGTTTTCATTTATCCAATTTTATATTTTGATAAAAGAACTTATTTAGAAAAAATTTAGCATGGGTCAATCAGATAAAATAAAAGTATTTTTTTTTGCAAATATTCCTATCAAAGATGTTGAAGCTTCGTTTGGTGGAGCTACAGTTCTGGGAGAAGAGATTTTGGAATTTATCCAATCGGATCCAAAATTTGAAGTAAAGCATTCACCCATACGATTTACATGGAAACCAAAATTACATCTGATTGATCATTTTTTATGGATAATCAAATTTCCGTATGCCATTCGAAAATTTGATGTCGTTAGTTTTCATACAACTTGGGATTTTAATTTTACAACAGCGCCTTTGCTTTGGTTGTGGGCTAAGTTGTTGAGAAAGAAAGTGGTGTATCATTTTTTTGGTGGTAACTTTCATAGGCATTACGACAAACTTCCATCTTTTTTAAAATTAATTTATAGAAATACCATTTTAAAATCTGATACAGTTTTTTTTGAAACCAAAGAGATGATTCATTATTTTTCTGAAAGAGGAATTGTGGATTCTATTTGGTTGCCAAATGCACGAAAGCCTGTTTTAGAAAAATTAGAAGAGAAAAAATATTCTAAGAGGTTTATATTTATCTCAAGAGTAATTCCAGAAAAAGGTACTAATGAAATTTTAGAAGCTACTGAAGATTTACCGAATGAGTATGTAGTAGATATATATGGGCCAATCGATGAAAGGTATCTGAAAGAGAATCATTTTATAGGGAAAAAAGCAAAATATAAAGGTGTTTTGAATCCATCTGATGTGATAGATGTTTTAAAAACTTATGATGTTCTGCTTCTTCCATCTTGGTTCAAAGGTGAAGGTTATCCAGGCATCATCATTGAGGCACTTTCATTGGGAATGCCTGTGATATCTACTGATTGGATTTCTATACCTGAAATTATAGAAGATGGTTTTAATGGTAAGTTGATTGAAATTAAAAATTCAGAGCAACTGCGCCAAGCTATGCTTGATTTTAACGAAGATAATTTTCAAACCTATCGTGAAAATGCTTTGAAGAGTTTCTCGCAATTCAATAGTGATTTAGTTTTTGAGAAAGTGAAAAAAAGTTATTTAAATGAATAATTATCCATCAAAAAATCTGATGATTGTGAGTATAATTATAATTGCTTTGCTCACAGGTATACGGCAAACTATGAAACATTCGAACAAAATGTTTCAACTGCAATTTGATTGGAAAAATAAAGAAGTAATTTATGAAAAAAACCATTTAAAGATAGATAGTCTCAGTTATAATTATATCAGTCTTTTAGGTCTTGAAAAATCTTATCAACCTAATAATCAAAACACTTATTCTATATCACTGACAAATGGGAAAGTCTATTATTTTAGATTCTTAAACTATGATTTGATTGAGAATAAAATCGAATTTAAAGGGGTAGAGTGGTTAACTGGAATTCCAGATTTTATCAATCAAGAAGTTAGATTAGAGGAAATGATAGTGCCTTTGTTTAAAAATAATGGATATACAGTGGTAACTATAGGTGATGATTTTTTGGTGAGAGATGAAGCAAAGTATTACCGTAGAAAAATAGCTTCTGAGATTGATGTTAACTTTATTGGAAGGTATACGGATGTGTTCAATCTAAAACATGAAGCAAGTTTCCAAGGAGATTTAGACTTTATCTATAATGAAATTCCAAACATAGATACTGCACAGATTTACATCATTTCAGTAGGAATCGATAAAAAGGAATTGAATCAGCAAGAATTAAAAACAAAACTAAATAGTTTACTTGACGAATTGGGGAGTCGTAAATCGACCCAAAAAATTATTTGGATCAATGCACCTTTTCTGAAAGACAAATCAAAAAACACATTAAACCATGAATTTAATCAAGCTTTGATGACTTTAAACAATGAAAAGCTGCAAATTCTAGATGCATATATGCTTTTTGAAAACGAGAAAACAAACTATTTGATGCCAGACAGTATTCGTCTCAATAAATTTGGATACGAATTATTGGCTAAAAAAACGATAGAACTTTTACAATGAATGTAAATTTGAATAAAGAACAAATTAATTATTGGCTTTTAGGTATTTCTTCTGCGATTATACCTATGCCAGGTAATAACTTTAGTTCACTTGCTTTAATTTTATTGGTGGTATTTTGTTTGTTATCAGGAGATTATCGCTTGAAGTTTCAAAATCTAAAAAAAAATAAATTTAATTTACTTTTACTTTGCATTCCTTTTGTATTGGCAATTGTAGGTTTAACTTACACAGATAATTTGACTTATGGATTTCGAAAAGTTCAAATGTTATTGCCTTTTCTTTTATATCCATTGGTATTATTTTCTATGAATCCCAATCCGTTCGTCAAACGATTTGTGTTTTATTGTTTTAGTTTTGGAACTCTTTTGGCTTCACTGATGGGCATGGGAAAAGCTTTGTATTTTCGTTTAAATCATTTGGGTGATTATTTTTATTATGCGAGATTTTCAGAGTTGGTTGATAAACACACTACTTACTTTTCATTATTTATAGTTTTAAGCTTTTTGTTTTTATTGCATGAATTTCTCAACCGCAAACTAAAATGGTATTACTTTTCTATAGTTGCTATATTTTGGTTAATCACCTTATATGTTGTTAGTGCCAGAATTAGTATTGTAGGATTAGCAATTGGTAGTGTTTTAATATTGTACTTTAAATTAAAAACACGATTGAAATGGATATTGTTGATGTTGCCAATTTTGTTCATTGGTCTATTTGCTTTACCAAATTTTCAAAAGCGTTTTGAATTGAATCAAACAGAGGTTGGGCAAATGAGTGATAGAGAGTTTAGGACTCTTCATTGGAAATCGGTTTTGGAAACCATTCAACACAATCCAATTTTAATTGGTAGTGGAACAGGTTCGGATAGAGGATTTCTCTACGATACTTATAGAAATTATCATTTAACCTCTGCTTATGAATTAGAATATAACGCGCATAATCAATTCATGGAGATAGCTTTGGATTATGGTTTGTTAGGGTTTTTAGCATTTATGTTTATGCTCGTAAATGTTTTGTATTCAAGTTTTAAGGTGAGGAATTATTTTGGATTAATAGTTAGCCTCGTTTTTGTTGTATATTTTTGTACTGAATCAATTTTCCAAAGATACGATGGTGTAGTTGCATTTAGTTTATTGATTTCGATTAACATCTTTTTTAATACTATAAAAAACACTTGATATGAAGCATTTATTCTTATTCTTATTTATTCTCTTATTTTACTCTTGTACAGAAAACACTAAATCAATAGAAATCAAGGATTCAGAAATTGAGTTAATTGATGAGTCAAAGGTAATCTTCAATGATGATTTTGAAAATGGTTTACAAAATTTTTGGGAAGCAGAGACTGTTGATTCTACGCGTTATAGCATAGTGAGCGATCCTCTTAATGAAACCAATAAAGTATTGAGAGTTCGTTTAGGTTTGGATGATTATACAAACGGTGGCAAAAGATCAGAATTGAAGATTATCCATCATGGTATTTTGGATCATAAGTCAGAAATAAGTTTCCGATTCATGTTACCAGAAGATTTCTTTAGAACAGATGAAAAACCTGGTTTTATAATCATACATCAATGGCACGATCAAGCAGATCCAGGTTTTAATTGGTCAACTCAAAACAAAGTAACCCATCCTCCTATTCATCTTTATATAGATAGGAAGGAAGGCGGGATTTATAAATTAATATCTAAAGTAGGACTCAAAACCGGTGCGATGGATGAGACAATCACTTCAGTTTGGATGGGTGATTTGAGACCAAATGAGTGGTACAGCTATAGTTGTGAGATATACTGGCATATATATACTCATACAGCATATGCAAAGCCTAAAATTAATGGTGAATACTTTTATACCTCAAATGATGCAAATGGAAATTATACACATAAAATCTATAGAAGGAATATGTATAATGGGATTGGTAATTATCCAAAGTTAGGACTTTATAGATTTGGTAATGAGTTAGAAGAAAAAACCATTTATTTTGACGATTTTAAATTGGTTACAAAAAAAAGTGAATGTTCAGATATGCGCTAATTATCTATAAACTTTTACATTATTAAAAAGTACTTTTCTTTCAGAAACCTTAGTATCTCGTGACCACCAATGAGGTTTGTACACTCCAATTTTAAAATAAAATGTAGTTCGATTTCCATCGGCTGCAATTCTTTCAAAAACTGTTTTCGAATTTATTTGAGAGTAAACCAATTCATTGTCTTTGTTGATGTGTATAAAGCCTTTATTTTTGTGTGAAAGTCTAAAGTTAAATTTCCATGAGGTCCATTTGCCTTTCTCAATTTTACCCAATGAGATAAAGTCTTCGTCTTTTTCTTCAGAATTATTTTCTGGGTTCAAGTTTAGCATCCATTCATCACAAACAATACGCAAAGAGATAGGGGGCATGGTATGTCCATTCAGAACAGCATGGCTTAAATGCCATTGACCAGTGATTTCGTAATTCGCTTTACTTGGTTGGTCACAGTTTTCATTTTCAAATTCAAAATCATCAGGAATCATAATTTCAAACTCGAAATTATATTTCCTGTTGGGCCTATACGCAGTGGTGTTTGGATTGTCCCATGTAGCGATTTCATTTCGATTGACATGGGTGAAAAAAGTAAGATAATCGACTTCTACTCCGTTTATATTCCCCTTTTCCATAACATCTTCTCTAAGAATCACATCGTCCATTCTTCTTAAATTGAACTGAATTGCTCTATTGCCTTTATTAGTTTCTAAAAAATTAATAGATTTAATATCTTCCCAATTGTCAATGTATCTGTTGTTGTTAAAATCCTGGTTTTCTGCATGAAAAAACGTCCATCTTTCTCTATTTTCTCCGATGATTTTAAATATATTATAATCCGAATAGTTAAAATCTTCGTTAAAATAAATTTGTGCTTGACTTATTTCACCGAAGAATGCAATAAATAATAATAGAAAAAAATATGAAGGTTCTTTCATCTTAAAAAAATAGAATTTAGTGCTACCAAAATAAGTCTATTTGTGTAAATATTATAAAAATTAAAGATAAATCATTTTGTAATCTCTATTCAATAAATGTAATGTTAAAGTGTGGGTTTGTTTTGAATAAATATTTTTAAGCGTTAGAAGAGAGTTGATTTTTATTATAAAATAAACAAATTCATATATCTATAACTATTTGAATCTTAATTGTGGCAAGTGTTACTGAATCTGCATGCTATATATATTTACTATAAAAATCTTATATTGTCGGACATAAATTTATGTAAAATGGAGTGTAGTAAAATACCTTTGTTCAATACCTATTATGACAATCTTTCTATGGAAGAAACCTTATTAAAGGTTAGGAATGCAATTGAAACACAAAAACAAATTCAACATGTAGTGATTAATGCCGGGAAAGTTGTATCCCTTCAAAAGGATCTTGAATTAAGAGAAAGTGTCAATTCATCTGATATTATTAATTTGGATGGTCAGGCCGTTGTTTGGGCTGCACGTTTTCTAAATAAGCCAGCAAAAGAAAGAGTTGCAGGTATAGATTTGATGATCAATTTGGTAGATATGGCAGCTAAAGAAGGCTTTAAAATATATCTTTTAGGTGCGAAGGAAGAAGTGGTTTCAAAATTGGCTCACATCTATTCAGAAAAATATGGATCAGAATTGGTAGCAGGATTTAGAAATGGATATTTCAGTAAAGAACAGGAGAAAGAAGTCATTCAAGGTATAGTAAATGCAAAACCAGATATGCTTTTTGTAGCAATAAGTTCTCCTAAAAAGGAGAATTTGTTGTTTCAATATAAAGACGATCTAAGAGCAGTAAGTTTCATTATGGGTGTGGGAGGAAGTTTTGATGTTTTGACAAATACGACAAAAAGAGCTCCGATTTGGATGCGAAATTCAGGTTTAGAGTGGTTGTATAGATTTGCGCAAGAACCTAAACGTATGTGGAGAAGGTATTTGATTGGTAATACTAAATTTATACTTTTGGTTCTAAAAGAAAAATTTAAATAATTTAACTCTACTGATAGTTTAAGTGTTTTATAAAAGTAATAAAAGATCAGTTTTTGGGTGTGAAAATATTGATTAATAGTGCTTTAGTCGATTTTCTCAAAGTCAAAAAGAATATAGGCGATATACTTGATAGCTTATACAAATTTTATACTTTTGGAAATGAAAGTAAATTATAGAGCAAACAATCAAAAATGAATAGAAATACACGATTAGGCCTGAGAATTTTATTGCTTTTTTTAGATTATTTGGTAATATCTCTGCTCTTTTTTTATTTTTTGTTTTATAGATATGATTATCTATACAAGGAAGTCTCTATTTCTACTTTTATTGAAATGTTCAATGATCAGTTCAAGGCTTACTTTCTATTTCTTATTTCTTGGTATTTGATTTCTGAATTTACTAATTTTTATAAGAGTCTAAGATTTCTTCGGTTTATAAATTACATACGAAGAAGTATTTATCAGCTGCTTATTTTTTCGTTCATATTGTACACGGTTTCAGGGATTAAGGCTGAAAATCTTTTTTCGAATAGGCAGTCATTTTATTATCTAATCGTTTTGGCAGCTTATATTTTTGTCTCAAGAACTTTAATGTTTTTTTTGAGTAAATATTTTTTCGGTAAAGGATTAAATTCTAAAAATTTAATTGTCATTGGGCAAAATGATAATTCAGCAGCCTTGATTGATTCTATTTCCAATCAGAAACATTTTGGTTTATCATTAAAGAAGGTTTTTTCGCATAGGAATCTTAGTCTGAGATCTTTATCAGATTATTTAAGTACTAACGAAGTTGATTATGCGTATATTTGTCTTGGTGGTGGCTTAGATGATCAGCAGATAAATGATATTTCTAATTTGTTAGAAGATTGTTATATAAGTGTAGGTTTTATACCAAGTGTAGCTTTTGAAACTCAACAAACCCTCGAAGTCAATTACCTCGATTCTTTTCCGATTTTAACTTATAAAAAATATCCTTTAGATTTTTCTTTCAATCAAATTATCAAACGAAGTTTTGATTTAATTTTTACTTTATTTGCATTTGTTACTTTGCTTTGGTGGTTATTGCCAATCATTGCATTGGCTGTGTATTTTTCTCAAGGTGGCCCCATACTTTTTATACAAAAAAGAAATGGTTTGAACGGAAAAGAGTTCAATTGCTTGAAGTTTAGAACGATGAAGCCTCATAAAATGAATGATTTAAAGCCAACTGAAAGAGATGATCCAAGAGTGACTAAGTTGGGGAGAATTCTTAGAAAAACAAGTTTAGATGAATTGCCACAATTTTTCAATGTGCTGAAAGGTGAAATGTCAATTGTAGGTCCAAGACCTCATATGGTGTCAGAAAATGAATCTTATTCTGAAATTATCAATAGATATTCTCTGAGACACTACGTGAAACCAGGAATTACTGGTTTGGCGCAAGTTCGTGGATATCGAGGTGCAGTCGATACCGAAAAAGACATGGAATTAAGAATTAGAACTGATA
>Ga0209487_1002703_pt1 | contig 14311 bp, 10 predicted proteins | sample Poulit2012_FD_187524 | JGI IMG/M metagenome (GOLD analysis project Ga0209487, IMG submission 187524) | Agricultural soil microbial communities from Georgia to study Nitrogen management - Poultry litter 2012 (SPAdes) (version 2) | ecosystem: Environmental > Terrestrial > Soil > Agricultural land... | reverse complement strand
AAGAGCACGCCGCAGTCGACGATCATGAGCTTGCCGGCGTGCTCGAAGACCGTCATGTTGCGGCCGACCTCGCCGAGGCCGCCGAGCGCGGTGATGCGCATGCCGTTCTTGGCCAGGCGCGGGGGTGCGGTGAGCTTGGTGCGGGGAGAGGGCATAGGAGTGTCTTCTATCGTCGAAGGGTCATGGTCGAAGATCGCGTGGTGACGCGCGCGAGTCAGCGCTCGCAGCTGCGGTCACACCCTCCAACGTACGCCAGGTGGGCGTCAGAACCGCATCCATGCCGGATTGCCCACGTTCCGGTTCGCCGCCGTCGTGCCAGGTGCGGGCCCGGGAACGGGGCGGGAGACTCTTGTCCGGCGCCGGGCGCGTTGCTAGCGTCGACCGCGGCACCACGCCGGCGCGGTCCGTCGCGCTCGGTCTCCCGTGGCGCCCCGACCTGCGGAGGTGCTGCGATGGCGCGTGATGTGGTGTGGACCGGATTCATGACGGCCGACGGGATCGTGGATTCCCCCGGCGACGTCTCCGAGGGCCATCCGCGCGGGGGCTGGGTGCTCTCCACCCCCTTCGACCCGGAGGCGTTCTCACTGAAGGGCGACGAGCTCGCGGAGACCTCCGCCCTGCTGCTGGGTCGGCGCAGCTACGAGGCCTTCTGGCCGATCTGGTCCCGCTCCGAGTACCACGCCGCCTATCAGGACCTGCCGAAGTACATCGTCTCCACGACGCTCGAGGCCGAGGATCTCACCACGGACTGGGGACCGGTCGAGCTGCTGCGCGGCATCGAGGACGTCGCCGCGCTGAAGGCCGGTGACGGCGGAGCGCTGTTCCTCCACGGGAGCGCCGAGCTGGCCCGGAGCCTCGCCGCCGCGGACCTCATCGACCGCTACCACCTGCTGGTCTTCCCGGTCCTGCTCGGCACCGGCAAGCGCGCCTTCCCCGAGGTCGAGGTCGAGCACCGCGATCTGCGCCTGCGCGACAGCGCCGCGTATGCGAACGGGGTGGTGAAGCTGATCTACGACGTGGTGCGCTGAGCTGCGAGGACCGGGGCGACGTCCGCGACGCCGGGCCGGGAGCGAGCGCCGGACTCGGCGGGATCCCCGATCCGCCGTTCAACGGTGGGACGCCCGGCGCGCCGTTCAGAGGTTGTACGCTCCCGCCTCGGAACGGACGACCGGGCCCACTGCGGGAAGCGGATGCCTCTTCCCGTAGAGCGTGGGAGCAGGACGGTCCGAGGCGACGAGCGGGCTCTCGGCCACCTCGTTGTACGCGGCGAGCGCGTCGACGTCGGTTCCGTTGAACCGGGTGCGGCCGACGTGGACCTCGGTTCCACCCCAGGCGTGCAGGAGCTCGGCAGGGGAAGCACCCTCCGCGGCGCTGACGACGTTGTCCTCGATCCAGAGCTTGGAGTGCACGCCCACTCCCCATGAGTAGACGTAGTGCTCGGCGTCGGGGATGACGAACAGATTGTTGTAGACGTGGACGGCTCCGTACCGGACGCGTGGAGCGCGCTCGGCGAGGTTCTCGAACCGGTTGTGATGGAGGGTGACGCGCAGCTTCCCCTCGTCCTCGGTCCTGTCGTCGCCGTTGCCGATGAGGACCGAGGTGCTGCCATCTCGAATGACGCACCAGCTCACGGTGACCAGATCTGCCTGATGGGTGATGTCGAGAAGACCGTCGACGCGGTGGACCACGTCGCCGAAGAGCGTTTCCTTCGGTGCCCCTGCCGGGAACGGCCCGTCGATGGTGAGGTGGTCCAGCCACACGTTGGTCGCACCGATGAGCCCGACGACGTCGAACCCTTCGGAGACCCACCCGTGGCGATTGCGCTGGGGGAAGCAGTTCTCCATTCCCGTGAGATGGAGGTTTCTCACGATGATGTTCTCGCCCCGCAGGATCAGGCTCGCGCCGATCAGACGCGCCGCACCCTCGCCGATGAGCGTGACGTTGCTGGGGACCACGAGCTGGACGCTGTCCAGCTGGGCCTGTTGGGACCTGGCGCGGGCATCCTCGAGCGCCCCTTCCGGGTCGCCCTCGTAGTGCGCCGGATCGTACTCCTCGAGGTATGCCTCCAGATCCCAGTCAGGGTCGGCGTAGTCCTCGGGTGTGAGGGGCTCTCCCTGCAGATCGGTGTTCATGTCGATATCACCACGAACTCTGATGATCGCCGGTGCACCGCCGGCACCCTCGAGAGCAGCGAGGAGCTCCGCCTTGGTGGTCACGGTGGACACCATGTGGTCCGCCGCGTCGGCGCCGCCCGTCGTTCCGGACCCCGCGGAGCCCCAGCCGTCCCCCGCGCGCAGCACGTCCCGCGCCGGATCCTCGGGCTTCGCCTGCGCGGTGGATGCGGTGCCCACCGACACGGCCGTCGCGAGCGTCGCGGCGGTGAGGGCGTGGGCAAGGAAGCTACGTCGAATCATGGTTCTCCTCGTTGTCCTGAATGCTGCTTCTCCGTCAGCGGCCTGACAGAGCAGACCTGGTCAGCCCGTCGGGTGTTCGATGCCAGTTTCGCCACCGGCCATGTCGATCTGACTCGTCGCGACGACGATGCATGCGTCGACGATCGACTGACGGATGGCGCCCCATCGGGAGTTCCCACCGCTCTCCCCCGCCATAGCGAGAGACCGGTATCTCGGGCACGACCGAGTCTTCTTTATGATGCAGATCATGTCAATGGGACTGCTGTCGACACGAGGGCGAGCTCGACGGTCGCTCAAGACTGCAGGCGGTAACAGCACTGGGCGCTCCGCGAGGGCTGCTCCAGCAACCTCTGCGTCCGCACCGAGCCGCTTCGTCGCCTCGTCCGACGGCCTGCTACCGTCGTGCTCACCACAGACGTGAAATCGGTTCCCCGTCCTGTACGCGCACGAGCGTCGCCGCTCGCCCGGCTGACGACAACCCCGATCAGCCCGGCTGACGACCACCCCGATCAGGAGCGACGATGCTCACCACGACCCCGTTCACCCCGCAGGGAGACCAGCTGCGCGCGCTCCGCCTGCCCGGCAGCGGCGAAGAGGTGCTGTACCTCCACGGTCTGGGATGCCACGGCGCCGCGAGCTGGGCCGGGTTCGCCGTGCTGCGCGGTCGACCCGCACTGGTCCCCGACCTTCCCGGCCATGGCCGCAGCGATCGCCCGATCGACTTCGACTACACCCTGCCCGCCATGGCCGATGCCGTCGCTGCGCTGCTGTGGGAGACCGGCGGACCGCCCCGCGAGATCGTCGCCCACAGCCTGGGCGGCAGCATAGCGATCCATCTCTCCGAGCGGCATCCGGAGCTGGTCCGCCGACTGGTCCTCGTCGAGCCCGCGATCGACGTCCCCGAGGTCCGCGCGGACGACATCGCCATGGCACCCGAGGAGGAGCTCGAGCAGGGCGGCTGGGACCGCCTGCTCGCTCGCGAGATCGCCGGGCGGCGGTCCGAGATCCGGCTCTGCGACCCCCGCGGATTCGTGCGCTGCGCGCGGTCCCTCGTGGACCACGCCGCCCGCCGGACGTCCATGCTGCTGACCGAGGCTGCGGTGCCGATCGAACTCGTCGTCGGCGAACACCGCCGCTACGCCGATCAGGCCGCCTATGAATCCGCCGGGATCCGGACCACGCGCCTCGACGGGGCCGGCCACTTCGTCATGCACGACGCCCCGGAGGCTCTGCTCGCCACGGTCGGGAGGGCAGGACGAGGAGGAGCGCGATGAACGGACTCGCGACCCAAGGGGTGGGCGCGACGCGCTGAGCCCTGGTCCGGAGCGTGCGGGGCTCAGCCCGCGAGGCGCCCCGCCAGCAGCGTCACGGAGCGCTCGCCGACGAAGCGATGCCCCTCGGGCGTGATGACCAGCTCCGGCGGTCTCCCCCCTCCCAGCGCTCCCTCCTCGGTCTCCCAGTCCTCGAGCAGGCGGGAGTAGCTCTCGCGCGTCGCGGCGATCGGGAAGATCGGATCCTTCTCCCCGGCCTCGAGGACCAGTGGCCGCGGGGCGATGAGCGCAGCGATGTCCGCCATCTCGAGCTCGGGCAGCAGGCCCGGCACGATATTGCAGGGGCAGTGCCGGATCGCGGCGAGGCTCGCGGCGAACGAGGAGAAGTACGTCGCCACCAGCGCCCCGGCCACGGACTCGTCCGCGGCGGCCAACAGCATCGCCACGGCGCCTCCTCCTGATCCGCCCGCAACGGCCACGCGTCGCGGGTCCACGCCGGGCAGCGAGCCCACTGCCCGCACGGCAGCCGCCGCATCGGCGACGCGCCGGCCCATCACGGGCACCCCGTGCAACAGATACCGGGCGGCGTCGATACCGCAGGAGTTCTCTCCCGGTCCGTACGGTTCGGCGCCCTCGGGCCGGGTGAGACGACGCCGACCGAAGCTCACCATCTCCGGGCAGAGCACGGTGAACCCGATCGACGCCATCTGCTGAGCCAGGCCGTGGTGGTATTCATCGGCGGGATCGACGAGGTCGTCGATGCCGTTGCCGTGCCCTGCGACGAGCACCACGCCCGCCCCGAGATCGACCTCGGGGGCGGGGCGGAGCAGGTACGCGGGGATCTCGGCGCCGTCGGCCCCGATCAGGCGGGTCTCCAGAGGCAGCCCCGGAGCAGGTAGCGGATCCGCGTCCAGGAGCACTCCAGGGGCTCCCGACGCCGCCGCGTCCACCGTCGGGTCCTCGCCCTGGAGGAGCCGATTCAGGCCGAGCATATCGCGCAGATGATGGCGGGCGTGGTCAGTGGCGCTCATGTCAGCAGTGTGCCCCTCCTGCACCTGGGTGCCCCTCGACGACAGGGAACCGCTCAGCAGTCGCCGGAGCGGACCCGGCCCGGCTCCGGAGCCACGGCGCGATGAGGAGCCTGGCACGGTGCTCACACACGGGGATCGTCCAGCACGAGATCCCCACGCACCTCGACGTCCTCGAGGACGAGGGTGTCGTCGATGTGCCGGATCGCGGCGGCCTCGCCGCTGCCCGGCTCGGCGGGGTGGGTGTTCTCCACGGTGAGGGCCCGCAGGGTCACCTCGGAGCAGAGCACGGTGAGGCTCGCCCAGTCGGTGGTGCGCTTGTCGTAGGTGAGCACGACGTCGGCGGGGTCGCCGCTCTCACCGCGGATCACCAGGCCCTCGAGCCCGGGCCAGATGGTCAGCGCCTCCCGGTACGTCCCGGGGGCGACGATGATCTCGACCGGGTGGGGGCTCCGCCAGGCAGCGCCGATCGCGGCGTGCACGGAGGCCACGTCGCCGCTGCCGTCCTGGGCGACGCGGAGCCGACGCGGAGCCGGCTCGTGCCGTCCATGAGGGCCGCCGTGCTGTGTGAGCAGGGGGATCACCTGATCTGTCGAATCGGCCGTATGGGCGTAGTGGTCCGACGGATCGATGGTCGGCCCGGTGTCGTCGTGCCGTCCCCAGGTGCCCTCGAACTGGCAGCCGATCTGATGGATCCCCGAGTCGGGATCCGACTGGATCAACGGGTTGCGCACATGCTGGAACACGGAGTTCTCCACCAGCACCTGCCCGGCACCGCGAGCGCTCATCCCGTAGGAGGAGTGCCCGGCGTGCCAGTTGTCGTACATGTGCCCGGCGGCGACCTGATCGATGCTGCCGTTGCGCTGATGCGTGTTCGAGAACCGCGTGTGATGGACGGTCAGCGTGGTCACCGCGTTGTCGGTCCAGCCCACGCCGAGCGTCTTGTTGTGATCGCGGAAGATCGACCAGGAGACGGTCACCGCGGTGGAGTCCTTGCGGATGTCGACCTGACCGTCGCCGAGCCGCACGAACTCGCAGTGATCGATCCACACGTGATCAGAGGTGTCCACCCGGATCCCATCGTTGTCGTTGTCCTCGCTCTTGCCGTCCCAGTCCCCGGGCACGAAGGAGTCGCGGATCGTGAGGTTCCGGATCACGACGTTGCGCACCGACGGCAGCCGCAGACCGCCTCCGACCAGCTCCGCACCACGACCGACGCCGAGGATGGAGGTGTCCGAGGCGACGTCGACCATGGTGCCGAAGGGGAGAGTGAGCGTCCCGCGGAGCAGCACGATCGTCGGCTCCGGAGCACCGACGGCCGCGATGAACTCCTCGACGCTGGTGGCGATGAGGAGACGGCCCCCGAGCCCGCCGACCGTGCCGAGGGGCAGGGAGGCATCGGGCACGCCGGCGAAGCCGGTCGCGAGCGGCGCCCAGACGGGTCCGTCAGCCGTGCGCGGTCCCGAGGGAACCCGCATCCGGCGCAGCAGCTCCCCGGCGGCGTGCACGAGGGGGCCGGTGGGCCCCTCCGCGCCCGGGGGCGCCGCGAGGGCGGGGGGTGCGCCGCCGACGAGGGCGGCAGATCCGGCAGCGGCACCCAGCAGGGTGCCGATCTGCCGTCGGGTGAGGATGGTGGTCATGGTCGTCTCGCTCCTCTCGGTCATGCCCACGGCGCCCAGGCGTCGTCGCCGGACAGGTAGGTCTCTCGCGTGTGGACGGCGGCCTCCTCGGCGGTCAGCTGCGGCCGGCCGGGCACATCCCTGCCGGACGGGGCCGCGCCGGGGCCGTCATTCGCCCACTCGCGCAGGAAGTCCTCCTGCCAGGGCCAGCCGCCCATGTCGGACCAGGCCGGGGTGCGCACGTGCGCACCCAGGTGGGAGTCGCGGATCACGGCCGAGGGCTCCACATCGGGGTCGCTGCTGGGGTGCCAGGGCCGCCCGAGGTGCACGGAGCCGTCGGCCGTGCCCGACTCGGCGGTGAAGGTGCAGCCGATGAAGAGGAATCCGAGATTCCCGGCCGCCGTATTGGGTGCAGCGACGTAGCCGTTGTTCGAGTTCGAACCGCGGTCCAGGGAGCGGATCTCGGAGTTCTCCACGACCATGGTCGCGTTGCCGTAGATGAAGTCGACATCGCCCTCGATGAGCGAGCCGACCGTGTACACCCGGCACACGTCATCGTCGCCGCGGGTCTCGGCGAGGAAGGTGTCCTGGTTGCCGATGAGGTGGAGCCCGTCGAGCACCACCCGGTCCGCGACGGTGCGCAGGGCGAGCGCCTGGCTGGAGCCGTGGACGGCCTCGTCGTAGGCGTTGACCAGGGTGAGGTCCGCGAGGGTGACGTCGCCGCCGAGCACGGCGACGGTGCAGCCGCCGGTGCGCCCGAAGTCACCGCCGTAGAACTTCTCGGTGCCGTTGGCGAGATCGTAGGTCAGGGAGACATCGGCTGCGTCCCCGGTCTCGCTGCGCAGCACGGTGCCCGCGGGGACCGTGCTCCAGAGCCGCACGATCTCCCGGTACTCACCGGGTGCGATGACGATCTCGACAGGGTGCGGGCTGCGGGAGGCGGCGCCGACGGCCGCGGAGACGCTCGCCACGTCCCCGGTGCCATCGAGCGCGACCCGCAGCCGTCGTGGGGTGCTCTCGCGTCTCGCGTGCGGGCCGGCATGGGTGGTGACGAGCTCAGGCACCTCGTCGACGGGGTCGGCGGTGTAGGCGTAGTGGTCGGACGCCTCGAAGGTGGGGCCGGTGTCGTCCTTGCGGCCGCGGACCCCGTGGAAGCGGTTGCCGCGGGAGTGGACGCGGGAGGCCGCGTCCTTGGCGACGATCGCGTCCTCGCCCTCTTCGTAGACGCTGCTCTCGACGAGCAGCTGCGCAGCACCGCGGGACATCGTGCCGTAGTGGGCCTGCCCGTGGAGATAGTTGTTGTACAGGTGGCCCGCGGCGACGTTGTCGATGCTGCCGTTGCGCTGGTAGGTGTTCGAGAACCAGCAGTGGTGCACCGTCAGGGTGGTCACCACGTTGTCGGTCCATCCCACGCCGAGCGTCTTGTTGTGGTCTCGGAAGATCGAATGCGAGACCGTCACTGCGGTGGAGTCCTTGCGGATGTCGACCTGACCGTCCCCGAGGCGCACAAACTCGCAGTGATCGATCCACACGTGAGCGGAGGTGTCCACACGGATGCCGTCGTTGTCGTTGCCTTCGCTCTTCCCGTCCCAGTCCCCGGCTACGAAGGAGTCGCGGATCGTGAGGTTCCGGATCACGACGTTCCTGACGTGCTCGAGCTGGAATCCGCCCCCGACGATTTCCGCGCCGCGGCCGACACCGGCGATGGTGGTGTCCCCGGAGACGGGGAGGTTCGTGCCGAAGGGCGCGACGGCGATGGTCCCCTCCACGAGCACGACCGTCGGGGCGGGACGGGCGATCGCCTCGGCGAGGGCGTCGACGGTACGGACCGTGACGATCTCGCCGCCGAGGCCGCCGACGGCGCCATGCGTCAGTCCCTCAGCGGGAACGCCCGCGAAACCGGTCGCGTACGGCGACCACACGGGGCCGTCGGCGGTGGCCGGCCCGCGGGGCACCCGCATGCGGCGCAGCAGGTCCCGGGCCTGCTTATCGAGGTCAGAGGCGTGCGGTGGGGCCGCCACCGCAGGGGTGACGGTGCCAGCCGCGAGGGCAGTTCCGCCCACGGCGGCGCCGAGGAGGAGATGGCGACGAGGGATAGAGCGCATGATCTTCCTTGATCTGTTGTTCCTTCAGGTACGCACTGGACACAGGAGAACCGTGGAGTGCGCCGGACCATCGGCGGGCGCCGACGGCCAGGTCTCGAGACCCTCGACGGCGCGGGATGGAGGGCGCCTTCCCGAGGGGTGTGGCAGCTAGTGCGAGAGAGGTCCCGGGTGGGACGCGAGCAGGGCCCGCTCCTCAGCCCTTGACCGAGCCGATCATGGCGCCCTTGACGAAGTAGCGCTGCACGAAGGGATAGACGGCGAGCATGGGGAGGGTGGCCACGGCGATCACGGCCATCTTCACCGACTGCGCCGGCGGGACGACGTCGACCACTGTGGTGTCGGCGTTCATGCCGCTGGAGACGATGACGATCTGGCGCAGCAGCACCTGGATCGGCCACAGCGAGGAATCGTTGATGTAGAGCACGGCGTGCATGTAGGTGTTCCAGTAGGTCACCGCGTAGAAGAGTCCGATGGTCGCGATCGACGCCATCGACAGCGGCAGCACCACTCGCAGGAACACGCCGATCTCGGAGCAGCCGTCGATGCGTGCAGCCTCCTCGAGGGAGTCGGGGATGCCCTGGAAGAAGTTCCGCATGATGACCAGGTTGAAGGCGTTGACGGTCACCGGGAGGATCAACGCCCACAGCGAGTCCAGCAGACCCAGCTTCGAGACCACGATGAACGTGGGGATCATGCCGCCGCTGAACAGCATCGTGAAGATCACCAGGAAGTTGATCGTGCGTCGTCCCAGCAGGTACGGCTTCGCCAGAGCGTAGGCCATCATCGCGGTGACCAGCAGGCTGAGGAAGGTGCCCACCACGGTCACGAAGATGGAGACGCCCATCGCACGGAAGATGGTGGGGGTGGAGAGGATGTAGCGCCACGCGGCGAGCGTCCACTCCCGCGGGATCAGCACGAAGTTCCGCGTTGCGAGCTCACCCGGTGTGGCGAAGGAGCTGCCGATCACGTGGATGAACGGGATCAGGCACATGAGAGCGAACCCGCTCAGCAGGACGACGTTCACCACTGTGAACACCTTCTCCCCGGGGGAACGTCGACGGGCACGTCGACGACGCGGCACCGCCGGGCCGGAAGAGGCACCGCCTGTCCGCGGCGCGGTGGTGGTGGTGGGGACGGGGTTGACAGTCATCGGGAACTCCCCTCGGGGACGGGCCGCAGCGCGAACAGTGCTGCTGCGGCGAAGAACAGGAAGGCGACGGGGTAGAGGATCAGCTGACTGCCCAGCAGGCACACCGTCCCGGCCGCGAGGAACCAGAGACCGGGCAGACGGCGATGCGGCCGGGAGCGGGTATGGGCGATGCCGGCCACGGCCAGCAGCAGGAGGATCACGAGGGAGATGCCGAACCAGGCGGCGAGCGTGTCGGCGAGAACTCTCGCCTCCTCGGACGAGAGACCGGAGTCTTCTCCCACGAGAGAGGGCATGACCACACGCTCGAACGTCGCGCGGTCGATGCGATTCATGACCAGCGTGAAGCCGCCCTGGGCGATGAGCGCCAGCGCCATCCCGAGGCCGACGAGGACCATCTCCACGGTGCGGCGTCGCCGAGGCGCCGCGGCCGATCTCCCGACTGCGCGGGAAGCACGAGTGCTGAGGGCGGTCATCGCTCCGCCACCTCGATGCTCAGCGCGTCGCAGTCCACGGCGTGCACCGGAGGCCCCTCGGCGCCACGCACCCGCACCCCGCTGATCGTTCCACCGCGCACTGCGCCCAGGCGGAGCCCATCACGGGTCACGTGCTCGATTCCGTCTGCCATCTCCGGTGCCCCAGGACGCGGATCGTCGGCGAAGCTCACTGAGAGGTCTGCGATCGTGAGGTCCTCGAGCGGGGACTCGGGAAGGCCGAAGAGGTGACCGGCACTGGCGTGGACGCGGGTGGCGGTGAGGTGGGCGAGGTGCAGACCTCGCATCGCCGGCGTGCCGGGGCCGACCGGGCGCGCAGCACGGTCCCCCACCTCGGCGGTCTTCCCTTCGGGGCCGCAGTGGTAGAAGGGATTCACGGTGATGGGGCAGAGCACGTCGTCCATGACGACGCCGGTGACTCGCAGGTTCTCGATCAGCCCACCACGGCCACGACGCGTCTTGACGCGGATCCCTCGGTCGGTGCCCTGGAACACGCAGTTGCTGATCACGACGTTGCGGACGCCACCGGCCATCTCGCTGCCGATGACGACCCCTCCGTGCCCGCGGACCATCGTGCAGTTCGAGACGACGACGTTCTCGCACGCCACCCGCTCCGCTGTCGCCTGGGTGCCGGCCTTGATCGCGATGCAGTCATCGCCCACGTCGATGTGGCAATCGCTGATGTGCACGTCACGGCACGACTCCGGGTCGATGCCGTCGGTGTTCGGGGAATCCGCGGGATTGAGGATCCGCAGCCCGGAGACAGTGACCTGCTCACACAGGGAGGGGTGCACCGTCCAGGCCGGAGAGTTGCGCAAGGTGACGTCGCGCAACGTCACCCGACGGCATCCATGGAGCCCCACGAGCGTGGGACGAGGGTGTTCGAGCTCCCCCGTACGCTGCCGGTCCCACCACGGGCCTCCATCACCGTCGATCACGCCCAGGCCCGTGATCGCGACATCCTCCTCGTCGTGCGCGTACAGGCACGGCGAGTGCACCGCACCGGTCGCTCCCTCCCACCGGGCATCGACCACCGGGTACAGCGCCGGGTCGGCGACGAACTGAAGCAGCGCCCCAGCCTCGAGGTGCAGCTCCACCCGGGAGCGCAGTCTGAGCGCGCCAGTGCGGTGCACCCCCGCGCGCACCATCACTCGACCGCCGCCGCGGGCGGCGACGTCGTCGATCTTCTGCTGGAGGCGGGAGGTGGCAGGGGCGAGGGCGTCGAGCTCATCGAGCTCCCGAGGCGGACTGAGCGTCATGGAAGGGACCTTTCGGGGAGGTGGGAGCGGGGCTCGGGACGAGCCCCGCTCGGGTGGTGCGGATGGCGGGCGCCGGGTGCACCGGGAGAGGAGCGGACTCCGCTCAGTTCACGGCCTCATAGGCCTCGGTGTACTCGGCGATGACGTCATCCATGCCCTGGCTACGCTGCTCCTCGACCACCGCCTCGAAGCCCGCCATGTCGATCTGGCCGACCATGTACTCGTTGTAGGCGTCGTTGACGGCCTGGTGAATCACGTCCCAGGACGAGTCATAGGTGGCCGAGGTGAGCGGCTGCGCGATGTTGACGACGGCGTAGTCGTCGTTCTCGGCGATCAGCTCGTTGGCGAGATTCACCATCTCGTCCGTCGAGCGGTACAGCGGCGTGTCGTTGTTGGTGGGGATGGAGCCGGAGTAGGGCTGCACCTGCTGCTCCCACAGCGGCTGGTCGATGATGGTGATCGCGCCGGAGTCGTCGACCTCGTAATGCGTGCCCTCGATCCCATTGACCATGAGGTTGTGGCAATCGGGGTCCATCAGGTCGTCGATGAGCTGCAGGCCGCGGCGGAGGTCGTCCTCGGAGGACAGGCTCTGGGCGGAGAAGCACATCAGGCCGCCCATCCCGCCACCCGTGTCGGAGACGATCCTGCGCGGCACGTCCGCGTAGGTCATGTCGTTGATCAGCGCCCACTCGACCTCGGTGTCGGGATTGATCGACTCGGCGAGCGCCATGTAGTTGCGCACCTCGAACAGGCCGGTCACGACGATGCCGCCCTTGTCCTGCGCAATGGCCTGCTGCTGGTTCTGCTTCTGCATGGTGACGAACTCCTGGTTCACCCAGCCGTTCGCATAGGCGTTCCGGTACCACTCCATCGCCTCCTTGAAGGCGTCGGTGGTGAAGGTGGGCACCACCTTCCCGGCGGGGTCGAGCTCGAACTTGCAGCCGGCGCCGAAGTAGCCCGAGAGGGAGCGGAACCCGACGTCGAAGCTCTCCGCACGGTCGATGAAGCCGGTGGTCTCCGCCCCGGTGCCGGTGGGGTCTCCCTCCGTGAACGCCTGTGCGACCTCTCCCAGCGCCTCGATGGTGTGCGGAACTTCGAGACCGAGGCGGTCCAGCCAGTCCTGCCGGACGAGCACTCCGTAGCGGGCGAGCGACTGCTGGAACGGGATTCCGTAGAGGCCGCCGTCCACTCGTGCGCCGGCGATCACGTCCTCGTTGATGTGGGAGAGGTTCGGGAACTGGGCCATGTGCTCTTCGACGTCCCAGAAGAGACCGGAGGTCAGAGCAGAGCGGATCGAGGGCATGACCAGCTGGTTGAGCGTGGTGATGTCGGCGACCGATCCCGAGGCGAGCGCGGCGTTGATCTTCTCCTCCTTCGAGGCGTCCGGCACCCACTGGAACTCGAAATCGATCCCCGTGTGCTCCTTGAGCGCCTCCATGATCGGCCCGTCGGCGTCAGGGGTGGTCGGGGTGTGGAGCATCGACATCCAGGTCAAGGTGTCGTCAGAGCCCCCCGATGCTCCGCTGCTCGAGCTGCCGCAGGAGGCGAGGGCGCTCGCACCGGCAACACCGGCGGCCGCCGCGGGGAGGGACTTGAGAAGAGTTCTGCGCTGAATCATGAGTGATCCTTTCGTCGTCGAAAGTGGAGGTACTGCGGGGAGTTCTGGTCGCCGGCGAACATTCACTGCGCGGCGTCGTACGACGCGGTGTACTCGGCGATGACGTCATCCATGCCCTGGCTACGCTGCTCCTCGACCACCGCCTCGAAGCCCGCCATGTCGATCTGGCCGACCATGTACTCGTTGTAGGCGTCGTTGACGGCCTGGTGAATCACGTCCCAGGACGAGTCATAGGTGGCCGAGGTGAGCGGCTGCGCGATGTTGACGACGGCGTAGTCGTCGTTCTCGGCGATCAGCTCGTTGGCGAGATTCACCATCTCGTCCGTCGAGCGGTACAGCGGCGTGTCGTTGTTGGTGGGGATGGAGCCGGAGTAGGGCTGCACCTGCTGCTCCCACAGCGGCTGGTCGATGATGGTGATCGCGCCGGAGTCGTCGACCTCGTAATGCGTGCCCTCGATCCCATTGACCATGAGGTTGTGGCAATCGGGGTCCATCAGGTCGTCGATGAGCTGCAGGCCGCGGCGGAGGTCGTCCTCGGAGGACAGGCTCTGGGCGGAGAAGCACATCAGGCCGCCCATCCCGCCACCCGTGTCGGAGACGATCCTGCGCGGCACGTCCGCGTAGGTCATGTCGTTGATCAGCGCCCACTCGACCTCGGTGTCGGGATTGATCGACTCGGCGAGCGCCATGTAGTTGCGCACCTCGAACAGGCCGGTCACGACGATGCCGCCCTTGTCCTGCGCAATGGCCTGCTGCTGGTTCTGCTTCTGCATGGTGACGAACTCCTGGTTCACCCAGCCGTTCGCATAGGCGTTCCGGTACCACTCCATCGCCTCCTTGAAGGCGTCGGTGGTGAAGGTGGGCACCACCTTCCCGGCGGGGTCGAGCTCGAACTTGCAGCCGGCGCCGAAGTAGCCCGAGAGGGAGCGGAACCCGACGTCGAAGCTCTCCGCACGGTCGATGAAGCCGGTGGTCTCCGCCCCGGTGCCGGTGGGGTCTCCCTCCGTGAACGCCTGTGCGACCTCTCCCAGCGCCTCGATGGTGTGCGGAACTTCGAGACCGAGGCGGTCCAGCCAGTCCTGCCGGACGAGCACTCCGTAGCGGGCGAGCGACTGCTGGAACGGGATTCCGTAGAGGCCGCCGTCCACTCGTGCGCCGGCGATCACGTCCTCGTTGATGTGGGAGAGGTTCGGGAACTGGGCCATGTGCTCTTCGACGTCCCAGAAGAGACCGGAGGTCAGAGCAGAGCGGATCGAGGGCATGACCAGCTGGTTGAGCGTGGTGATGTCGGCGACCGATCCCGAGGCGAGCGCGGCGTTGATCTTCTCCTCCTTCGAGGCGTCCGGCACCCACTGG
>Ga0209487_1002702_pt1 | contig 14318 bp, 12 predicted proteins | sample Poulit2012_FD_187524 | JGI IMG/M metagenome (GOLD analysis project Ga0209487, IMG submission 187524) | Agricultural soil microbial communities from Georgia to study Nitrogen management - Poultry litter 2012 (SPAdes) (version 2) | ecosystem: Environmental > Terrestrial > Soil > Agricultural land... | reverse complement strand
AGCAGGAAGTGCAAAAGGCATTCGTCTACTCCTATGAAGAATCGGCGAAGACACTAATGGATAACTATCTCGATAATGTGGAAGCATTTTGTAATAAAAACAAACTGAAAGACCCGCTTACAGGGGAGGAAATGAATCCGGATGAAAAATTGATGCGTTCGATTGAGGAACAGATCGGCATTTCTGAGAATGCGAAAAAAGCATTCAGAGAAGAAATTCTTATCCGTATTTCCGCATATGCAAGAAAAGGAAAGCGTTTTGACTATAGTTCCCATGAACGATTAAGAGAAGCAATTCAGAAGAAACTATTTGCAGACTTGAAAGACGTAGTTAAAATTACAACGACATCACAGACACCGGACGAATCGCAGCTGAAGAAAGTGAATGAAGTGATTGCCCGGTTAATTGATGAGTATGGCTACAACTCTGTCTCTGCCAACGAATTGTTGCGTTACGTTGGGAGTCTGCTTAATCGATAACATCACCAAGAAAATAACAAGACTGCTGCATGTAGTCTTGTTATTTTTTTACCCAAATTTCCTTAAGGTGCAATAACTTGTTTGCTGTTGCATAGGATAAAACAAGTAACGAAATTTTGAAACAAAGGCGCAAGCGCCCGGTAATTGCCGTATGGCCTGGACTGATCCGTATGAGATAAAGGAAACATGCCCCTGCAAAAGGGGTATGCCAACGTTGGCCGCAAAGGCCGTAGTTAGTTGGCCTTCCTATTACAAGGAACCGATGTTGACTTATCGCAAGGAGGAGAAGGAAGGACACTAGGCAATGGGCGCTGGAGCCGGACGTGGCTTACTCTGTAGCAAGTAAAATAGAGCCTGATTTTTTTACACATTTTTTTAAATGAAAATAAACGGGGTGGGGATAACGTGCAAGATAAAGAAAAAAGTAGTTTTGTCGTCTCCAAGGAAAACTGGTCCCTCCATCGCAAAGGCTATCAAGATCAACAGCGTCATATAGATAAAGTAAAAGATGCGATTAAAAATAATTTGCCTGATTTGGTTAGTGAGGAAAGTATTATCATGTCAAACGGACGTGATAAGGTGAAGATACCGATTCGTTCTTTAGATGAGTACAAAATTCGTTATAATTACGATAAATCAAAGCATGTTGGTCAAGGAGATGGGGAGAGCGAAGTTGGTGATGTCGTTGCCCGTGACCCGAATGGAAAAGAAGGGGCGGGTCAAGGGAAAAAGGCAGGCGATCAGCCCGGCGAGGACTATTATGAAGCAGAGGTATCGCTGGCCGAATTAGAGGAAGCCTTGTTCAAAGAGTTGGAGTTGCCTAATTTAGAGGAAAAAGATCAAGCGGAAATTGTGACAGAAGATGTGGAATTTAATGATGTTCGTAAAAAAGGGCTCATGGGTAACGTTGACAAGAAACGGACGATTTTAACAGCACTGAAAAGGAATGCAAGAGAGGGAAGTCCGGGGATTACACCCATTTATAATGATGATCTGCGTTTTAAAACGTGGAATGACGTGATTATCCCTGAATCAAAAGCGGTCGTGCTTGCGATGATGGATACGAGCGCATCGATGGGGAACTTTGAAAAGTATATAGCAAGAAGCTTCTTCTTTTGGATGACGAAGTTTTTGCGTTCCAAATATGAAACAGTGGAAATTGAATTTATTGCACATCATACAGAAGCAAAAGTCGTGTCTGAAGAAGCATTCTTTTCCAAAGGGGAAAGTGGTGGAACGATCTGTTCATCCGCTTACCATAAGGCATTAGAGCTGATTGGGGAAAAATACCATCCGTCGAGTTATAACATTTATCCGTTTCATTTTTCCGACGGAGAGAATATTACCTCGGATAACCCGAATTGTATCAAACTGGTGGATGAAATTATGGATGTTTCCAGCATGTTCGGCTACGGGGAAGTAAACGCCTATAATCGTCATTCCACACTCATGCGCGCCTATAAAAATATCGACGACCCGAAGTTCCGTCACTATATTTTAAAAGATAAGCGTGATGTGTATCATGCGATTCGGAGGTTTTTCCAAAAAGAAACGGTGGAGATGTAGAAGCTGCAAAGTGGATAAGCGCCCGGTCGTGTCAGGGCGCTTGTTCATTTGCAAGTTCAATCTTATAGATCCCTCTGTCTGTACTTAACAAGAAGGTTTCACCGTCAAATTCATATAATGTCGAGTCTTCCAGCGGGATTTCGTATAACGCCTCAGGAAGCGGCTTGAGATCATTTGCATCGGTATGAATTTTACCGGAACCGTTTAACTGGAGCGCATGCATTGCTTCATAATCATCGATTCTTCGAGTGTTTCTGTCGTAAGTGATTGCTTTTAACTGCATCCATGTTTCATCGATATCATCCAACTCGTGTTTCGTAATTTTAATCGGCTGTCCGTTCCATTGATGCAGTAAGTCGTTGAATGTTTCAACAGATAAAAAGTGCTCTTCCATGATCATCCCTCCATATCTTACGTTTTCCTTCCTTAACATAAACATACAAGGTGGGGGATGGTAAAAAAGGGCAAGAAGGGTCAGACCCAGGTAATGATTCTGATTTTCAGTTCATAAACTAGTTATAAAAAGAACTTTGGAGGGATGATATTGTCGGAAACAAAGGCACTCAATTATGCCATTGATGAGATAACGGAAATTGCGTCTGGTATGGGTCTTGATTTTTATCCGATGCGTTATGAAATTTGCCCTGCAGATATTATTTATACTTTTGGTGCGTATGGAATGCCAACACGGTTTACGCACTGGAGCTTTGGGAAGCAGTTTCATAAAATGAAGTTGCATTATGATCTTGGTTTGAGTCAAATTTACGAGCTGGTTATCAATTCAAATCCTTGCTACGCTTTTTTATTAGATACAAACAGTCTCGTTCAAAATAAGCTGATTATCGCGCACGTGCTTGCTCATTGTGATTTTTTCAAAAATAACGTTCGTTTCTCCAACACACGGCGTGACATGGTGGAAAGTATGACTGCAACGGCCGAGCGAATTGCACACTATGAAATGGTTCACGGAAAAGATGAAGTAGAGCGCTTTCTGGATGCGATCCTGTCCATTCAGGAGCATATCGATCCTTCCATTGTACGGCCGAAATTAACGGCTTATGATTTAGAAGAAGAGGAGGAAGAGGAAGAAATCCAGCGGGTGAAAACGCCTTATGATGATTTATGGGATATGGATAAAAAAGAAACGGATAACAAGCGCAGCACAGCAAAGAAGTGGAAAAAGTTCCCTCCACGGCCGGAGAAGGATCTTCTATTATTTATTCAGGAGAACAGCCGTGAACTGGAAGACTGGCAACGTGATATTTTAACGATGATGCGGGAGGAAATGCTCTATTTCTGGCCCCAGTTGGAAACGAAAATCATGAATGAGGGGTGGGCATCCTACTGGCATCAGCGGATCATCAGGGAAATGGATTTAACGTCTGATGAAACCATCGAATTCGCAACATTGAATGCGGGGGTTGTGCAGCCTTCCAAGCATCAAATCAATCCATATTATCTTGGCTTGAAAATGTTTGAAGATATTGAGCGGCGTTATAATAATCCGACAGAGGAAATGCAGAGGTTGGGAGTGCAGCCAAACTCGGGCAGGGAAAAGATGTTTGAAGTGCGGGAAATTGAGTCTGATATTTCTTTTATCCGCAATTATTTAACCAAAGAAATGGTGCAACGGGAAGATATGTATTTGTTTGAGAAGCAGGGAAGCGATTATGTTATTTCTGATAAAGATCATGCCGAAGTGAGAGATCAACTCATTTCAATGCGGGTCAATGGCGGTTTTCCTTATATAACAGTTGAAAATGGAGATTATTTGCGGAACGGAGAACTGCATTTGGTACATGGCTACGAGGGAATAGAGCTTGATCTTCATTATTTGGAAAATGTCCTAGGATATATTTATCAGTTATGGGGTCGTCCCGTTCATATGGAAACTTACGTGGAAGACAAAAGGATTCTCTATTCTTATGACGGAAAAAAAGTGCATCGGCGTTACCAATAATTTAAAAGTGAGCCCTCCAATGCTTTAGAAATTTAAAGCAGCGGGAGGACTCACTTCTTTATTTGTTCTTTTCGATGGGACTGCGTTTACCCATCCCATCGGAAAGAGTTGTTGCTTTTAATCCTCGTAGTTGATACAAACAGCGACGTATGTGCTGGGGTGTTTTCCGCTGCGTACCGTTGCTTTCCGCGGGCACGGCTTCAGCCTCCTCGAGAAACCCACTCTGCGGGGTCTTCAGACACGTGCTATTCCCGCAGGACAAGGAAGACTTCGGGAGCGTTACATCGCACGAAGAAAATGGCTTTGTATTTTCGAGGAGTCAACGGTCCTCCGCTCCAAACAACCATCATAATAGTGAAAGCAAGCTATACAGTACTGTTGCCAAATACCATTTTAGCGAAGGAAATACACGAAGACTCCAGCGGGAAAGCGAAGACGATGAGACCCCACAGCGAGCGTTCTTTGCGAGTGAGGAGGCTCATCGCGAGCCCGCGGAAAGCGTAGTGTATTTCCGGAGCGGTACCTTACGTCGCAGTTTATAGTCAAAATAACAATTCTTTTCGGTGGGAAGCGTAACTGCCGTCCCATTTTTTCGTGAAAAGGGCCTATTCATTTGATAATTTCAGTAAATCAAGCACCTTAAAGAACAAGCTTAATATCACGCCGACAACTGTTGCGAGTCCCATTCCTTGTAAATCGACAGTTCCAAGCTTAATTGCCGCTCCGCTGACACCAATTCCGAGCACAACACAAGTGAGAATTAAGTTTTGCGAGTTACTATAATCCACTTTGGCCTCTACAAGCATACGGAGCCCACTCGCTGCAATAATTCCAAATAGCAACAAGGAGATGCCGCCCATCACAGGCGTAGGAATCGAGGAAATCAAAGCAGCCAATTTTCCGCAGAAAGACAAGAAAATGGCCAGTACAGCCGCTCCGCCAATAATCCAAGTTGAATACACACGTGTAATCGCGAGCACTCCGATATTTTCCCCGTATGTTGTGTTAGGCGTTGATCCAAGCAAACTGGAAATCATCGTGGAGATTCCGTTACCGATAAGCGAGCGGTCAAGACCTGGATCTTTAACAAGGTCTTTTTTCACAATATTCCCTGTCACAACCAAGTGGCCAATATGCTCCGGAATGAGTACAATCGCTGCCGGTAAAATAACGAGTATATCAGCCCAATTAAACTTTATTTGGTAATAAGTTGGGAGAGAGATCCAAGCTGCTTCCCTTACGGCTGTGAAATCAACCAATCCGTAAAAATAAGCAATGACATAACCGGAAACAATCCCAAGTAAAATGGGGATGATTTTCAGGAAGCCACGCATCGTCACCCAAAAAATAATCGTCAGTCCAAGCGTTAGCAAGGAAACAGTTAAAACATTCGTATCAGCTGTCCAGTTAGCATCTGCACCCTCAGGTTTGATCAAACCTGCCATATCGGCAGCAACAGGTACAAGCTCAAGTCCAATAACTGCGACAATCGCTCCCATTGCAGCCGGCGGGAAAATGACATCAAGCCATGCTGTCCCAGCTACTCGGACGATCAATGAAACAATGACAAGGGTCAGCCCGACCGCGAAAAACCCACCTAATGCATAGCCGTAACCTTCCCCGCCTGCATAACTGGCTAATACGACGGAAACAGGCGAAATAAAGGCAAAACTGGAACCTAAATAGGCAGGAATTTTCCCTTTTGTAATTAAAATATAGATCAGTGTTCCAATTCCATTCATAAGCAGAACGGTTGCAGGGTTAATATTAAATAAAATCGGTACCAGTACAGTGGAACCAAACATAGCGAATAAGTGCTGTAAACTAAGTGGTAAGCTTTGTAAGAAGGGTAACCGTTCATTGACTTGAATTTCGCGTTGTTTCATTCTTTTCTCTCCCTTGTGGTTGAAATTGAAATATAAAAAAAGCATCTTGCCTGGCGACCTGGCAAGATGCTCCACTACATACCTATATAATATACCCCAGTCATATTATATAGGTATGTGCGCGAACCTTGTCAGCCTCACAGGACTGTTTTAAAGGTACATGTATTCAGTTCTGTTTGTTATTATCGCGCTTACTGCATGAAATGTCAACACTTTTTTGGGGAAGAGTAAAATGAATGGGATGGATTATCGGACGAAGTGCCATAATCGTCGGACAAAAGAGAGAAATTATCGGACGAGGAGCCACAATTGTCGAACAAACCGGTATAATTATCGAACGACGTGCTGCAATTATCGGACAAGCTGCTGTCATCATGGCATGTGCACTTAGCATTTCAACAAAAAGTAAGCGCACAGGCATATGGCCCGTGCGCTTCAAGTTTTTCTAGCTACCAACATCAACAGGAATAATCACTTTAGACGGGTAACTTTCGCCGTGATAAATCGTTTCATAAGCAGGCTCACCTGTTATCGATGTTCTTGACGTTTGTCCATTATTTTGATTCACATCATAATGTGGTGCATTACTTCCAGCTATGCTGACTCGTAATTGATGCCCGGCCTTTAGACGGTAAGCTGTATAATTGATGTCTATGGTCATACATACAGGTTCATCTTTTGTAACTTTCTTTCGCTGCATCGCATCGACAACGTTATATGCGCTGCCATCCGGATGTACGTCAGAGACACGAATGAACAGATCTAATAAGGTCGTTGGACTGGAAGCCCATATTTTTGCTTGAACGAGCCCGGATATGTTTATATCTTCTGAGAGTGGCTTGCTTGTAAAGACAAGAACATCATCTCTGCTTTGTATTGCCCGCTGATCGAACATGCCGGATTCCTGGTCGGCTACAAGCGAGTTGCCGCCATGGACCGGGACGGGATTACGCGGATCAAGCAACAGTGCATTACTTGTATTTTTGTCAGACTGTTCGCCAACAAGACGGCCATCCCCATGTAAAGATGCTGCATGTCCATCACTTTCAAGATAGAAATGCTCCACAGTATCAGAGGCAGGGAAGCAGTCGAGGGCTTTCCAAGTTTTTTGTCTCATTTTATAAAGGTGGACAGGCTTTTCAATGCCAAGTGGCTTGTCTTTCAACCAGTGACCAAACCAACGGATATGCAATTCGGTCGGATCCTGTATCTGATCAACGCCAAGTCCTGTGGCACTGTCTTCAAAAAAGAATTCTCCGGCTCTTCCGGTCATTTCTGAATGGGTCCATGGGCCAATCCACAGCATAGATGGGCCGCCATAATTTTTATAAGCGTTCATCGTATGTTTTAATAAGGCATCAAACCATCCGCCGATAAAAAGGGCAGGGATATCTACTTTTTTTAGATGGTCGAGCAAGTAAATATGATCAATGGTTTCCCGGCTTACCTTTTGATTGACAAAATCAAAGAAGAATGAATTCGGATCCAGTTCTTTTAATGGCAGCCATTCGGACGCAGAGGCAGAAGAAAGCCACTTCGGAAGGTCATCATTATATTTCTCCAGTGCTTTTGTTTTCTCACTACCACGCCGTTTGAGCATGTCTGGCAGGATGGACTCCAAGGTCCAGGTCATAAAGGAGCCTATTTCAGCCAACGATTTTTCATCCTTTAACATCTCTGTCCAAGGTTTAGCCATTGTCATTACAGGGGCGATAGCCTTGAGTGATGGCGGTGCCTCAACTGCCGCAGCAAGTTGGGTATAGCCGTGATAAGACATGCCGAAGAGGCCGACGTCCCCGTTGGAATAGGGGAGGGAAGCCGCCCATTCTACAGCTTCATAGCCATCTTTCCGCTCATGTACAAACGGGTAAAATTCCCCTTCTGAAGCAAATCGGCCGCGCACATCCTGAAGCACAACGACATATCCAGCAGAGACCATGCGGGGCACGCTCAAATATTCATGGTAATATCTTGGCGTTTTTTTATCATAAGGAAGGCGGATCATCAGCACCGGATAGCGCTTATTATCATTGGGACGGTAAACATCACTGCGCAAAATGGTGCCGTCTGAAAGCTCACATGCAATGTTTTCTTCAAAAATATGGTTCGTCGTCATTGTTACCCTCTCTCTTCATATTGTAAAAAATATATCTACCTGGCAACTTTTTCATTGGCCGGTGAAAGCCAAAACTCGATTTTACCCATTACAAGATCAGCAATTACAGCCATTAAAGCTGCCGGAATAGCACCTGCTAAAATAATCGCTGTTCCATTTGTAGCATCTGTACCGCGAATAATAATATCCCCTAATCCGCCCGATCCGATGAATGTTCCGATTGTAGCAACACTGATTCCGATCACCAATGCCGTTCTTAACCCCGCCATGATTACGGATACGGCAAGTGGGAGTTCAACCATACGCAGGATCTGGAACTTTGTCATACCCATCGCTTTTCCAGACTCAAGTAATGCCTGGTCAACAGTAAGAATTCCAGTATACGTGTTTTTAAGAATAGGTAACAGGGAATAAAGAAATAATGTGACGACAACGGTGTTCGGACCAAGTCCCATTGCTAACATAAGCACAGCCATTAATGCTAAAGCCGGTATCGTTTGAATAATGTTAGCCAGCGATATAACAAACCCACTCAGTTTGCGGTAGCGGGCAATGATAATACCAAGTGGAATGGCTACAATCGCTGCAAATAAAACACCATATGCAGACATGAGAAAATGCCGGACAATTTGTTCCCATACATAAGGCATATTTTCACTATAATAGACAAATAACTCTCGTAAAGTATCCAATGAATCTCACCCCTTTTTATTCAAAGTAATTATTTTCTTCAAGAAATTCCTTTGCCACTGTAGCCGGTTCTCTTAGTTTTACATCTACTTCATAGTTCAGTTCCTGCATCATTTCTGTTGAAATAGTATTCTCTAATTTATTGAAAACGTCTGTAAGTTCCGGATGTTTTTCCAATAATTCATTGCTTACAACTGGTGATGCATCATATGGTGGAAAGAATTGTTTATCATCTTCCAACACTTTTAAATCATACGCTTTGATGCGGCCGTCTGTTGTATAAGCCAAAACGACATCCATTTTTTCACTGGCCACTGCTTTATAAACAAGACCGATTGACATTGGAAAGGCACGTTTAAATTCAAATCCATATTCTTCAATAAAGCCCGGATAGCCATCCCCTTTTCGTTTGATCCACGAGCTGTCAACACCTAGGTCAACTTCTGTTGCGATTTTTTCCAAATCGGAAACTTTTGATAAATTTTCTTCTCTTGCCAAATCACCGGCTACTGTAAAAGCATACGAGTTAGCGAACCCATAAGAACCAAACCATGTTTGATCAAATTGTTTATCAAACTCTCTTTGGACAATGTCCATTGCTTTATCCGGATCTTTTTCCGGCTCCATTCCTAAAGCTCCTGCTAAATCTGTACCTGTATATCTAGTGGAACTCACATCAATTTCACCGTCTGTCATCGCTTTATGCTGCACAACAGATGACCCTAAGTTCGTGACTAACGATGTGTTCAGATCTGTATAATGGTCAATCATTTGCTTGATGATATTTCCCATTGTTTTTGATTCAGCTGTTCCTAACGTTCCGATTGAAACTGTGTTTTTGGATGATCCTGCCAGACCCGGTAAGGAACACCCGCTTAATAAAAGTACCGTTAATATCGAAATGGAAACGACGCGCTTCCAATATGTTTTAACCACGTTTTAGCTTCCCCCTTTCTAAGCCGCTTTCTGGGCATCTCTCATTCCTTTTGGTGTTACCCAAAGTTCAATTTTTGCAAATAACTGATCAACGACAACTGCCATTAACATCGATGGGATTGCACCTGCAATAATGAATTCAGGTAAATATAGATTAAGCCCGTCGAAAATGTAAGAACCTAATCCCCCTGCACCGATAAATGAAGCAAGTGTCGCCCAACCGATTAAATATACAGTGGACAGGCGGATTCCTGCCATAATAATCGGAATGGCAAATGGGATTTCCACGTTTCGAATAATTTCCCAGCCGTTCATCCCCATGCCGCGTCCTGCCTCTAAAAAGTTTTTGTCTACATCTTTCACACCTGTGTACGTATTTCGCAAAATAGGTAGTACAGAATAGAAAAACAACGCGATAATCGCAGGAACCTTCCCGACGCCAAAAAGCGGAACGAAGAAAGCAAGTATAGCCAGACTTGGGAAGGTCTGAATAATACTGACAATTCTCATGACCGTTTCGGCCACACTAGGAATACGGGTCAAGGCGATGCCAAGTGGTACTGCAACGATGATACCGAGGAGAACAGCAATTAGTGAGATGTAGAGGTGCTCCCATGTTTTCATTAACAATTCCCAACCATTATTAGCTAAAAAATCAATAACACTATTCACTTGCTTTTCACCTCCTAATTAATGCTTACTACTTTTTCTTCTTCGCCCCAAATCGTGTCGTACACGATATCAACAAGACTTGCTCTTGTTACAATCCCGACCAGTTGATTTTCCTCATCCACGACGGGAACGTTTTTAATACCTCTTTTTAAAATGCTGTGAATCGTGTCACGTACCAACGTATCCTTTCTTACTTTAAAGACGTCTGTATCGATGACATCTCCTACAGTGGCTGCTTTTTTGTAATTTTGATCAATGTCTTCCACATCGACATATCCTTTTAGTACTTTCCATTCGTCAACGACAAGCAGTGTATCTACGCGAAGCTGTTTCATGATTTGAATGGCTTCTCTTAATGGCTTGTCTCTCGTTACTGTAGCAGGTTTCGAGTTCATAATTTGTTCAACCGTTTGAATCGTTGGTTTTGCTTGAACCAGACGCTCTTTACCAATAAATGCTTCGACAAATTCATTTGCCGGGTTATGCAAAATTTCGTCAGGTGTGCCGACTTGTACAATCTCGCCGTCTTTTAAAATAACGATGCGGTCAGCCAATTGAATAGCTTCATCCATGTCGTGTGTAACAAACACAATCGTTTTACCAAGCGATTTTTGTAGTTTTTTGAACTCCTCCTGAAGCCCATCTCTTGTAATTGGATCCAGTGCACCGAATGGCTCGTCCATTAAAATAAGAGGAGGTTCAGCAGCCAAGGCACGTAAAACACCAATCCGCTGTTGCTGTCCACCACTTAATTCATGTGGGTAACGCTTTAAATAAGATGAATCCATATCAACAAGTTCTAATAATTCAGCAGCACGTTCCTTGCGATCTGTTTCAGACCATCTCAATAATTTAGGTACGAGCGCGATATTCTCTTCAATTGTCATATGCGGAAACAATCCGATTTGCTGGATCACATAACCAATTTCACGTCTTAATTGTACAGGGTCTTTGTCCATTACATTTTCCCCGTTAATATAAATTTTTCCTTCTGAAGGTTCGATCAAGCGATTAATCATCTTCATCGTTGTTGTTTTACCGCAACCACTTGGTCCGATAAAAACAATGAATTCTCCTTCTTTCACATGTAAGGAGACGTCATTAACTGCCTTTACGCCTTCTTTATACATCTTAGTAACATTTTCAAATTTCAACAAATGCTAGACACCTCCGTTTTTTGAACACAAATAACAGTGTAACGAAAACTTTATACAATATAAAGTTTATAATATGTACAAATTGCATAAAAAAATGGAACCTCATTCAAATGATTGTATAAAACACAAATTTGCTTAGAATTCTTTTGATTTACTTGCTTATGCTATTATTTCGTTTTTCTCTTGCCTATGTTATGGGATGGGTATAATTAATTCTAAACGACAAAAGCTAATACTATCCTGGAATAGAAAGGGGCATAGACCATTGGCAGACAGAGGAAAGGATCATAATCCAAAAGGTAAGGTAGAAGGTAAGAACAAAGGCGGAGAACACCGCAATGGACGTAAAAGTCAATATAAAAATCATAACCCGCATGACGGAGACGAACCAAATGAATATCTCAGTCACGAAGAACAATTATAAATGAACAACTGCTATAAAGAAAGCAGTGTGGTATGGAAAGAATCCTATCACACTGTTTTTTAATTACCATGCAGCATACAAAACCAGAGCATGTCACTTTAATTCGCCGAAAACGTATCTTTTATCAAGGTTCACGAGATGCCAACCTATTACGTGCTAAATTTTTTAAAAAAACAAAGCTTAAAAATTTTCCTTCATATATTATGTTATAATGCAAAGCATGTTTAAAATAGGCTCTTTTCTTAAAGTGGGACTGTGGTTACGCTTCTCATCGAAAAAATGTTGCTTTTAAACTGTGACGTAAGAGCAGGTTGATTTCCTAATACGTGTGCCATTGCTGTCGTCCGGGATCGTCCGGGCGGATGCTTTCCGCGGGCACGGCCTTAGCCTCCTTGCCCTGGCAAAGGGTATGTCGACGTTGTTCGCAAAGAACGGTTTTAGTCGGCCTTCCTTAGAGCAGTTCTGCGGGGTCTTCGGACACGTGCTATTTCCGCAGGACAAGGAATGCTACGACAGCTTTTGCATCGCACGAAGAAAATTGGTTTGTATTTTCGAGGAGTCACCGCCCTCCTCTCACCCGGACTGATAAAGCTATTTACGGAAGAATTCTTTGTCACTTTATCAGCTAAAGAATTCTGTTATTAGCTAACACTATACCAGCAGCCCGTATACACGAAGACTCCAGCGGGAAGTAAGAGATCGGCGAGACCCCGCAGGACACCAGTCCGAGGAGGCTCGACACTCGCCCGCGGAAAGCGAAGTGTATACGGGCTGCGGCCGGATAGGAAGACTTGTTACATTAACAGCGTTACAAATCTTACACAAATAGAAGATATGTCGTAGTTTATATCAATTATGAGGTTTAAAATAACAATTCTTTTCGGTGAGTCCGAGTAACCGCAAATGTTTCCGGGTGGGACGAGTAATCGCAGTCCCAGTCCCAATGTTTATGAAAAGGACCTTAAAATACATCCAAAGAATTGGAGCGAAATATAATGGATATGAGCAAGACCGCTTTACTTTTGATTGATTTGCAAAAGGAAGGTGGGACATCTGATGTTGTTGGAATGGAAGCGATCCTGGCCAATGCAGCAAGCCTCGTGGACAAATGTCGGCAGCTGGGGATACCGGTCATCTACACGCGTCATATTAACCGTGGAGATGGACTCGGCTTAGCAAACGAGGAACCGGTTAATGAAGCAGGAGAGCCGATTTATTACCATTCAAAAACATCAACCATTGAAATAGCTGAAGAGGTCGCGCCCGCCCCACAGGATATTATCATTGATAAATATCGCTATAGTGGCTTTTTTGAATCAAACCTTGAATTGATATTAAAAAGTCTAGGTGTGAAGCATCTGATTATTGGCGGGGTACTTACTGACGTTTGCGTCTTGTCCACAGCACTTGATGCGTATTACCGGGATTATCAGATTAACCTCGTGAAGGATATGTGCGGAACGACAACAGAAGGCGCGCATATGGCATCTGTATTAATGATGGCCAACTGGATTTATGATTTGAAAATTTATGACGCAGCAGAAATGGAGAAAAAGCTAGTTGATAAAAAGCAAGTTGATAAAAAGCATGACGCCTGGGAATCGACGGCACCTGATCAGCTACAATTTTCACCAGATAATCTGCGTAGTATATATGAAAAGCTAAGTGGAATAGAAAATACTAATGATAGTTGAATGATCGATCGACATTTGTATATCGTCGCTCGAAAATAATTTTTATCGATCGGGATAAGCTGTTGATCGATCGTAAAGTGGATGCAACCGATCATAACCGTATTTAATCGATCGACATTACCTTCCCTCGATCAGAACAAGTCGCTGATCGATCAAGTATAAAGAATAAACAATAACAACCTATGTATGCAAATACGTTAGAAGAAAGGGTATGTATGGGGAAAACAATACAAGCAGCAGACGAACCTGACGGCGGGTTAAGCAAAAAAGGGCCGTCACAGCAACAAGATGTTGAAACAGTAGAGTATTATGCAACAGAAGCAGTACCAATGAGCCAGAGGAATATTGGTTTCTTTGATATGATCGCAATCTGGGTCGGTGCGAATTCCAATAATGCATCATGGTATGTAGGTGGCACAGTCGCGGGCATGGCCTTTGCGGGTGCGATTGGTGTGACTTTAATTGCCAATCCAATTGCTTATCTGATTTTAGCTTTAGTCGGATTTATGGGTTTTAAAGTAGGTACATCGACCATGGCATTAACAAGGCCAGCCTTTGGAATTAGGGGCAGTATCTTGCCTACCGTACTCAATACGATTGTGTTTTTAGGTTGGGCAGTTGTAAATACATTTATCGCAGTGATTTCCATCAGTTTTTTACTCAGTGATTTATTTGGGTGGCCCGCTTACGGCGAACCTGGCAGTGCAGGTCCGATGCTGCTCGGTATAGGGGTTATGA
>Ga0209487_1002701_pt1 | contig 14320 bp, 18 predicted proteins | sample Poulit2012_FD_187524 | JGI IMG/M metagenome (GOLD analysis project Ga0209487, IMG submission 187524) | Agricultural soil microbial communities from Georgia to study Nitrogen management - Poultry litter 2012 (SPAdes) (version 2) | ecosystem: Environmental > Terrestrial > Soil > Agricultural land... | reverse complement strand
GTTGCGTGACATATAAGAACAGCATTCCTCAATCAATTATGAGGCAACGGTTCGGCATATAAGCGGAACCAGAGTTGTCAACTACCGTTCTTATAACCGCAGGGTTTTGGAGACCCCTTGGAACATTGGCCGGTAAAAAAAAGGACGGGTGATGCTTGGGAGGAAACCTTAAAAACCCCCACTCTGAACATCACGGCGTTAAGGCTTCACCTTGTCCGCCCCTTTTATACATGATGTTTACCGTCTTCCATTTCCCACAGCTTGTAACAGAACAGAGGCTGTTTCGAGAAAGATCGCATCATGAGACTTTCCCTTCAAATTCAACATCCATAACGGGAAATATAACGGCTTTATACAAACACCACAACAGAGGAATTTTCGTATAGGCATATGTGTCAAACACCTCAATAACACGCCCATGAAGTAGGATTCCGTACTCCACATAGTAACCAACTTTCATGTCGAATCCTTCAGGAAACGTTACCTTGACTCTATCAGTGATCCGTATCCATGCGGCCATTATCAGTGTCAGTGTAATATACGCTAGTAAAATTGGAATAATAATCATAAGCTTACCGGAGCATAAATTAGGGGGTGAGGGTTGTAATCGTGAAGTTCTATGTCGTTAATTGAGTAATAGTCTATATCGTCCAATTTGGTGGTTGTTATATAAGGAAAATCCCTAGGTTCCCTCTTCAACTGTTTAAGTACAGCGTAGACGTGGTCTAAATAAATGTGACAATTCACCCCTGTCCATGTCAAATTGCCCACAATCGTGTCTGTAACGTTGGATACAAGTTCAAGAAGTAGGGCATATTGTGCAACGTTGAATGGTACTCCCAAAAACATATCCGCACTACGCTGAAGAAGATGTAAGTGTAGACGATGGGTGTCCTCAAAAGGCTCACAAGTGAATTGGAAGGTCATGTGACACGGTGGAAGTGCCATATCATCTATTTGTTCAGGGTTCCACGCCGACACAATGATTCTTCTGGACTCAGGAAACTGTCTGATCTGATGAATCGCCGTCTGGAGTTGATCTACACCCCAATGTCTCCACTGATAACCATATACAGGCCCCAATTCACCATCTTCCGCCCAATTATCCCACATATCAGCCATCGCAGGGGAACCAATCTCTCGGAGTCGATCAGTATTGGTAGAACCATCTATAAACCACAACATTTCGCACGCCAACATGTTAAAACTAACATATTTCGTAGTAAATAGTGGGAATTCTTCACCCACATTCTCAAAGTGCATCTGTAACGGCCTCGGAGCCACAATAGTTCCCGTTCCTGTACGGTCTTTTACCTCGTACCCCTCATCCAAAATGTACTGTAGATTAGCTAAATAGGCTCTTTCCATAGCTCTACCCCCGTTTCGTTAAACATTTGTAGTGTTGCTTCGTTATCATAGTCTTTTCCGCTTCCGAATGTGTCTGAACCATACACAACACGCCGTATTCCGGTCTGTATGATGGCTCTGGCACATGAACTACACGGTCTGTGTGTGCAATATATGTGACACCCAATCAGACTAACACCCAAGCGTGTGGCTGAATGTATCGCATTTTCCTCGGCATGCGAACTGAATTGGTACTTCTTGTCAGTTGTGTGACGCTCTTCCACATCATCATCAACTCCCACAGGGAACCCATTGTAACCGACACTGACAATGCGCTTGTCATCATTGACTATGACAGCCCCGACTTTGGTTGAACGATCCTTCGACCACCCACTAATATGACGTGCCAATTCGAGAAAACGCCTGTCCCATTTAGAATAATTCATATTACGCATGAAAACAATTATGCTATATCGTGGACTAACCCTAAGGGAATCAACGACTTAAACCTGCGGGGTTCCCAGATCTTCGAGCGTATAAATCATTCTGACTAGTTTCTTCTCTCCTTTGGGTACTTCTGAGTATTCAGAGTATTCGATTTGCCAGCTGATATTTCGACTGTACCAGCTACCTTGACTACTGTTAAATCTTGGGTTCGTCAGATAAACCCGAAGTTGGTTGTTCATGTCTCTGGCAACGTACACTTTCCTAACCCGTTTCGTAGACATCTGTGACTTTTCCATTTTGTATTTCTAAAAGTATGACCGGATCATCGTCGAACATATCCATGTTGTATATGTGATCCTGTCTTCGTATTTCATATGCGCAACCACGCCGCTCCAGAATGTCTATCGCTTTCTCTTTGTCCATCCCCTCCAACTTCTCGTAGTCCTCCAGATTGCCACGTAGACGATCTAGACAAAATAGTACCACGTAAATCAGAACGAATAGGACAAATTCAAAGATCATAGCTCAATCCGACCGATGCGTTAGTGTGATTCTCTGAAAGTTGTATCGTAGAACGTAATGATAGCCCACCAAACACGTCAAATCGGGAGCTGTGACCCACGAAAGGTTCAACGGTAGGGTAGACCATGTATCCGAGGTTTATCTGCTGTCTAAACTGAAATCTGTTTCGGGGTCGTCGTGTTCTGTCTAGTGCAATCCACCCGTCCCCATTCGGCCTCAAACTGTAACTGAACTCGGGGTCATACTCCCACCGACTAGTTTGGGTGAGACCTGAGACCTGTTGTCCTGTAAAAGTGAGTTTGTCTCCTATAATGTCCAATGCAAGAAAACGTGGAGTCAAGGGATACATTGTCAAAAACTCTGAATTGTAAAGGTATATGTTGTCATCAGTTTCAAAGTAAACCGTATCCCTTTCAACTCTCACATGATCTATTTGTTCAAAGTCTGAAGGATAAAACACCACCTCAACAGGCTCATACCACTCTTGATACGTTTCAACTTTATAGGGGACATCAACAAAAACTGTATCGGTTACTACTTTAGCGTGTTCCCGTTCAGGAGTCGTGAAGTCTTTCCAAAGCCAAGTAAGTGCGACGGTTATAACTACGATCCCTATGTAACTTAAAAGTGTTTTCATAAAAAGAGGGGGAATCGGGGAACCCATAGTAGAGTTCCCGTCATCCCGCCGAAGTCAATCACTTTCCACAGCGTTAATATTGACTTTAAGTGACGGGAGTTTCCCGTCTTCGCAACCAATATAACACTAATCGTCAGTCTTGTCAAGGGCATCTTTCAAATGTTGGCGTATTCTAACCTTTCCCTCCTCATCAAGATTATTCCATGCCCTCTTCAACAGTTTAGGTGGAATGCGTGTAAGCTTGCTGTATTTGTTGAGTAACTTGACTGTTCTTCCGTTCATAGTCCGAATATCCTCACGTCTATAGTTCCTACGTCATTTGCTTCACACATTAAAAACCCACTTGCACTGTGTTCTCCTAACCCTTCACTGTATCTGTCACCGGGAATAATGGCTGGAACACGCTGAACCCTATGCTTCGTTGAGGCTTCGATAACCTCTTCAGTGTGTTTGTGTGCCACAAAGATAACATTATACATACCCTGCCTTCCGTAGTCAAAGGCCAACTGAGACCCTTTTCTGCGGCTGATTGGTTTGTCGCCGTGCATGTCTATGTAACAGACACCGTCATATTCGTTGACGAGGATAAGTGGATCATAGTTCGTTTTCACGGCAGGGTAGTGTCTCTGAAGAAGACCTGCCACCATATAGGCAACCTGACCCTGAGAGTCATCGTTGTTGGCTTCTGTGATTCGGTCGTGATTTCCACTGATAATATCCACCGTGTTGATGTAGGGTGTCTTCTGCAGGAACTCTAGTAACACATCATAGATGGTCAGGGCAACCTCCATACCGTGCATGTGAATCCCTTTCCACGTGTCCTTGTGGTTCTTACCCGTGAACGACTCAATCAGATCCCCGAGTATCTTCAGGTGGGTAGGACGAGAAGTGGAGTTGATAACATCTGATACCCGCTCCAGACGATTCTTCAGTTCGTGAACATTATAGTCGGGAACCAGTTTCAAGTCTTTAGTGAATGCTCCACAATGCAGGTCAGCGATAGCTACAACCACTGGCTTCTCACTATCAACACTTGTGGGTTCAGTCGGCTCGATCTTAGGCAACCGTTTGTGTACACCGTCCAACCATTTGTCTAACCATTCATTGTCTGCCTTCTTCAGGTATTTGGGACGTAGCCAAGCTTTTACTTGAAACAGTTCAACGATACCCTTCGCCACACTGTGCTGATCCCACTTATTGATAACTTTACGTTCAACATCGTACGCTTCACTATCTACATTAGCCGCTTCCAACAGATCCTCAAGGGTAAGGATTCTCTCAGATTGACTCTCTATGACGTAGTCTTTCTCGTTAAAGTCAATAGATTCACCGCTTCGTTGGAGTCGCTCAAGCAGGGCATCGGCACCCTCTTCTCTAGCTAGCTCTATAAGGTAGGCCCACGAAGGGGTGTTAGGAACCCTTGGTCTCAGTTGAGTCTTGTCCATTCTTATTAATATTGATTAATGGTTGTTCGTGAGTGTCAATGAGGTCGGAGATAGCCTCTTCCTGAGTACTACCTGTTCCGACACCAGACATTCCCTCTCGTGTGGCTTCCCATGTACCATCTACCCTTTCTACGACTTTATACATCACTCACCTGTCCGGTATAGCGCTTCCGTTGCTGTTCTATGTATTCTCGTTGTGTGTCCTGATTCTCCATTGCTCTGCGACGTTTATCCTCTAATGTGATGTGTAGAGGGTCTTTCTCTAGAGCGTTGCGTTGTCTGCGTTTAATCTCGATCTCTTTGTCAGGCCAACTTGTACCTGCGAACACAACATCAGGTGACTTGTCGGTTCTCTTATCCTCTATCTTCTCAAGGCTAACCCGTCCAGTAAAGACGGGCTTCTCACCGAAAATCTTTTTATAAGAGTCTCGGAACTTCTCCTTGTTACTTGTCCTATCTCGATCTCCCTTTCCCATGTCAATTCGGAATCATTTTGTCAAGTCGGCTCTCTTCCTGAGTGACGACTGCATTAGTAGTTAAAAGGGTTCCAGAAACACTAACCGCATTCTGTAGTGCCAGTCTGGTCACTTTAGCGGGGTCAATAACTCCGGTCTCATAGAACCTCTCAAACTGTTCATTTCTGGCGTTAAACCCTTCGTCGTAGTGTTCGCTGTTATCGACACGATCAATGATCTCGTCTGCTTCCAGTCCCGCATTCTCAAGTATCGTTGTAATAGGGGTCAGAAGGACTTCTTGAAGTAGTTTAGCTCCATTGGTCATATTCTCCTCAGTCAGGACATGTCTGGCCCTAAGTAGTGCAACACCACCTCCCGGCAGAATACCCTCCTCCATAGCTGCACGGGTAGCGTGCATAGCATCTTCAACTCTAGCTTTCTTCTCTTTCAGTTCCACTTCACTACCTGCCCCCACATAGACAACGGCGACACCACCACTGATTCGAGCCAGTCTATTCTGGAGAACTTCACGGTCAAAGTCGGATGTGGTTGTATCTAGTTGGTTCTGAATCTGCTCCTTACGAATCTTAATAGAGTTCTCATTCTGGTTTTCGTTAATCAGAACAGTACCGTCTTTACTAACGTAGGCTTTATCTACTTTCCCTACTGACTCCATCGGGAACGTTTTGAATTTGTCCCCCTTGTCATAGGCAAACACTTGACCATTGGTCACAGCGGCCATGTCCTCAAGAATAGCACGCTGACGATCCCCGAACTCGGGAGCTTTCACTGCCACAATCTGAAGAACATCACGTAGATAGTTGTGGACTAATAGGTTCAGCACGGGAGGCTTGATATCCTTTGCAATGAGAATGGTAGGGCCATCCAACCGACCCAATTTCTCAATGATCGGCTGAGCCTGCTTCACCGTCTGAAGCTCTTCAGCGCACAGGAATACATGAGCGTTGCTAAACTCAGCCTGCATCTTAGCATTGTTGATGAAGTAGGGACTCATGAACCCACGATCAAACTCAAATCCACTTTTCGTTTCGATGTAGGTATGGTGATTCGCACTCTGCTCAATAGTGATAACCCCATTCTCTCCGGCCAGACGAATAGACTCTGCAATCAGTTCTCCAATCTCTGTATCTCCGTTAGAGGACACCGTTGCAATCTGCTTGAGTTGCTCAGGACTGTCAACTTCACGAGTTCGGGCCTTGAGTTCTTCAACGATAAGCGCACAGGCTTCATCGAGTTCCCGCTTAAGGGCAATAGGAGAATCCAAATACGACTCTGAGCCAACCAAAACTGCCTCAGACAGCACCGATGCTGTTGAGGTTCCGTCTCCACCCAACTGAGAAGTGCGCAAAGCAGCCTCCTTGATGATATCAGCACCGATTCTTTCAAGGTCATCGGTCAAGTTAACATCACGAGCAACAGACACACCGTCCTTGGTGATAATTGGTCTACCAATCTCCTTATCTAAGATTACATTTCGACCTCTCGGGCCAAGTGTGGATTTAACCGCTGAAACGAGCTTCCTTACGCCGGCGATTAGTTTTTCCCGTGCATCTCTTCCTGTAGTGATCATGCTTTGTATTCCTTTATTGTTGAATTGATTTTAGTGATAGAGACAAACTCTTCTTCGATTTTACCTGTGTTGGTGTAATTCTGAAATCTACAACCCTTTCTATCTATGAGGGTAGCGACGATAACCTGCAACGCTTCCCCTGCATATTTCTTAGCAAACTCTTTATAGAAAGCCTGCGTTGCGGGTCTATTTGATTTACATTGGATAAGCGTGACGCAGTTATTAGCGACTGCAATGGAATCAAACCCCGAGTCCGAATAGGACTTATCGCTAAACAAATCCCTATTTTTTATATACCGACTCCCACCCTTCTCAACGCACGCAACCTCATATCCCAACGCTCTATAGTAGTCTTCTATTTTCCTTCTAGTTCTTCCGCCCTTCGCTTTACTCATTATATAGCAAAACTTCTCCCTGTTTCTTTACATTCACACCCCCACTCATCATCTTCACACTTGGTGCATCTAGTCTCCCCTATATTACCTTTGATATGTGCCCGCAAATCATCATCATTTAAATCAATTCCTGAAACAAAATGGGAGTTAGTAGTAAAATCCCATTTGCTCAACCGATCACGTCTGAAAATTCCCTCAAGCAGGATGAAGTAGTTAACAGCATCTCCAATCTTTTCATCGATCATCTCTTCTGTGAGAGTCTCATCGCTCTTAATCATGTCTCTAATTGAGACTAGATGCTTGAGACAAAACCCCCACAAAGCTTCCTCAGGAGATACATCGTCCATCTCAGCAGCCGTGTCAAAGTTATGGAAAGGATTCTCACCTCTCCAATATTCCCCACCTTTACTATCAAGGGTATAAGTGATCTTTTTCTTACGCTCTTCGACGACTTTAATAAATTCTACGGTATTCATTGATATTCAGCAGGTAGTGTTACAGTTTGTTCCATAGTTGCCACTTCATTAGGAAGGTACAGTGCCGGAATCAGTTCAAAGTGGTCAGTGTAGAGAAGGATATACCCATGATCGTTACATGGGACATCGTACAATTCTGGTCGCTCTAACCAATTCTGTGTGATGGAAAGTTGAAGAGAGGTTTTGATGTACTTGCTATGAGGTAGGTGAGCCAGTGGGTAATTGAACATCTCGTCCCTGTACCCAACCCACTGCATTCCATCTTGGAACGTCTTAACATCAACAAGGGTGGGTTTATCATCCTTTTCTACAAGAATGTCAATAGGTGAGGCACGCTTAACGTCTTCATTGAATACGGTAAACTCTGAGCGGATAGGTGTCATACCATTTGCGTCCATGACATTATTAAAGTCCTCAATAATGTGCATGTCATCATCCTCAGCGACACCATCATTCACATAGTCCTCTATAACCTTGTGAATATAGTCGCCAAACTCTCTACTGACTCTACCCTTCTCGTTCCACGCTTCAATGATTTCATCAGTAGTCATACCATACCAGTCACTGTATGGGTTTTTTGAACTCTTCTGAGCTTGAGCCTCCTTGTTAAATGCAGGAGCAAATGAACTGATCCATCCCGTAATACCATCGAACTGTATTGCCTCTTTTGTTCTACGCTTGTCACCACTTGGATAGTAATGATACGTATGAGGCACCGGATCGTAAACAATGTGTTTGTTGCGTGGATGTTCGAGAATGTTCATAGACAAAAAGAAGGTTTATCTGACGTTCTCTCACAATATACACATAGTTAAACAACTAAACAAATTAAAATGGTCTAACATTTAAGATCTGAGTAGGTGTCAATGTCTACCGCCTCTTCAGAGTCCACCTCAAAGAAGTAGGGACTTTTGCCAATTCTACATCCATTCTCTAGAATAGCAGGTTTCGAGATGATGTACAGTCCAGTGGTCTCTTTCATGATAGGAGCGTCTTGTGTTCTTGGGAGGCCGGACTGTGAGTGTGTGATGTGATTAACTGGTGAATCGTTGAACCAGTATAGTCCTGTCTCTTTGGTGACAGTGAACAGGGAGTCGTATTTAGGATACGACATGATGAACTGATTTATGGCTCCGGTAATGGTGGACTTGGAGAGTTGCGGGGCCGTAAGAAATGCTTGAACGTAAAAGTCGTAGTCTAGATTGTCGTAGACGAACTGTGTGAGGATGTGATTACCGTTTGCCCAATTCTCAGAGAACTCGGGAGGGCGGTCGTGAATCTGATAATGAGGATATTCTCTCTGTACAATCTCTTTAACCTTATCTGATTCGGTATCCACGCTGACAGGCATATCCATCTTGGATAGGGTGTCGAGCATGTGCCGATATAGAGGTTTACCTTTGTATTCTACAAAATTCTTCCCAAGAACCCTTTCACTGTGTTCTTTGAACGGGACGACAATGATTCCTCGCATATCTTAGTTAGCGTTTGATCTGTAGTTACATTGTCAAGAGAGTAGACATTATCTATGAACCATTCGAATTGTGGCTTCTGCCTGTGTCTTGCAATGTTCCCTTTATGTTTGTAATTTGCGTGACGTAACTCTTCAGGAATTCTATACTCATCAACGTAAGGTGTCTGATAAAAAGTGATCCCTGTGATATGTAGGTGTGCCGGATTTTGACGGAGAATATCTTTCATGGCAAGGATACCTGTGTTCGGATTACATCCTAACTCCTCTTGAAAATTATCAATGAACTCCTGCGGCATAATCTCAACGCAGTCCCAATACCCTTTCGTTCGGCGACGAGCATCTTGATACCACTCACCCTCCCTGAGCCACATCTTCACCTTCATCTTTTTCCATGCAGGGTCAGGGTCAATCCCTCTATATACATATAGAAGGTCTGTTTCAGGAAAGGTTAAGACTTTCTTTCTCCGTCTCTTGGATCTCTTTTTACTTCCGACTAGCTCATAGGATGAATACACTGACCGATTGAAGCGTACAACCACATCATATGGTTCTATATCCACTTCCTCTTCTTCGTCAGTTTCAGCAGGGCCTACGATGATAACCTTTTTATCCTGTATCATAATAAGTAAGGGGAAGTTCCCCTCCCCCGACCAGTTTAATCTTTCTTAGTTTTACTCTGCCACAGTTTTACGCCACCGTAAACCGTACAAATTCCTGTCACGATGAGTACGGCAGCTTCGGGAATAACGGTAAGTCCAACCGCTGCGGCTAGCGACGCAATGCCTTCCCAAGTTGATAGTTTCTTAATGAACGATTTCTCTTCTTCAGCCATAGTCTAAATTTATGTGAGATTAAAAAAAAGCACGCCAACGAGTAGGGGGTAGCTGGCTCGCCGACGTGCCTATGGTAAGGGTGGCAAGGTCACCCTATAATATATAAGGACTATTCTGAGCGCACTGATCTGACGGGAAGCGGAATAGCCATGTCACCGACAATATAACACACGATTAGCAAGTAAACAAATTATTTTTAAAATAAAATTTGGATGGATAGCCTTTTGGTATTATATTAGACGTTAGGTCACGGCTTCGGACGCATTCAAAGACTGTCCGACTATAAGCCGTATCAGAGTTTCGCCAGTAGATGAAACACTCCCCTGTAAGGTTTGAGGGGGTCAGGAACTCATCACGAGACTTTCAGAAGTCGGGTTGGATCTTTTCAGCGTAGTTCATAGAAAAGGTTGTTGTCCCCGATAGGCCGCCAAATTGCTGTTGTATAAAATGAAGATACGGGGAAATGAGCTGGTCTTCACCATAAATCAACAGTTAAATTAAGTCGCCCCCAACGAGGAATCGGTGCCTGCGCCCACCAGACCTTTCTATATCTATGAGACAATGAATGTATTATTGAGTAACGATGAAGGAAACATCTGTTTTCTTTGGAGTTAGTCAATATACATTGATTGTCGAAGGATGGTGTGAGCTTGCCGAGCAGCAGCCGTTGTCGTCTCAAGTCGTACACACTTATTACTTTTGACGGTTGTCTGGACGAGGCCAACCAGCGTCGCACTATCGGGCAATGTGTATGGAGTATTAGACACTTATTTCAGTAGTACTATGAGTGAGAATGTTAAGCATGTCCCTTTAGATGATATGTTGACGTTCGCCGGAAGGTGTCGTCATCTATATTATATAAAGGGAAAGGATAAACAGACTGTTCCGTTTATTTTCTCCGAAGCTCAAGAGATTCTGAACGAAATCGTTGAAGAAGAGTTCAGAAGAACGAAGAGGGAGAATGGTGCATCTCAAGGGAGATTCATAGTACTGAAGCCACGTCAAATTGGTGCTACAACGTATTTCGGCGTTAAAGCGTTTGATAAGCTACTGAATGATCATGGTACTGATGTGCTGACAATGGCACACAATACTGACACTACTCGTCTCATTTACGAGATTTACCGTAGATGTTACGATAATTTACCTGATGTTGTGATTCCCACTATTCATGGGAACCCCATCACTCAGCTAACCTATCTCAAGGAAGTATATCCTGATAGGGTCAAGAATCTGAGTGCTGAAGAACGGTCTCAACTATCCTCTGTTCAATGTCGAATCAAGGTTAAGCCTGAGACTAAAGCGTATAGTGGTAATCAGATGTCGTTCGTCGATAATGATTCTCGCAGTATCATTCAGACGGCTGGTTCAAAAGACGACGCTGGAAAGGGTATCACGCCATCTATCGTTCACAAAAGTGAGTGCGCGAATTTCCCAGACTACCATAGCACAATGACATCTGTTATGCCATCAGTCCCTAAGGATACTGATGGAGTACTGGTTGCATTGGAGTCTACAGCTAACGGTGTCTCTGGTAAAGGTGAAGGATACTACAATACATGGACAAACAGTTCGACGGCTTGGAACGACTATAGGAACGGTAAAGATCCGTCATTCTCAGGCTTTCGGCCCATATTTGTTCCTTGGTATATGATCAAGGAGTATAGCAAACCACTTGCAGGTGGTAGATTAGAGAGCATTGAGAACATTGATTTCGGTAGTGAAGATCGTAAGCGTGAGTTTCTAGAGAAGGAAGATATGATGCGTAAAGGCATCTATAACCCTTTGACTGGTGAGAAGGTGGTTCTCACAGAGGAACAGATCAACTGGTATCGTTGGATTATCAAAACAGATTGTGAGTATGACTATAATCTGGCTATGCGATACTATCCAACCACACCAGAGGAGGCGTTTACTGCATCATCATTTGGATTCTTCGACGCTCAGAAGCTTAGTAACCTCAAAACGAAACGACTCAACAAACCTCTCCCGTTCAAACGTGGCACTATTGATTGGGGTGAAGGTGGAGAACTTGAGTTTAATGAGGATTCCTTAGGTGGATGGAAGATATTTGAACAACCTGACCCTGAATGGGAAAACAGGTACATACTAGGGTGTCTACCTGAAGGAGAAACTGTACTGACAGATTCTGGACTAAAAGAAGTTGAAAATGTTGATTTCGGAGATAAGCTGGTAAATAAAGAGGGGGATAATGTTGACATAATAAATACCCAAAAAAGGTACTACGAAGGGAATATATATGGTATAGAAACTAAGAACAACTATAGGAGAACGTATTTTACATCAGAACATCCGATATTTGCCTCTAGTAATAGTAAGTTAAAAAGAAAATATAAGGGCAGAAGATTTTGGGAACACGATTTTGATTTTCATAGAGCTGATCAATTAAGTGTTGGAGATTGGGTAAAATATCCTAACATATATAGAAAGAATATATTGTCTGATGATGATATTTTAAATAAGTGGAAAACATTAGATGATAGTATCAGATACGATTTTCATATAGATAATCCTGTACTTGATGAAGAATTTTGGTGGTTTATTGGATTATGGTTGGGGGATGGGTGGACACAAGAAAGGGGATATTTAAAATCTGTCCATGTATGTTTCGACAAAAAAGAAAAACATTTACAGAGTAGAGCATTAAAATTTTTAAATAAAATAGATAGAAGTACACATATTGTAGAAAAAGAATCTACAATAGAATATCTTCTCACCAGTAAACAATTACATTTGTTTTTGGAAAATAACTTTGGTAAATATGCTCACAATAAAAAAATCCCAGATTGGGTAAAGAGGTTACCGGATAGGTTTAAAACTAAGTTTGTTGAAGGATATATGGATGCTGATGGGTCTATATTTGAAGAGAGTAGGTCTAAAGGAAGAGGAAGAATTTCTTTTGTGAGTGTATCCTTAGAATTACTTGAAGGAATTCAGGACATTATGTTTTCCATTGGATTTATAGGGTCATTGAATAAATTACGAAATGAAAATAATAATGGCAGAATCTCTGGAGTAAAATGTAAACAAAGAAAATGTTATCAATTAAGTTATGGGTTTTATGATACTGTTGAGTTTCTAAATAAAATAGGTAGAGAACATAACTATACATATAAATATAGAAGGATAATAAAAGATTCGTATTTTTCTAAGGATTTAGATTACATATATTTTAGAATAAGTAATATAACGAAAGAAGAATACAAAGGGTACGTATATAATTTCGAGTGCGATACTCATACGTATTTGTCTAGGGGAATACCAACACATAATTGCGACGTTGGTCGAGGATACGAAGATGGTGACTACAGTGTGGCTGTTATACTTGACCGACTGACTGAGAGATTTGTAGGATATTATCACGACAAGATTGATCAGGATTTGTTTGCTGAAGAGTTGATCAAGGGTGGAACATTTTATAATGAAGCGTATCTCGTTGTCGAGAGCAACTTGGATACGGTGGTCAGTTTAATTAATCCTGATGGGATGATGCCATACATTGGAGAGATGTATCACCATCAGCAGGGAAATAATATACGTTGGGGATACCTCACACATGGAGGGAGTCGTAATCCACTGCTGAACTTTTACAAGGCTTTTCTACGAGGAGAAGAGGGAGGAGAAGATAGATATGAGGCCCTTCCAGACACTGCCATGATTGATGAACATTTGACTTTCGTACGGAAAGCTCCCACTCGTGTCGGTGGTATGGTCAAGTATGAGGCTGATGAGGGCCAACATGATGACTTCGTGATTGCAGCAGCACTTGCCAACATCGGTTATCGTGCGTGGGACGCAACACTTCAGAAGACCGAAGACAAGAGTAAAGTCCTCAATATCCTGTCGAAACCGTTTAGAAGAAAGCGCCGGATGCGTCAAAGTAGTTTAGGGAGGAGATGATGTGGGATGGTGCTAGTGTGGAACTATTAAAAGTGAGATATATGAGGCCGCTGGAAGGGGTGTTTGATGAATTGGGTGGTAAACTTGTAATAGGAATCAGCTTCACACTAATCAATTCGGTAACTGATATCTTTCAAACTCCTCTAGAGTTGATAGCGGTGCTGATGCTAGCCATGATTGGGGATTTCATCTTTGGAATTCTCGCTTCAATGAAGAAGAACATACCCATTCGGTCATTGGGTCTTCGCCAGTTCGGAGTCAAGCTACTTGAATACACTCTGATAGTTATGGTAGCTACTGGCATATCCAAAGCATTTGGCGAGTCTGATTTAGATAATTGGATTGGTATGCTGTTTGCGTTTTTGAAGCACTCTGAATATCTGGTTGTGTTTCTGTTGGTTCTTACTGAGTTTAAGAGTATGGCCGAGAATTTGAGAGGGGAACCATTGAAGGTATTCTTCGACAAGATAGACAAGAAAATTAGAGAGGAATAATGCCACAAGCTCCTATAGCCCAAGAGAGTTTTATTAATAAAACCGATCTCGATGAGAAGGATGCACGCTCTCTGATTGGGAGACTGTCTGCTCTAGTCGAGAAGTCTGAGACTAATTTCCACCCGTTCCGAGTCAAAGCTGAAGATAGTCTTCGCATTATTCGCAATGAATTGTGGACTGAAGAGGATAAAAAGTTCTTTGACCAGTTCGACATTAGTCCATATCAGATTCCCGAGGCTCGTGCGCCCTTTAATCGCCTGTTCGGACAGCAGAGGATGTCACG
>Ga0209487_1002700_pt1 | contig 14320 bp, 11 predicted proteins | sample Poulit2012_FD_187524 | JGI IMG/M metagenome (GOLD analysis project Ga0209487, IMG submission 187524) | Agricultural soil microbial communities from Georgia to study Nitrogen management - Poultry litter 2012 (SPAdes) (version 2) | ecosystem: Environmental > Terrestrial > Soil > Agricultural land... | reverse complement strand
GTTTTAATATTTAAATATTTACCAATTTGGGGCTGGACGATGGCGTTTCAAGATTTCAAACCGGCTCTAGACTTTTCAGAACAAGAATGGGTAGGGTTCAAACACTTTAAATTCTTGTTTACAGATAACCGTTTTTTAGGTGTCCTAAGAAACACATTAGCTCAAAGTATTATAAACCTTGTGTTAGGATTTGTTACTGCCATAGGATTAGCAGTATTAATCAACGAAATTAAGAACGTCAAATTTAAACGTGTTGTTCAAACAATTAGTTATTTACCACACTTTCTTTCATGGGTCGTTGCAGCAGCATTGGTTTCATCGGTTTTATCAATTGATGGTGTTATCAATGAAATGTTGATGGGACTTGGCATTATTGATAAGGAAATTTTGTGGTTAGGTGTTGGAAAATACTTTTGGGGAATTCTTGGTGCTGCCGAAACTTGGAAAAACGTCGGTTGGAATGCCATTATTTACCTAGCAGCCATTTCGATGATCGAACAAGAACAATATGAATCAGCCAAAATTGATGGCGCTTCAAGAATACAACAAATTAGATATATTACACTGCCGGGAATGAGATCGGTTATTGTTGTCCTTCTCATTATGAATATAGGTTACATTCTAGAGTCCGGTTTTGAAGCTCAATATTTATTAGGTAATGGGCAAAACGTAAAGTATTCCGAGAACATTGATGTATTTGTTATTAAATACGGTATTTCTTTGTTTAACTTTTCTCTTGCCACTGCGGCCGGAATGTTTAAAACAGTCATTAGTTTTATATTTGTAATAGCAGCGAACTCATTTTCGAAAAAGATGGGAGAAGGCGGACTATACTAGGAGGTGCGCATCATGATCACCAAGAAAAGGAAAAAGAAAAGTGGTTTTGTAAAGACAAGAGAAGATATCATATTTGACACTTCTAATATCATTTTTATGATCTTATTATGTGTTGTCATGCTCTATCCATTTTTGAATCAAATAGCACTTTCATTAAATGATGCGTCCGATTCAGTAAAAGGTGGCATTCATTTATGGCCAAGGGAATTTACATTAAATAACTATGAGCATGTATTTAAAAAGGCTTCAATCATGCAAGCTATATTCATTTCAGTATCAAGAACAGTTGTAGGTACTGCCCTAGGATTACTAGCTACCGCAATGGTAGCATATGCTATAGCACAACCAAAATTCGTCTTTAAGAGATCAGTAACAATTATTTTTATTATGACGATGTATTTTAATGGCGGATTAATCCCAACATTCCTTCTTATGAGAGATTTACATCTTATCGGATCATTTTGGGTATATATCCTACCTACATTGATTAGTGCCTTTAACCTTATTATCATGCGTTCCTTTATTGAAGGGTTGCCACAAAGTTTGTTTGAAGCAGCACGCATTGATGGTGCAGGTGATTTTAAAATTTTCTTCAGAATTGTACTTCCATTATCATTGCCAGTGTTGGCAACAGTCGCATTATTTGTTGCCGTTATGCAGTGGAATATGTGGTTTGATGTATTTATTTATAACTCTAGTCATCCAAAACTAACCACACTACAATTTGAATTAATGAAGATACTTTCAAGTTCAGCTACATCGAGTGGTGATATGTCATCAGCAGTCGCGGGGTCAAAAGGTGATTCAACTCGGGTTACACCACAGTCCATTCAAGCTACCATGACTATCGTTGCAAGTGTACCGATTATTTGTGTTTATCCATTTTTACAAAAGTATTTTGTAAAGGGCATGACCTTAGGTGCAGTTAAATAAAACGGAAGTATACTTAGAAGCCTATTATAATAATTGATAGTGATAAACCTTGTACCGATATATACATTTTTTAACATAGCGTTAGGATTCTTATGTGTTTTTTAAAGCAATTGCCTCGATTCTCACAAAAAACAAGGAGGAAAATAATGAAAAATAAACAGGTTATCTTTGAAAACAAGCAATATCGAAATCTATTAAATGAATACGGTTACTCTGAGAATGAAATCAGTACAAGAATAGAAGATACTTGGCGTAAATTATTTTCTGCTGAACATAAAGACACACGTATATATTTTGAAGTTGGCGAAGATCAAGCATATATGCTCGATACTGGAAATAACGACGTTCGAACAGAAGGCATGTCATATGGCATGATGATGGCCGTTCAAATGGATAAGAAAGAAGTCTTTGATCGTCTATGGAATTGGACAATGACACATATGTACATGACTCAAGGCAAACATGCGGGATACTTCGCGTGGTCTTGTAAGCCTAATGGCAAAAAAAATGCCCTTGGTCCAGCACCAGATGGTGAGGAATATTTGGCGTTAGCTTTGTTTTTTGCCTCCCACCGCTGGGGAGATGGTGAAGGTATTTTTAATTATAGCCAACAGGCAAAAGATCTCTTACATACGTGCCTCCATAATGGTGAAAATGGTGGCGAAGGTTATACAATGTGGAATCTGGAAAACAAATTAATCAAATTTGTTCCAGAAGTTGAATTCTCCGATCCTTCATACCATTTACCACATTTTTATGAATTATTTACATTATGGGCTAATGAAGAAGACCGAGGATTTTGGAAAAAAGCTGCTGAAGCAAGTAGAAAATATATAAAAGATTCTTGTCATCCCGTAACAGGTTTAGCCCCTGAATATGCATTTTATGATGGTACACCAAATCATATCAGAGGTTTTGGTCATTTTTTCAGCGACTCTTATCGTGTCGCAATGAATATTGGACTTGATTATGCTTGGTTTTCTGATGAGGCATGTCCGACAGAAGTAGTTGATCAAATCCAAGCATTCTTTGTTGATAAAGACCCGAACGATTATCGACGTTATAAAATTTCCGGTGAACCATTCGAAGAGAAGTCACTCCACCCAGTCGGTTTGCTGGCAACAAATGCTGCTGCATCTTTAGCAACTTCAGGTGCCAATGCTAGGAAATGTGTGGATTTGTTCTGGAATACCCCGGTTCGTACAGGTGACAGACGTTATTATGATAATTGCCTATACTTCTTTAGTTTGTTAGCACTTAGTGGGAATTTTAAAATATGGATGCCAACATCATCATAAATAATCAAACTCAAAGCGAACCATTGATGTCTAAAGGGATGCGCGTGTTAAAAAATCACTCAATTGGTGAACACAATCCACTGAACCTAGCTTACGGATTGCCCAAATTGGCACATCTAAACGCATTCTGAATTTCAAATCGTTTGTAATATACGAGGATATACAAATCGTCCCCACCTGAAGATATGTGGGGACTTTACCTGGTGCTTCCATTCTTCTTAATACAAGGCTTGAGATATGTCTCATTCACCCTTGTGAGTAACTTCCTCATTCATCCAATTTATTCTACAATAACAGTGTTGACAAAGGGATGAGATTACTTTGTCAACTACTTTATTCTTTCTTAATTGGTATTGAAATTTTTACCAAAGTGCCTTTTCCTTTTGAACTTTCCAGGTGAAGGTCAAATTCATTATTATAATGCATCTTTAATCGGTGGTAGACGTTTTTAATACCAATATTTTCACCGGCAAACTTCTCATCTTCTAAAGAACGGAGTAAGCGTTCAAGTTTTTTCTTTTCAATGCCTATACCATTATCCTTTATCAAGCATTCCAATCTATTATTGAAGGCTTTAATCTGTATTTTAATTTCCCCTTTCTCTTTCAAGGGTTCAATGCCATGAATACTAGCATTTTCCACAAATGGAATAAGTGACATATTTAAGATGAGACAGTCAAATATGGATTGATCAACATCAAATACATACTGCAGTTTGTTCCCAAATCGATATTGCTGTATTTCAAGAAAGCTTTGAATTAACTCGACTTCCTCCTTAACTGTTACCCAGTCTTTTCCCCAATTTATAGAATTTCTTAAAAGTTTAGCCATGTCCTCAATAATTTCCGCTGTCTCATCTTCTTTTTTCAAAATGCTGCGCATGCGAATTGTTTCTAACACATTAAATAAAAAGTGCGGATTAATTTGGCTTTGCAATGCATTGATCTGTGCTTGTTTACGTTGCAGTTCTAAATCCTTTTTCCTAATATGTGATATATAGACATCGTTTATTAATTCTTTTATTTTTTTGGACATTCGATTAAACGCACTCGTTAACTCACCAATTTCATCTTGAAAGTTGCCATCTTCAATCAGATCAAAGTTTTGATCCTCCACTTTTCTCATATGCTTTACAATTCGTGACAATCTATTATGAAGAGAACCAGATATATATATGATAATAATAGAAGGTAATACAAAATTTCCAATCACAAGATAAATCATAAAGTTGCGCGAACTCTGAACCTCATCTACCAATGAGCTTTCAGAAGTGACACCAATAACTTTCCAATCTTTTAAGTATCTTAGCTTATATTGATCCTCGAAGACAATTGAATCATTTGGAATAGAGATAGAGTCAAACTGGTACATGTGTTCAGACCAATGAATGTCCGGATTTGTTGTATATTCAATAGCTCCATCGTCATTTACTAAATAAACATCTCCTGGAAATGTCACATTATTAAAAATGTGATCTATAAATGCAGTATTGAGTTCGATGTTAAGTATCTTCTGAGCCGTATTATGATTATAATAATTCAATTCCCGAACGACATTGAATGTGTCTAACTCACCAGTATCGCTTCTTTTACGTGTTACGACAGGAAAGTGGCCCCGACTTACATTTGTATTTTTATACCAATCTGCGTTTTTCACTTCCTCATCTATAGGATGTATACCCCCAGCATAAATAACTGTTTCATTATTCGTATAAACACTAATGGAATGAACAGCAGAATAAGTTGGTACATACCTGTTTATATCACGAAAGTCCGTGTTATATGCCTGAACAAAGTCAGTTAATGCTTCGTATTCATATTCCAAAAATGTATAGAGTATATTATCTGTATATAAAACGTTTGAAACGCCAACTGCATCTTCAATACCTTTTCCAAAGTCATTCGCCATTTGTTCAACTGCAAGTGATAAATCACGCTGTTTCTGTTTTTTAACATTCTCAGTCGTAACATAATAAAACGTAATGTTCGTTAGTACGATGGGTATAAACACAGATATAAAATATACGAGTAATAACTTATTCTTTAATTTGATATTATTAAAGTGCAAATACTTCATTTTTTTCCCATCTTTATATAGACTTTTTCAATATTTTATTTCTATATTCTGTAGGAGTCATACTTACTTTTTTTTCAAATTGTGTAACAAAGTAATCCGAATTGTTATAACCCACATTTTCCGCTACCTGATAAACGAGCATATCTGTTTGTCTGAGTAGTTTTTTAGCCTCATTTAACCGAATTTGTAAGATAAAATCCTTAAAGTATATTCCATAAGTTTTTTTAAATAATTGCCCCATATAAACAGGATTCATATGGAACTTATTAGCAATTTCCTTTAATGTAATATCCTCCACAAAATGTCTTTCAATGTGGTTTTTCACTTTGTAAATGATACCGTTTGCAGTGTCACTGTGGAGAGTCAGTATGAACTCTGAAGACTCTAAAACAAATGAAGTAAAAATCTCTTTGGTTTTTGTTAATGAAAGTGGATAATGGTCCCATGATAACATTTGGTGTAATGTCGATAACGTCTTTTCATCACCACCTAGGTCTTTAATACTTCTAATTAACCCATGAACACATCGATTGATAGATGCTGTTACCGCATCCCTAGCAAACATTCTAGTCTTAAAGTTTTGAAACATCTCATCTATCATAATTAGAATAGATTCCGTATCATTCTCTTCAATTCTTTCTATCAATAAATTATAAAAATGGTGATCAAGTTCGATATAATTTACGGATTTATTCTTAAATTTTTCAAATTCAATCGTCCCATTCCGATCCAGAGTATATTTAAATTGTGAGAGTTCTATCGCAGTTTCATAGGATTTGTGTATGTCATCAATATGTGTAACGGATTTCCCTTTATATATGTGCATTTCTATATTTATATTTAAGGAAAGTTGACTCTGTATATTCACCTGTAAATTCATCAAAAATTCTTCTATATCCATATTAAACATTGATAATAACTTATCTGTTATCAAAAGTCCAAAACTATTATTCCCGTGTTCGCGTATAAGTATCATGTCATCTTGGGTAAATAAACAGATTGCGTCACTTATTTTATCTTTCAGATTTGAAATATCATAACCAATGTTGTTTAACTCTAAAATAATATAACATACCTTTTCCGAACGCCCTATATTTAGCCTCTGGCGATATTCTAAATCCGCTTCTTTATTTTCCTTGCCCTGAAGTATGTCTTCAAGTGCCACTTGAGCAGCTAATTTCTCCTTGTTTTTCCTCATCACATTTTCATTCCGTATTTTTTCTGCTACTTTCACTAACGTCTTTTCAAATTCCTCTTTGTCAATTGGTTTAAGGAGAAAATCATGTACACCATAGCGCACAGCTAGTTGTGCATATTTAAAATCATCATGACCACTAATAATGACGAAGTTAGGCGTTGGATTTACAGATTCCACAGTAGCCTTAATCAAATCTAAACCATCAAGAACAGGCATCCGTATATCTGTAATGACCAAATCTGGCCTCATTTGTTTAATAAGTGATAATGCATCCTCACCATTATCAGATTCTCCACAGACTTCAAATCCGCAACCTTTCCAATCAATTATACGAAGTAAACCTTTTCGAACAAAGTAATCATCATCTACCAAAAGAATTTTATGCATTGTATTGCCCCTCCGATTAATATGATTTGTTCGTAGGATTCTTTTGTAATTTTTCCAAGTAAGAACATAAACATTGTTTACCTATTTCACAGTTTGTTTTCAAGGTATAGCATATTTATTCTGCTTTCTGTCCACCATGCGTGCTTTCCGTAAATTGTCTTTGTTTTTTATCAATACTATAAAATGCAATTAATGCACAACCCATTAAAATTGCCGCTAACAAACTAGCACCAATCACAGGAATAATCCCGGGAACATACCAGAATAAGAGACATGTGATTGTTAAACCTATGATCATACCGATTGTCGTAAGTGGACTGTATAATCCAATTAAAACAGCATGCTTAAAGTAATCCAAAAACTTTAAATCAAAATGACTCCAGACGGGGAAGATGTACAATGTCATAATAATATAGACAAACCCAAAAAAGATTAATCCGGTTTGTGTTACATACATCATCATACCTTGAATATTAGCAGAGAATTGGAAATTTAAATATAAAAGGTAACCAATGCCAGCTACAACGTATCCAATCGCGTTTGCCTTTAAAAAATCCTTTTTATATGTATGTATAAAGATTTTCGTTATTTTGGCATCCACTACATCCCTACGAAACCATCCACGATAAACAGCAAACATAGCTGCTGTCGCAGGGAATAAACCAAAAATAATTAAACCTGTGAATACAAATGCTACCCATAATATGTTAATATAAAAAATCCACATCATCCATTCTAAATAACGGTAAACCCCTCCAATATTATTTATTTTTGCCATGTTATGACCCCTTTTCTTCTGTAAATTCTTGACGTGCTTCTATTTTATGCAAAGTAACCATAATATTCTTTATTTTATTAATATGAATAATGCCTGCAATGTTAACCTAACTAAAAGTGGTAATGTAGAATCACCCATTACAGGCGACTTAGAATAATTAACTGATACTCGAACCCATTAAATGTCTGAAATAAGAAGTTTCCGAGGGAATATGACCCAAAAACCATAATCAATAACTTACTTTCAAAATTTACCGTCCTGCAGTTACATTTTTGCAATTAGCATACAAGTGATTAAAAAGCGTAAATAAGCTTCATTACACGAAACATAATTATTATGCCACTTTCTGTAAGTCACATCCAAATTATTTTATGAAATAACCATGCTTTTAATCCCATATCTTATGGCTCATGTGACACATATTAAACAAGGGATTTAAGATACTCTTCCTCACTTTCACTTCCATTAAAAATAAATGTTTATTTCTTCGGATAGTCGGAATCATCATTCATAGCAGAAGTGTTCCCTTATATTGTAAGCGCTATATTCATCTATTTAAAGATATTATAACAACTAAATGCCTATTTGTCTAGTGGATAAACTAAGGTGTTGACACGTTACTTTAGTAATTTGAATATATTTTAAATTAGATAGATATGGCTATCAAAAGACATTTAAAGTCGTAAACTATGGAGGTTTGAACTGACTGTCCATTAGTCCCTTTATAAAATGGGATAAAAAAAACGATTGTGTTTAGCTTTTGGTAATAAACACAACCGTTTTTATTCGATGCTCACTTCATCTCTTAATTCATTTTATAGATTCGTTTCCAAATTCATAGCTTTGTCCTGTGCTACTAGACATAACTCTGCAGCTTTAAATGCATGCGCCTGTGTCATTGCATTTTCTGTGCGGTTGATACAATCAAGAATTAGTTTTCCAAAAAACGGAAAACCAACTTTCCCTGAAAGGTCAAAATGTTGTTCACGTTCTTGATTCACTAAATACAATTGGTCACCGCCACTATCTCTGGCGACATCGACATATTTTCGTATTTCGATCGTTCCTTCTGTTCCTGTAATAAATGTTCGCCCGTCACCCCAATTACTCAGACCATCAGGTGTAAACCAATCGACTCGAAAATACTGTGTCGCACCATTATCACCAACAAGTGTTGCGTCGCCGTAGTCCTCTAATTCTGGATGTTCCTTATTGTCATAATTACCTACTTTACTATGCACAACTTCTGCATCCTGACAACCGGAGAAAAATAGGAATTGCTCAATTTGATGACTACCGATATCACAGAGGATACCGCCATATTTTTCTTTCTCGAAAAACCAATCAGGTCGACTTGGTGCATTCAATCGATGAGGACCAAAACCTGTTACTTGGAGAACTTTACCGATAGCTCCTTCTTCAATAAGTTGACCAGCAAAAATCGCACTCTCAACATGTAATCGTTCACTATAATACACCATATATTTTTGACCTGTCCGTTCCACTACACGCTTTGTTTCTTCTAATTGTTCCAATGTTGTAAATGGTGTTTTATCGGTAAAATAATCTTTGCCTGCTTCCATCACTTGATTACCAAGTGCACTTCTCTTTGACGGAATGGCTGCTGCAGCAACAAGTTGAATTGAAGGATCTTCTAAAATTTGTTCAAGTGAATCGGCAACGTTTACTTGCGGAAATGCTTTGACAAAATTTGCAACCTTATCTTCATCTGGATCATAAACCCACTTCAATGTTGCTCCCGCTTCAACTAGACCATTACACATCCCATTGATATGTCCATGATCTAGTGCCACCGCAGCAATTGAGAATTCCCCCTCTTTCACAACTGGATTTGGTTTACCTTTAGGAGCATACGTCATACCATCTTTACTCAATATTATCCGTCCTTTCAGTTCATACTAATATGTGCCATCAAGATCGAATGTTGTACCAGATTTTGTTTCATCTTTCACATAGGTTGATTGTTTAATATGTTCTTGCAATTTTTCATAGAAAACATCTTCATCTATCGGTAGATCGATTGGTTCATCGAGCCATGCTGATAAATACATCGCATTAGATAGTTCCAATCCTCTAATTCCCTCTTCACCTGGCGCGAGCAATGGTGTGCCCTTTACAATGGCATCAATCCAGTTTTGCATGATCCCCAAATGCTCTGTTGTTTCTCCACTTACAGGAATATCTATTGTCCAGCACTCTGGCTTGCCGAATCCTGTTGTGGATGTCTTATTAAATTCTGACACAGGTGTTCTTAACTGATGGAATGTAAGTTGATTGTTTTCAATAACGATCTTGCCCTTATCTCCAGTCACTTCAAATCGGTTCGTTCCTGGCGCTTCACCTGTCGTTGTGATAAAAACACCTGTCGCTCCGTTTTCATACTCCACAAATGCAGTTACATCGTCTTCAACTTCAATGTCATGATATTTTCCAAAACTGCAAAACCCATGAACACGTGTTGGCATCATGTCTGTTGTCCATTGCCATAAATCCAACTGGTGCGGTGACTGGTTTAATAAGACGCCACCACCTTCTCCTGCCCAAGTTGCTCGCCAACCGCCTGAGTCATAATAACTTTGTGAACGAAACCAGTCCGTAATAATCCAATTCGTTCTCATGATTTCTCCAAGCTCACCTGACTGAACAAGTTCACGTAACTTTTGGTATAACGGATTTGTCCGTTGATTATACATTAAGCTAAACACTTTACCACTTTTCTGTGCTGCAACATTCATTTGTCGAACATCTTTTGTATAAACCCCTGCTGGTTTCTCAACGAGAACATGTAGACCTTTTTCGAATGATCTTATTGCCATGTCCGGATGATGATAATGTGGTGTTGCAATTAATACCGCATCCATGTCTGCTTCATTCAAAAATGATGTGTCATTATCAAAATAGGCAACACCTTCAGGCACATGTTCTCTCGCCCAATTTAATCGTTCTTCATTTATATCACATACTGCTGTGAGCGTTGCACCTTTTACCTCTCCATTATACAGCTTTTGAGCATGGGACGTGCCCATATTTCCAATGCCAATCACACCGACTTTAATTAAACTCAACATCATCACTCCTCTATTTTAAAAAATAACAACCATTGTGATTCATTTTTTGAATAAGTAAAATTCCTGAAAGTCAGCCGAACAATGCAAGTACCTTCTCACTTAATGATGTTACCTCGGATTAAAGTTGCTTAGCCAAATTTTTGAGGTTTTCGAGACTTGTTTGCAAACAGTCCAGTGGTGGTCTTTCACAAACATCTTGTTCAACAGCATACCATTCTACGCCATTTGCTTCTCCCCATTTCAAAATCGGTAGGAAGTCAATGACACCTTCACCAACTTCAGCAAACGTTTGACGCTCATCATTTGTCATGTCCTTCAAATGAATAATTGGCATTCTATTTGCATATGGCTCAATAAATGTCGTCGGATTTAATCCTGCTTTTTTCACCCAGTAGACATCAATTTCAGCTAGAATTTGGTTATCTTCTGATGGATCAAGCAAATATGTGAGTGCATCTTGCTTATTAATGGTTGTCTCAAATTCAAATGCATGATTATGATAACTTATACGATAACCTGGTGCTTTCTGGGCAATATCATTTAATTTCTCCTTTAATGTTTGATAGCCCTGTTCAGTTCTGTATTCTTCAGATATAAATGGACAAATAATATCCTTCGTCCCGTATAAATCAGCTTCCTTGAGAACACCATCTAAATCAGATTCTAATCGATCCAATCCAATGTGCATGCCGACTGCCTTTAAGTCATTTTCTTTAAGCGCCTGAGCGACTTCATTCTGATCGTAGCCTTGTGGGAGAGCTGATATCTGAACACCTGCCCACCCTTGTTCTTTTAACTTTTTAAATATTGGTCGTATACCTGTTTTCAATTCCTCACGTAATGTAAATAATTGTGCAGCAAATTTTTGTTCCATTTGTATAGCCTCCTCAATAAATTTAAGTTCTTTTGAATTTATGGCGTCTCACTAAGTAACAAACATACCATGCGTTGTACCATGCATAGGATGTTTTATTAGTAGGCAGAATCTATCGATATATCTTGACCTGACCAGGCCTTTTTAGCTGTCCAAGCGCGTTCATCTTGCCAGAAATCATCATCCTCTGGTAAACCAAGTGGTAAAAAGACGGTCGCACATAAATAAAGACTGCCTGTTGAAATGTAACCTTCCCCCATACCTGGTTGATGTCCACAAAATCCTATCGTCAACCAGCCTTGTTGATCAAAAGTTCCTTTTGCCTCTATCATCCTTTTCATGACAATTGTTAGTGCACAACGCACTTGTGCAGGATGCAAGGACACATCCAAATTATGTTGCAGTGCCATTTGGGCTAAATGTTGAAAAGCACCCATTCGATACGTGATCGACCTACCGATCACCGGGAATGTGCCTTCTGGTGAGATGCTTTTTTCCTGTATTGTGGCAAACCGTTTTGCCCGTTCAAGAATAGGTGGCTTTAATATTTCCCAATCAGCTTCCTGATCGTACACGAGTCTAATAATATCAACCAACATCGGCTGAATTACAAAACTATTATAATAATCAGCTCGGTATGATGGGCCGTCTCCATAAACACCATCACCTAAATACCATTGCTCGTGCTGCTTTAACGCATAATCAACGCGCATACGATCCCATGATTCTCCACATATAAATAGAGCGGTTTCAATCATAGCTGAAAATAAAAGCCAATTACTGAAAACCGGCTTACGGGTTCGTGTTTGTTTAAGTGCCTTAACAAGATTCCTCTTGGCAGTGGACGACAACTTATTAAATAATGCATCCGGTGCCCGTACAATGGCATGCGCTAAAAATGCCGCATCGACAATTGGTTGTCCACCGTCTGTAAAGTTCATATAGTCTGGTGATTCAGGATCAGTTGCCACTGTTATCCCTTGTCTGATGAGCGCTGCATATGTATCACGCAACTCACCTTCTTCACCAGCTTGAGGCCCATGTTCCAACCACGGCGCCATGCCACAAATAAGTCGCCCAAATGCTTCTAAATGTGTATAATCGTCTCTATCTGCCCCCGAACTTTCTACTGGCATCTTTTGTTTTAGCTGTTCTTTAGTAAGTGCATTTAATACGGGATCAGCAATGCGTTGCATTGTTCTAAGCCAATATGCACGGTCATTACTATTTGTCATGAATCATACCACCTCCCTTGTCTTCAAAAAATATTTGTCATGTACTTATAGCATCCCAACCACTCTTATCGCTAAAAAGTAATTGTTTCGTGTTTTTGTGATGACATTCGAATGGCATCAATCATTTTCATTGCCATTAGACCTTCTTTAACATGAATATAATCATCTGTCTTTGTTTGGATGGCTTCATAAAATCGGTTGATTAATTTTGCATGACTCGCGCCATAATAAAATTTAGCACCAGGCAATTTTTGATCCTCAATAATGACTGTCTCTTCCCCATGTACATCTACTTTTGTTAATATACTATCTTTAATCGTAAACGTTGCCTTCTCAAAAGTAACTTGAAAATCTACACTTGAATTGTTTGCATTTACGACCGTCGAAAAGAACAATCCTGTAAAACCACTTTCAAAAGCAATTTTTGCAGTTGCGGTGTCTTCTACTTCTATTCCGTAATCTGACAGATGATCAATCGACCCTTTGATAGACTGGATTTCACCACCAATAAGTTGCATTAAATCAAGCGTGTGTATTGCCTGATTGATCATGACACCACCACCAGCATATGCCAATTTCCCGCGCCATGGCTTTTCGTCATAATATGTTTGTGGACGGTGCCAAGCAACTAATCCTTTAATTCCCGTTATAGCACCATATTCACCATTTTCCATAATATTGTAGAGCGTTTCAAATGTGTCATTCATTCGATTCTGATAACAGATACACATTTTTACATCAGGGTATGCTGCTTCCAATTGAACAATTTTCTTTGCAGTATCCAAGTTATGAGACAATGGCTTCTCCAAAAATACGTGTAAATCCTTTTCCACACACGCTTTAACAACTGGATAATGTAAATAATGTGGCAAACAAATGTGCACACAATCTAATGTCTCTTTTTCCAGCATTTCTTCATAATCCGAATAAAAATTAGCTTCTATCCCGGATGACTTCGACTCATCAATATCACAGATTGCCACCAATTGAACATCCGGATTGTTACGTATCGTCGGAATATGAATGTTTGAAATGTCGCCTAAGCCAATCACAGCTACTTTTAACATATGAGCTACTCCTCTCATTTGTATGCAATTGTATTTTCTAGTAGCATACGCTGAGACAATTATTACATGACCGTTTCCAGGGTTTGAAAATCCGCCAATTGCATTGGAAACCCTTTCACTCTTAGTGCCTTTAAAATAAAACATGTTTTCTAATGTCTTGTTTACACAAAAAGTCACTTTGTCATTTCTTATCTTAATTTTATAATATATTCGCTGAAAGTCATTACATCAGATTGTTTACATTCTTTAAAAAATTGACTGGGCGTGCTTTTTAAGATAAAAAACATTGGGATTGATTAAATAAAAAAACCGTCCCACTTCAAAACACATTGTGGGACATTGCATAAAAAGAGCACCTTCATATGTACGATCTAAAGTCAATCGGTACCTACAGCACCAGGTAAAAATAACGAGAAACCACTTTTATGATTGTCCAATGACAACACGGAGTACATTTGGATGGTCCGGAAATTGTTTGGTCCCTGCACCATAACCAATTGCGTCAACTGTCATAGCAGGTAAGGTTGTAAAATCATCTACCATCACGG
>Ga0209487_1002699_pt1 | contig 14322 bp, 8 predicted proteins | sample Poulit2012_FD_187524 | JGI IMG/M metagenome (GOLD analysis project Ga0209487, IMG submission 187524) | Agricultural soil microbial communities from Georgia to study Nitrogen management - Poultry litter 2012 (SPAdes) (version 2) | ecosystem: Environmental > Terrestrial > Soil > Agricultural land... | reverse complement strand
AGATCAGCGACCCGCTCCATGAGCGCCGGAGTGTCCGGGTGAAGTGCACCAGTTTGTTTGTGTACAAAAAAGGCCATGGGCACACCCCACTGCCGCTGACGCGATAGAGTCCAGTCAGGTCGGTTGGCAATCATGGCGTGCAGGCGCGCCTTGCCCCAGGAGGGGAAAAACTGCGTATTATCAACAGCCTGCAAGGCCATTTCACGTAAGGTGTGCCCGGTCTGATTAGGCTTATCCATACCGGCAAACCATTGATTGGTGGCACGGTAAATCACTGGAGTTTTGTGACGCCAGCAATGCATGTAACTGTGCTGGGTATCCTCAACCTTGAGTAAACTCCCCGCCTCATGTAGGGCGTCAACGATGAGGGGGTTGGCCCTCCAAATAAACTGCCCGCCAAATAGAGGTAGATCTTCAGCATAGACACCATTGGCTTGCACGGGGTTAAGAATCTGTTCATCCTCGAGCCCATGCTCCTTGCAAGAAAGGAAATCCTCAACTCCATAGGCAGGCGCTGAGTGTACGACCCCGGTACCAGAATCCAGCAACACATAATCCCCACAGTACACTGGGGCCACACGATCATAGCCTGCATCAGCGCTTGCCAGCGGATGCCGGAAGGTGATGTGCTCCAGTTGACTGCCGGGGGTGGTGGCGATGACCTCGCCTTTCAAGTCCAGCTCCTCGAGGCAGGAGTCAACCAGCTCATGAGCAATGATGATTTGCTTTCCAAAGCCATGCTCACCCTGCAATTGAACCAGGGCGTAGTCGTGCTCGGGATGCAAATTAAGCGCCTGGTTGGCCGGAATGGTCCACGGAGTGGTGGTCCAGATGATGATTGCACCATCGGTTATTTGATCGGTATTGAATGCCCGGGCCAACGCAGGTTTGTCAGCAAAGGGAAAGGCGACAAAGATGGAAGGATCGCTTCGATCGGCATACTCTACCTCAGCCTCTGCCAGCGCAGAGCGACAATCAAAACACCAATTCACCGGCTTGAGCCCGCGAAAAACAAAACCCTTTTCCAGAATACGGGCCAAAATCCTCACTTCATCGGCCTCGTTACTGAAATCCATGGTGCGGTACGGATTATCCCACTGGCCCAATACACCCAGGCGGATGAAATCCTTTTTCTGTTTTTCTATTTGCTCTTCGGCGTAAGCACGGGCTTTTTCCTGCATTTTGTCAACGGGCAGGTTTTTGCCAAATTTTCTTTCTATCTGGATTTCAATGGGCATGCCGTGACAGTCCCAACCAGGAATGTATTGGGCATCAAACCCTGCCATATTGCGGCTTTTGACGATAATGTCTTTGAGGATTTTATTCACTGCGTGGCCAATGTGGATGTCCCCATTAGCATAGGGGGGCCCATCGTGCAGTATGAATTTTGGGCGATCGGCACTGGCCTTGCGGATGGCTTCGTAAACCTTGTTTTGTTGCCATTCCTGGACCCACTGCGGCTCACGCCGAGGCAAGTTGCCTCGCATGGGGAAAGGGGTTTCTGGTAAGTTGAGAGTATGTTTATAGTCCATGAGTTGTGAAATAGTCTTGTGCGCTGCTCGCATCAGCTGAGATGGCAGCGCGTAGCGATTCTAGATCGGGAAATTTTTCTTCGTCACGCAAGAAATGCAAAAAATCAACGCATACTAGTTTACCGTATGCATCGATGTCGCGGTCAAATAAATGTACTTCCAACAATAATCGTCCATGCTCCTCGACGGTTGGCCGTATGCCCAGGCTGGCCACGCCATTGATGGGTTCGGCCTCCAGTCCATGTACCTGCACTGCATAGACTCCGGAGCGTAAGGCAAAAGGGTGGGGGATCCGCAGGTTCAGGGTGGGGTAGTTCAGGGTGCGGCCCAGCTTTCTGCCATGCAATACATGGCCGCTGACCCGATAGGGGTGTCCCAGTAAGCGTTTGCTGCGCTGCAGATCACCCAAACCCAGCGCGGTACGTATCTCGGTACTGGAAATGCGCTGCTGCTCGGCATCCACAATATCCTCGATGATTTTAACTTTAAAGCCAAACTGAGTTCCCATTTCCTTCAATAAGGCAATATCACCGCTACGACGATGGCCAAACCGAAAGTCGCGCCCCACCAGCAGCCAGCGTGTATTTAATCCCTCGACAAGTAAATTGGCGACGAATTCATAGGCCTCGGTGGCAGCCAGGTTGTGGTTAAAACGCAGCAGGATGATTTGCTCAATACCGTTTTGATAGAGTCGGGCCAAGCGATCCCTTTGGGTGCTGATTTGTGCCGGAAGTAGCTCCGGGCGCTGCGCCTGTTGAGCAAAGTAGGCGCGCGGGTGTGGGGTAAAGGTCATGACCGTGGGCAGTAGCTGGTTTTTTTCAGCATGTTGACATAACTGCTGCAAAATAGTTTGATGGCCAAGGTGCACACCATCAAAATTACCAATGGTGACGGCGCTCGGCTTTTGAGAGCGGTAGCGCGGTAAGTGACGATAGATGGAGAGTTTTTTCACAAATATATACTTTTAAATCAAGTTAGTTTGTGAGCGCCGTTTGGCTTTTGGCGCATACATGACAACCAGGAGTGTTCATGCCCAATGCAGTGAAAAAAAAATGCCGCTTTGTCATACTCATCTCAGGGCGCGGCAGCAATATGCAAAATATTGTACAAGCGATTGGCACACAGGGTATTCCCGCGAAGGTGTGTGCTGTGATCTCGAACTCAGATCGGGCTACTGGCCTGTCATGGGCTAGAGACCAGGGCTTACAGACTGAGGTGATTGCACACAAAGATTATGCCACGCGAGCGCAATTTGACAATGCCTTGGCCCAGTGTGTGCAGCAATATCAACCGGATTATGTTCTGTTGGCCGGTTTTATGCGTATTTTAACGCCCGCGTTTATCAATTGCTTTCAGGGCCGCATCATAAATATCCACCCCTCATTATTGCCACTATTTCCTGGTCTGAACACGCATCAGCAAGCGATAGATGCGCAGTTACAGTGGCACGGCTGTACAGTGCATTTTGTTACACCAGAGCTCGATAGTGGCCCGACCATTGCCCAGGGGGTGGTGCCTGTGTTGCAGGACGATAGCGCAGATACCCTGGCAGCCCGACTATTGCCCGTAGAGCATAAGGTATATGCGCAGGTGGTGGATTGGCTGGCCCAGGGGCAGGTGACGCTCACCCCGGACGGACGCGTCGTGGTAGAGGGGGTGGCTCACCGTGGCATGTTATAGTTTGCCCTATGTTTGTTTGGCCACTTGGGTTAAACTCAACGTGTTATCAATATAAATGGCTTTCACCATTAGGTTCCATGAAAGAATTCTTGAATTTCCTGGCAGGCGGGTTTTTGCAGCTGAGTTGGTGGCAGATTGTGCTTATCACCTTGGTGCTGACCCATATCACTATTGCTTCAGTTACCATCTTTTTACACCGGGGGCAGGCTCATCGGGGACTTGACCTGCATCCGGCGGTCGCCCATTTTTTCCGTTTTTGGCTGTGGCTGACCACCGGTATGGTCACCAAGGAATGGGTGGCCATCCATCGCAAGCACCATGCGCGCTGTGAGCGCGAGGGTGATCCACACTCACCTGTGGTGTTTGGCTTGGGTATGGTGTTTTTCCGGGGCGCCGAGTTGTACCGTGAGGAGGCCCGCAATGAGGAGACGCTCAGGCGTTTTGGCCACGGCACTCCTGATGATTGGCTCGAGCGTAATTTGTACTCACGGCATACGCTGTTGGGTATCATGATTATGCTGGCCATTGACGTGGCTTTGTTTGGTCTGGTTGGCCTGGCAGTTTGGGCTGTACAGATGGCCTGGATTCCATTCTGGGCAGCCGGAGTGGTTAATGGGGTAGGTCATGCCATTGGCTATAGAAACTTTGCCAGCCCTGATACCAGCACGAATATCGTGCCCATCGGTATTATTATTGGTGGTGAGGAGCTTCATAACAATCACCACGCTTTTGCTTCCTCGGCCAAATTTTCCAATCGCTGGTATGAGTTCGACATCGGCTGGTTTTATATCAGTATCTTGAGGTTTTTCAAGCTGGCTCATGTCAAAAAGGTAGCGCCCAAACTGCGTTTGGAGCCTGAATCCGCTGCGCCGAGTGTGGATACCATCAGCCTGGATACATTACAGGGGGTCATTACTCACCGTTATGAGATTTTATCGCGCTATGCCGAGATGCTACGTGATGCTGCCAAGCGGGAGCTTGAGCATTTGCGTTCCCAGGGAGGGATTGCGATGGATAAGCTCGATCACCACAAGCTCAAGCTGATCAAACGCTCAAAAGAGTGGATTGGCTTAAAGGACGAGATCCTTGAGCCTGAGGAGCGTGAGCAGCTAGAGACCATGTTGGAGTCCAAGGACAGCGAGCTATCTATCATGATGCAGATGCAAGATGAGTTGTCCCGGATTTGGCAAAGCTCGAGCGCAACCAGTGAGCAGCTGCTTGCTGACTTGCGCGCTTGGTGTCAGAGAGCGCAGCAAAGCGGCATCAAAAGCCTTGAGGAGTTTGCCCAGCGCTTACTCAGATATGCTGCTTGATTGATGTGGTTTCATGATTGCTCAGCTCAATGATGCCCAGCGTCAGGCCGTTACTTTTGGACAGGGGCACCTGCTGGTATTGGCAGGTGCCGGCAGCGGCAAAACACGAGTACTGACAACACGCATTGCCTGGCTAATACACTCCCAGGGAGTCAGTCCGCACTCTATATTAGCCGTTACCTTTACCAATAAAGCCGCCCGTGAAATGCTCACGCGTATCGAGGCAATACTGCCCATTAATACTCGGGGGATGTGGGTGGGCACCTTTCACGGGCTGTGCAACAGACTATTGCGCTTTCATCACCGTGAAGCAGGCCTCGAGCAGACCTTTCAGATTCTTGATTCTGCTGATCAGTTATCGGCAATTCGCCGCTTGTTCAAGGAGCTCAACTACGATGAGACCTTGTTCAACCCGCGGGAGCTGCAACAATTTATCAATAGCCAAAAAGAGCAGGGGATCCGCCCCGATGCTTGTGTTGCGCGCGATCAGCGCGAAGAACACTGTGTGGATTTTTATGCCCGCTATCAGGAGCAGTGTGAACGCGAAGGGGTCGTGGACTTTGCCGAGCTGTTGTTGCGTGCCTATGAGCTTTTGAAAAACAACAGCGTGCTACGGGCGCATTATCAAGAACGTTTCAAATATGTGCTGGTTGATGAGTTCCAAGACACTAACCCGCTGCAATACGCGTGGTTGACCCTCATTGCGGGCACAGATAGCAATATCTTTGCGGTCGGTGACGACGATCAGTCGATTTATGCTTTTAGGGGCGCCGATATCAGCAATATGTTCCGCTTTAAGCAGGATTATGCCGGGGAAAATGTCATTCGCCTAGAGCAAAATTACCGCTCGAGTGGGCACATACTGGACGCTGCCAATCAGCTGATAGCCGCCAATGAAGGGCGTTTGGGGAAAAACCTGTGGACTGACTCCGGGCAGGGTGAACCGATACGAGTTCGTATCATGGATACGGATGCACTAGAGGCGCAGTGGGTTCTCGAGGAGGTGCAGGCTCTATTGGCCAAGGGCACCGAGCCGCAGGATATTGCCGTGCTGTATCGCAGTAATGCTCAGTCACGGGTGCTCGAGCACCGCCTGTTTACTGCTGGAGTTCCTTATCGGGTATATGGCGGGTTACGTTTTTTTGAGCGCCAAGAAATTAAGCACGTACTCGCTTACCTGCGCTTGGTGCATAATCCCAATGATGATACCTCCTGGTTACGCGTAGTCAATTTCCCGACACGCGGTATCGGGGCACGCAGCATCGAGCAACTAAGCGAGCTAGCCCATAATTATCAATGTAGTTTGTATCGAGCGGTGCCGTTCATGACAGGGGCGGCAGCCAACCGTCTGGCTACTTTTGTACAGTTGTTACAACAAATGGCGCATGCCGCACAGGGCATGACGTTGCCTGAGTTGGTGCAGTTTGTTACTAAGCACAGCGGTTTGGCCGAATACTACGAAGGCCAGCGAGAGGGGCAGGAGCGCCTCGAAAACTTGCAGGAGCTGGTCAATGCTGCGGCAGTATTTGTGCAGGAAGAAGGTATTGCTGATCACGCCGCCGGTCAAATTCCTGTAGATGCCCATGCGAGCGTAGCGGATCCGATGGCCGCCATGTCGCCACTGGGTGCATTTTTGACCCATGCATCGCTCGAGGCAGGGGACACTCAGGCGCAGGCTGGAGAGCAGGCGATACAACTTATGACGGTGCATGCAGCCAAGGGGCTGGAGTTTGACGTGGTGTTTGTCACAGGCCTTGAGGAGGGGATATTTCCGCATGAGCGCAGCCTGGATGCCGAGCACGACCTGGAGGAAGAGCGTCGATTGATGTATGTTGCCATGACACGGGCACGGCAGCGCTTATATTTAACCCGTGCGCATACTCGTATGCTGCATGGACAGCGGCGTTATTACCAAAGCTCGCGCTTTATCGCCGAGCTGCCTGAGGAAAACCTGCATTGGCTCAGTCCTGCTCCAGCGGCTTATGGTGGTGAGGCCGGGCAGCCCTGGGGGCAGCACCTGGGCGCCCAGATGCATCGTTGGCAGCCTGGCAACAGACGAGCGCAGGCAGATAATTATGGCGGCAGTATCTACCGCAATCGGGCGGTGACCGTCAATGGCAGAGAATTTCGTATCGGCATGGGGGTGCGCCATCCCAAATTTGGCGAGGGCACTGTCCTTAGGGTCAGTGGTGAGGGCGAAAATGCACAGGCTGAAATACAGTTTCAGGCAGTAGGCAAAAAGAATTTGGCCCTGGCGATTGCCAAATTAGACATTATCAGCTGATATTGCTTCGAGCTGCTCTTGGCACTGCAGCCAACGCTCTTCGAGGCTTTCTATTTCCTTGCCCAATTGCCCGGCACGAGCGAGGTGATCAGCGCGCTGACTGGCATACGCTTCGCTGTAAAATTCATCTTGCCCCATCAACTCGAGCAGTTCGTTATGCTCTTTTTGCTTTTTATTCAGCGCCGCTTCTATTTTCTTGACCTCTTGCTCTAATGGACGCCTTAACTTGGCTGCACGCTGTCTCTGGGCGGCCGCCTGTTGACGTTGTTCACGACGGTTCAATGATGTGGTCTGCTCATCCGTAGTGGCGGCATTGCTGGTTTTTTGTTGTGCCTGCAATTTGGCCTGCTGCGCAAAAAACCACTGTTTGTAATCCTCCAAATCACCGTCAAAAGGTTGTAGTTGCCCTTGGCTAACCAACCAAAACTCATCCACCGTTTGTCGCAGTAACTGCCGATCGTGAGAAACAATGAGTACACTGCCCTGATACTCGGTCAGGGCATTGATCAGGGCGTTGCGTGTGTCGATATCCAGGTGGTTGGTAGGCTCATCGAGTAGTAATAAGTTTGGTTCATCCCAGACGATCAACGCCAGGGCCAGCCGGGCTTTTTCACCCCCGGAGAAGTGCGTTATGCTGTTTACGGCCATTTGGGCACTAAATCCGAAGCGGCCCAGATAGCTACGCAATGATTGTTCAGTTTGCTCGGGCGCAAGGCGCTGCAAATGCGCCAAGGGACTGCTGTTTTCGTCCAAAACATCCAATTGATGCTGGGCAAAGTATCCAATGCTCAGGCGTTGTGCTGCAATGCGCTCGCCTTGCAGCAAGGGCAAGATTCCGGCCAGGGTTTTGATTAGCGTACTTTTTCCGGTACCGTTCATGCCTAAAATGCCAATGCGACTGCCCGCCCGCAGGCTGAGGTTGACTGCGGAAAGTACGACAGCAGATTCTCCTTCACCCTGGTAGCCCAGCTGGGCATCTTGCAAGCGAAGCAATGGATCCGGCATGAAATCAGGATCTGGAAAATGAATATCAATGCTTTGTTCATGGATGACAGGCTGTAGGCTTTGCATGCGCTCAAGCGCTTTGATGCGACTTTGCGCCTGGCGAGCCTTGCTGGCCTGGGCACGAAAACGATTAATAAAACGTTGCAGATGTGCAGCACGTTGTTCTTGTTTGGCAATATTGGCTTCCTGCAAGCGCTGCCTTTCACTGTGCTGTCGCTGAAATTGTGTGTAATTTCCCCGATAGCGGTGTAATTTTTGCCCCTCAAAATGGATAATATGTGTGGCCACGGCATCCAGAAATTCAGTGTCGTGGGAAATGACGAGTACCGTGCCTTCGTAGTGGGTCAGCCAGCGTTCCAGCCAAAGCATGGCATCGAGGTCCAGGTGGTTGGTAGGCTCATCGAGCAATAATAAATCTGATGGCATCATCAGCGCCCGTGCCAGGGCAAGGCGCATCTGCCAGCCTCCGGAGAACTGCTGCACGGGCAGCTGCCACTGGCTGGCATTAAACCCCAAGCCTGTGAGCAATTGCTCGGCCCGTGAGCGTGCAGACCAGGCCCCGGCATCATTGAGCGCGGTTTCCAGCAAGGCGATGGCCTGTCCATCATCCAGATCGACTTGGGCTCGTTTTTTTTGTAGCGCCCGGAGGTGTTGGTCACCATCGATGACAAATTCGATGGCTTCACGCTCTGGTGTACGGATTTGCTGCTCTACCTGGGCAATGCGCCAGTCAGCGGGTAGTTGTACTGTTCCTTGGTCGGCCTCTATGGACCCGTGAATAAGCGCAAATAAACTGCTTTTACCTGCTCCATTGGGGCCGACAATGCCGACTCGCTCTTGCGGGTAAACCGTCAGGTTGGTGTGCTGTAGTAAAACTTTGGGGCCACGGCGTAAAACGAGGTCGCTGATTTGTATCACGTTAAAAGCTGTTCTTTATGTAAAAGTAAAATTTGGTCCTCTGCGTTGGCAGTGCTGAGCCAAATCGGTTCAAGTGCGGGGAACGCCCGCATGAAATGATCATACTCATGCCCTATTTCCAATATCAATAGACCATTATTGGACAAATAAGGCGGCACCTGCTGGAGTATTTTTCGCACCAGGTCCATGCCGTCATCACCGCCTGCCAGGGCAAGGGCCGGCTCGTGCCTGAATTCGGCTGGCAGCTGCTGCATGGAGCTGCTGTTGACATAGGGGGGATTGCAAATGATGAGATCATGGCGCTCTACAGGCACTGCGGCGAAGAGATCGCTTTGTATCGTATGGACACGGGTGTGCAGATCGTAGTCTGCAATGTTTTTTTGCGCCACCGCCAGAGCCTGGGCTGAAATATCCACAGCGTTTACCTGGGCGTGGGGAAAATGTAAAGCAGCAATAATCGCCAAGCAGCCGCTACCGGTACAAAGATCCATGATTTGTAGCGGGGCATCGGGCTCTGCAATCCAGGGGCTGAGTTGCTGCACTAATAGCTCGGCGATAGGAGAGCGGGGGATAATGCAGTCCTGCGTGATATGAAAACGATAGCCCTGCAGCCAAGCCTCACCAAGCAAATAGGCCGCAGGCAATCGACTGCTGACTCGCTGCTCCATGAGTTGACACAAGTGCTGTCGCTCAGAGGGAGCAAGTTGTGCATCCAGAAAGGGCTCGAGCATGTCAACGGGTAATCGCAGTGCGCTAAGGCCCAAATACACAGCCTCATCCCAGGCATTATCCGTACCCTGACCATACTGTAGCTCGTGGACGTTAAACAGGGATACCGCCCAGCGCAAGATATCGCGCAACGTATGAAATTGTTGGGCGGCCTGGGCAGCATCAGGAAAGATGGAGGTTGACATGTCGGCATCCTGTAATCATGAAACAGGCTCCTGATTATAAGGGTAAGTTGAGCAAAAGTGCGTGGCAGGTATTAATGACGGTTTTTTTCAGGTGGTTTACGTTATATGTTAGTATGGGCACGTCGATACGACAATCTTCATAAGCACGGCCTAATGTGCTTTTTGTTTTTTCGCCTTATCAAAATAAATAAACTGCGGCGAATATTCCCATGGTTTAGCAAGAACAATAATCTTTGTGCCAGCGGATATTTTTAAAAAGGGGTAATTTATGACAATGACTGTACAACAGCCTGTGCGTACACGCACGACTCCGTTGACAGAATACACACGTTATAAAGTCTTTACACAAAGACAAATGGATCAGATCAAGGCGCTCGAAGTGCTGCCTGAGGAGCAGCGTTTTGAGATGCAGGTAGTTGCCCAGATTTTGCCTTTCAGGGTCAACGAGTATGTTATCAATGAATTGATTGACTGGGATAATGTTCCTGCTGATCCTGTGTTTCAGCTGACTTTCCCGCAACGAGACATGGTTGCGCCAGAGGATTTCGAACAAATGGCAAATTTGCTCAAGCAAGGAGCGGAGCGCAAGGAGATCATGCAGTTGGCCGGTCAAATCCATGGTCGACTGAATCCGCATCCGGCAGGCCAGCAGGAAATGAATGTCCCCATCTATGAAGACGAGCCGTTAGGCGGAATGCAGCATAAGTATCGCGAGACAGTGTTGTTTTTTCCTAGCCAAGGTCAAGTCTGTCACAGTTATTGCACTTTTTGTTTTCGGTGGGCTCAGTTTGTCGGCAATACTGAGCTGCGTTTCGCCTCACATGAGGCCGAGAAGCTGCACGGCTATTTAAAGGCACATCCGGAGGTTACCGATATTTTATTTACCGGCGGGGATCCCATGGTGATGCGTACGCGTCACTGGCAGAACTATCTGGAGCCTTTTTTGGCGCCTGAGTTAACACATGTGCAAACAATTCGCATCGGTACAAAATCACTGACCTTTTGGCCACAGCGCTATGTCTACGATGATGATGCAGATGAGCTCTTGCAGCTGTTGGAAAAACTGGTAAAAAGTGGCAAGCACGTCGCCTTGATGGCGCATTTTAATCACTGGCAAGAAATGCAAACCCCCATAGTGCGGGAGGCTATCCGCCGTATTCGAGCAACTGGGACAGTCATTCGTACGCAAGCGCCATTGATAAATCATATCAATAATGATCCGCAGATCTGGGCGGATATGTGGCGCGAACAAATACAGCTAGGGCTGATCCCTTATTATATGTTTGTCGAGCGCGATACGGGCGCGAAACGCTACTTTGAAGTGCCCTTGGCGCGAACCTATGAGGTATATCAGCAGGCCATACAGCAGGTTTCCGGTTTGGCACGTACTGCGCGTGGCCCCTCAATGAGCGCCGGACCTGGGAAAATAGAAATACAAGGCATTACAGAGTTGCAAGGGGAGAAGGTCTTTGTATTGCGTTTTATTCAGGGCCGTAATCCGGATTGGGTGCAAAAACCATTTTTCGCCAAATATGATCCTGAGGCGACCTGGTTTGATCAATTGGTGCCAGCATTCGGTGAGGAGAAATTCTTTTTTACCGACGAATATGCGGCCATGTCTGGCCAGGACGAACTCATTTTTTAAGCACGCTTTAGTAAAGGCAAATAAGAATTTTCGGGCCGCCTGCTGGCGGCCTTTTTTGTGTCGCGTAGTTGGCAAGTAATAAATTACTCAGCCATCGTGCCGTTCATTAGTAATTTGAGGGGTGAAACTTTGAGTACACTGTATGATTTAGCATTACTTTGACATGTTAAGTCGTATCATTCATAACAAAAAGGAATTGCCAATGCGTAGATTATTCCATTTGGGCGTAGGAGGGCGTTTGTGGCTGGGCTTTGCAGTAGTCATATTGTTAATGATATTTATTGCTGTATTGGCTGATCTCAGACTAACTGCTGCTGCTCACAGCATGCAGGATTTAGTGGAAAACAGGGTGGTCAAGAAAGACCAAGTGGCCGAGGTTAAGGAAAACCTCAATTTGCAAGCACGGGCCATGAGAAATATTCTCTTGACGCGCAATGTGGCGATCAAAGAGGTTGAGCATGACAGGATTCTCAACGCTCGGCTTTTGATTGATGAAATCGCTGCCCAACTCATCCCGACCATACATAGCGAACAAGGTCGGGAGCGAGTACAGGCCATGCAGGCAGTTAAGGCCGAATATCTTGAGCAAGCCGATGAGATTATTGAACTGGGCATGCAAAATGTGAACGGTACGGCGGCCAATCGGCTGATGTCTGACGAGTTCCGGGGGCTGCAGGGGAGGTACTTTGCCGCACTTGATAGCCTGGCCTATTGGCAGGATGAGCGCATGCAAGAGGAAAGCGCACAGCTTATCGCAGTAGCCGTGCAGACTCGTATGCTCTTACTGGGGAGCACATTAATAGCAGTTTTATTGAGTATTGCCATTGCTTATTTGCTGGCACGTTCTATTATCAGGCAGCTCGGTGCCGAACCACAGCAAGCTGCTGCCGTTGTTCGTGAGATTGCTCAGGGGAATTTACAGGTTGATATTGCGCTTCGGAAAAATGATAATTACAGTTTGATGGCGCATATGCGCAGGATGCAAGAAAGCCTGACCGGGATAGTGAGCCAGGTACGCCATGATAGCGAGCAGGTAGCTGCTGCGAGTGTGCAAATAGCGGATGCGAGTACAGACTTGGCCAGTCGCACGACAGAGCAGGCAGCAGCCCTGCAGGAAACCGCAGCCTCCATGCAGCAGCTTGGTACGACAGTTGAACAAAATACTGATAATGCACAGCAGGCTAATAGGTTAGCCGGTCGTGCAGCGCAGATTACCCGCCAGGCAGGCACACTGGTATCAGGTGTGGTGGAGACTATGCGCGACATTAATGAAGCTAGTGAGCGGGTGGGTGAGATAATTTCAGTGATTGACGGGATAGCCTTTCAAACCAACATCCTCGCCCTTAATGCTGCTGTAGAGGCTGCGCGTGCCGGTGAGCAAGGGCGGGGCTTTGCCGTCGTGGCCACAGAGGTGCGGGCATTAGCGCAGCGTAGTGCGAGTGCAGCAGCCGAGATTCAGCAACTTATCGTCAATAGCCTGGAGCGAGTGCAGGCGGGTAATCAACAGGTTCAGGATGCTGGCGCTACCATGGGCGAGGTGATAAACAGTATTGAGCAGCTGAGCGAGCTTATGAATGAAATAGCGGCGGCAGGTCGAGAGCAAAACACAGGCGTAGCCCAGGTAGGCGTGGCTGTGACACAGATGGATGATGCCACTCAACAAAATGCTCAACTCGTTGAGCAGATGTCCGCTGCTGCCGCCAACCTGAGCGAGCAGGCTGCCCGTCTGGTTGAGGAAATGCAGGTCTTTAAGTTGCGGGTAGAAGTAGATAAGAGAATGGTTGAATCTGGGGCTCTTCTACCCGAGTAGTATTATTTAACGAGTACTGCAAGATAGCAAAATTTCCCTGCCTAGCTTAAAGCTGGGCATTTTAGTTATCTGAATTCAAAAAGCTCGTAATGTATATTCTTTTCTGGAATTCCTGCTGTTCTCATTATTTGCTTCACATGAGCAAGCAGTCCTTTAGGCCCGCAAAAGCTTATGTGTATGTCAGATGCGCTGGTTTTGTTAGTAGCGTCGACAATTGTTTCGGCAAGATTATTACTGCCGCTGGGGTTGAGAATTAATTCAACCCCGGCTTGATCAGCAAGCTCCTTGATGCGCTCAGGAGTAGGAAATGCTTTGACAGGGTCAAAGCAGTATATAAGCTGCACTTGCTCAAATTTACCAACATTATGATCTTTTAACCAGGAAACAAATGGGGTTATGCCGACACCTGCACCAATCCAGATTTCCTTATTTGCATCCGCAATGCGCTTGAAGCGACCATGTGGCGCACGAATCTCAGCCAGCATGCCTACTTTGACCTCATCATTAAGCTTTAGAGTGTAGTCGCCTAGGGCTCGAATTACGAAATGTAGCCGACCATCATCAGTATTTGCACTGGCGATGGTAAATGGGTGTGGCTCACGTAGTCCTTTTTCCATGAAGGATAAAAAACCGAATTGGCCTGCTTGAAAAGGGAAGCCTCTGCCGACTGGCTCCAGCTCTATGTGGACGGCTTGAGCACCTCGCTTTACGTTAACTACTCTGTAAGATCCTCCAGGAGAAATGAATTGATATAGAAACAATTTATAGAATGCTGCTGCAATACCTGTAGCACACAATATTGCAAGCCAAAGGCCAGCAGAACTGTTTAGGCGAATTGGTGATTCAAAGCTAAGCCAATGTAAAACGACAATGATAAAAAGAGGGCCGGAGAGTTTATGCCACCAGCGCCATATTTGATATGGAATATTGCGGTTTAAGGCTAATAAAACAATAAAAACAAGGGCAACAATACTTAGTTGGCGTATCATGCGGGTCCAGTATTTGGGTAGTTCTAATATTGGCTCAATGTCCCAAATGCCTAACTTGGCTTTAAATATGAAATGGTATGCAGCAAAGATCAAAGCCCATACGCCTAGCCATTTATGTGTTTCGTACATGCGGTCCAAACCGCCAAAAATGCCCTCTATGAAATTCCATCGACTTGATAAAATACATGCAACAGCCATACAAGAGAGTGCGATTACACCAGCTATCAAGCTT
>Ga0209487_1002698_pt1 | contig 14323 bp, 12 predicted proteins | sample Poulit2012_FD_187524 | JGI IMG/M metagenome (GOLD analysis project Ga0209487, IMG submission 187524) | Agricultural soil microbial communities from Georgia to study Nitrogen management - Poultry litter 2012 (SPAdes) (version 2) | ecosystem: Environmental > Terrestrial > Soil > Agricultural land... | reverse complement strand
TAAGTATGAAATGCATGGATACCATATTTTCAATATTTTATATAATTTTTCATATACGTAACGTGCAAATTTTAGACAACACTTTACAGGTTGTGAGGTGTAAACGTCTGGGGTACTTCAACCTATATCATGGACACAACAACAGAAAATGTAATAGAATTTAAATATAGATGTTATTTATCATTTATACATACAATAAAGGCTGTGCTGTTTAATGAAATATACAAAAAAAGTAATTGTTTTTATATGGATTATCTTTTTGATCGGATGTTCGGTTAGTGATACTACAAAATCGAACACTTCTCCATTGGTAGCTCAAAAAAAAGGGGAAAAAACGGAGCTCTTCATTTCTGCTGCAGCCAGTTTAACAGATGCATTGGAAGAAATAAAAGCAGTTTATGAAAAAGAAAATTCTGTAAAACTTATTTTAAATTTTGGTGGGTCAGGAAAGCTAGCACAACAAATTCAACAAGGTGCACCCGTAGATTTTTTCTTATCAGCAAATGAGTATTGGATGAACCAATTGATAAAAGACAATTTTATTGAAAAAGGTACAGTGAACGATATTACAGGGAATAAATTAGTACTAATTGTAAAAAGTGATTCGAAAATAGAATTATCTTCATTTGAAAATATTGTTGATTATCCATTTGAGCAAATTGCAATCGGGAATCCCGAAAGTGTTCCGGCTGGTAAATATACTGAAGAAGCTCTAAAATCTATCGGAATTTGGGATGAATTAGAGCATAAAATGGTATTTGCACAAAATGTGAGGCAAGTACTAACATATGTGGAAACTGGGAATACAGATATAGGATTTGTCTATGAAAGTGATGCATTAAGTTCGGAAGATGTAAAAATACTTACTTTTTCTGATTCAGTGGGACATGAACCAATTATTTATCAAGGTGCATTAACTGCTCAAACAGAACTAAATCAAGCGGGCATGGATTTTATGGAGTTTTTATTATCATCTGAAGCACAGGCAATATTGGAGAAGTATGGGTTTGGTCAATAAATGTTTAGGAGATAAAAATGGAAACTATCAATCTTTTTCCGTTTTGGTTATCGTTAAAAACTGCTAGTATATCTACTCTATTTGTGTTTATGTTTGGTGTATTTTTTGCATACATCATCGGGAGAAGTACGTTTATTGGGAAAAGTATTGTAGAGGCGTTATTTTTATTACCACTTGTATTACCCCCTACTGTAGTTGGCTTTGGGTTGCTCTATTTGTTTGGCAAAAATGGAATTATAGGCAAATTACTTATTCATTTTTTTGATTTTCAAATTGTATTTACTTGGTATGGAGCTTTGATTGCCTCCATCGTTGTTTCATTTCCTTTAATGTACCAAAGTGCTTCAGCTGCATTTCAACAGTATGATCAAACAATTGAAAATGCTGCATTTACAATGGGAAAATCAAGATGGTTTGTTTTTTGGACGATTTCCTTTCCAATTGCTTGGCCAGGTTTATTAGCTGGCCTTGTCTTAGCATTTGCAAGAGGATTGGGAGAATTTGGTGCTACATTGATGCTTGCTGGGTATATTCCAAATGTAACTGATACGATTCCTTTAGCTATTTATTTTGCAGTAGAATCAGGAAACATGGGTGAAGCGAAATTTTGGGTTTTTATTATAGTTGTTTTAGGTTTTATGGCTATTCTTTGGCTGAATTGGTGGAGTTCTCATAATATGATGCGCCATAAACGATAAATAGCTAGGTATGAAGATTGTCTAACGATTAATTAAAAATTACGTTTCTATATTGTTTCTATGAACAGGAGAAAAAGTTAATGTTACATGTACATATGAAAAAGAAATTAATAAATTATACGATACATGTGCAGTTTTCTATAGAAAAAAATATTGTCGTTTTGTATGGTCCATCTGGTGCTGGAAAAACATCTATATTAAATGGTATTGCGGGACTTACAAAATTAGATGATGGTGACATTCGCTTAAACGATAAAATATTAGTACAAAATGGGAGGTCAATCATTCCCGTTCAAAAGCGAAATATAGGTTATGTATTTCAAGATTATGCATTATTTCCACATAAGACTGTTTGGGAAAATATTTCTTACGGTATGAAACGAGAAAATTTTACTCGTAAATTAATGGAAGACCTAAATATCATCCATTTAAAAGAGCGATATCCGCATGAAATTTCCGGTGGTGAAAAACAACGAGTTGCATTAATTAGAGCAATTGCAACAGAGCCAGAATTGTTATTATTAGATGAACCTTTTTCAGCTTTAGATGAACAATCCAAACAGTTAGGATATGAACAACTTCGATATATTCATCAACTTTGGGATATTCCAATTATTTTAGTATCGCATCAAATAAAAGAAATAACGAAATTGTCCTCAAAAATTATCTATATTGAAAATGGGAAAGTAATAAATGTAAAGACAGTTTGACTTATTTAAAACAGGATATATTTGTATGATTGATTAGAGAATAAAATATTATCAATTCCATAAAATGGAAAGTGGAGACTCCACTTTTTGTGTAATTTTTTTTCAATTTAAACAACCACAATAAACTTATAAAAAAATCATTCAAACTGATTGACGTAAAACATAAAAAGTTGTAATATTGTCGTCAACATTACATATTTCATCATGATGTTTAACATCATTGTAGGAAGGGTGCCTTCAATGAACAAACAGTTTATATTTGTAAATGATCAATTTGTAGAAAAGGATAAAGCAGTTATTTCTGTTTATGACCATGGTTTTTTATATGGAGATGGTGTATTTGAAGGTATACGGGTTTATGACTGTAATGTGTATAAATTAAAGGAACATATTGAACGTTTATTTGAATCTGCTCAATCAATTATGTTATCTATTCCTTATACAAAAGAAAAACTTGAACAATTAATTATTCATACGTTACAAAAAAATAAACTAGTAAGTGCGTATATACGAGTAGTCGTTTCTAGAGGAAAAGGAGATTTAGGATTAGATCCTAGAAATTGTCCAAAACCAACTGTTATTATCATTGCAGAAGAACTGTCGATTTACTCAAATGAATTGTATGAAAAAGGACTAAAATTAGCCTCGGTAGTAAATCGTAGAAGCAGTCCAGATGTCTTAAATCCACAAATAAAATCATTAAATTATTTGAATAATATTTTAGTAAAACTGTCATCTGTCCAATCAAATGCAGATGAGGCACTTATATTGAACAATCAAGGATATGTCACAGAAGGATCTGCAGATAATATCTTTATTGTGAAAAAAGGAAAAGTGAAAACACCTCCTGTTTATTTAGGTGCACTAGAAGGTATAACTAGAAATGCAATTATTGAAATTGCTAAGGAACAGAATATACCAATAGAAGAAGAGCCGTTTACATTACATGACGTTTACGTTGCTGATGAAGTCTTTTTAACAGGAACTGCAGCGGAGGTAATTCCAGTAGTTGTTGTCGATAACCGTCAAATTGGTAATGGAATTCCAGGTTCAATAACAAATGAACTATTAAAAGCATTTCGTAAAAAAACAATTACAGACGGTGTTTCATATTATATTGAAAACAAAGGTGTTAGCTAATTAAATAAGAACATTTTTGTGAAAATTATTCATTTCACTGTATTTTTAATTAAAATAGAGTATAATAGGAAATTAATTAAACAAATTTGTTTTATTATTAGACAGAATAGAAAGTATAAATCTTTTTTACTGCATAAGTGTAACTATGACGTTCACCATTTAAAGCTTAGTGAATGCCAAGTTTTCAAACTAATTTGTGTTTTTAATTTAGTAATTAGTCAAGTTTTCTAAAATGTAACATATAAATTAATAAATAAATGAATTCGATGACGAGAAAAAAGGAAAGGAATCAATGTATTTACAGAGATCTAGGGTTGCTGGAAGCCTAGAAATACATCCTAACCGACATCATCTCTGAGTGCTACGTTGAACGGGAAACTAATTAAACGTGGTCAGGTGTTATCTACACCTGTTATCAAATGGACTTTGGAAAAAGTTCACAAGGTAGTTTTCGTGAGAAGACTATAAACTCTGGGTGGTACCGTGAAAAGCAACTCTTTTCTCCCCAAAAATTTACTTTTGTAGGTTTTGGGAGGAAGGAGTTTTTTTATTTATTTCACCCTGACACTATACAGCTAAAAATGTTATATCGAGTGAAGATTGTAATACACATAACCTAGGAACTCAATACCAAGTTGAGCTTAACTGTAAACATGTGCTCAGCTCATCTGGAGATGTAAGAGTAGCAACTAAGGTTTTCGCCACAGGATACATGCGAAAAGCTAAGTTTTAAATATATATCCACTGAAATTAGCGATATTCTAAAGAAAGAAGATGATGTAGGAGGAATAGATAATTAAAGCCAAAGATAAAAGTCAATGTTGCGATATAGGGAAGGGTAGAAGTAAGATAAGTTAACTTTTTTAAGGAGGAGAATGAAGTGAAAGCAGAGGCAAAAAACAGTCCCCAAATAACAGATAATGAAAAGACAGGTGCTGATTTATTAGTTGATTCTCTTGTAGACGCAGGTGTTGATACGTTATTTGGTTATCCGGGTGGTGCTGTTTTACCAATTTATGATGCAATTTATCGTAGCAATGCACCATTTAAACATATTTTGTCTAGACATGAGCAAGGCTCCATCTTTGCAGCAGAAGGTTATGCACGAGTTACCGGGAAGGCGGGAGTTGTACTTTCGACATCGGGACCTGGAGCTACTAACTTAATTACTGGAATAACGGATGCAATGATGGATTCTTTGCCACTCGTAATCTTTACAGGTCAAGTAGCTAACCAAGTAATCGGCACAGATGCATTTCAGGAAGCAGACGTGCTTGGAATTACAACACCTATTACAAAATATAATTATCAAGTAAAAAATATAATGGATTTGCCGAGAGTTGTTAAAGAAGCCTTTCATATTGCGACAACAGGAAGACCAGGACCAGTAGTTATTGATATACCGAAAAATATTTCCGAAACAGTTTCTAACATCCCGTTTGATACAGACTTTCATTTACCTGGTTACCAACCAACAACAAAACCAAATCCTTTACAAATAATGAAATTAGCGGAAGCACTTAGTCGTGCGAAAAAGCCAGTTGTTCTTGCTGGTGCAGGGGTTTTATTTTCAAAAGCAACGGATGAACTTAAGGAATTTGTTGAAAAGTTTCAATTACCAGTAGTTAATACACTTCTTGGTTTAGGAAGTTTTCCGGGTTCCCATTCATTGTCATTAGGTATGGGTGGAATGCACGGGTCTTATACAGCAAATATGGCTGTCTATAATTGTGATTTGTTAATTAATATTGGAGCAAGGTTTGATGACCGATTAACTGGAAATTTAAAACATTTTGCACCTCATGCAAAGGTAGCTCATATTGATATCGATCCTGCTGAAATTGGCAAAAATGTCCCGACAGAAATACCAGTCGTTGCAGATGCGAAAAAAGCGTTACAAGCGTTGTTGAAAAGTAAGGCAACGATGCCTAAACATGCAGATTGGAAAGAATGGATAAATGAAAGTCAGAAGAATTATCCACTATGGCATGAAGAATCGGATGAAGCAATTTCTCCGCAAGGCTTAACGAAGAAAATTCACGAATTAACGAATGGAAAGGCAATTGTAACAACAGATGTAGGACAACATCAAATGTGGGCAGCGCAATACTATACACTAGATCATCCACATAATTGGGTTACATCTGGAGGACTTGGCTCCATGGGATTCGGCTTTCCTTCCGCAATTGGTGCTCAACTAGGAAGACCAGATGATCTTGTTGTTTCCATTACGGGTGATGGTGGTTTTCAAATGAACTTACAAGAGTTAATCTTGTTAAAACAATATAATTTACCTGTAAAAGTAATCATTATGAATAATTCAGCCTTAGGTATGGTAAGACAGTGGCAAGAAAAATTCTACGATGAAAGATATTCTGAATCATTGCTTGATCAAAATCCCGACTTTGTTAAATTAGCAGAAAGCTATGGTGTTCGTGGGATGAAGGTTGTAAAGGATGAAGATGTGGAAACAGCTTTAAAAGAAATGTTTGCTTATGACGGTCCTGTTGTTGCTGATTTCAGAATTATTAAATCAGAAAAAGTATTTCCAATGATTGCTCCTGGAAAAGGAATTCATGAAATGATAGGGGTGACGAAATGAAACGAATTATAACTGCTACAGTTCAAAATCGGAGTGGTGTATTAAATCGGGTTACTGGAATGCTACAGAGGAGACAATTTAACATTGAAAGCATATCTGTTGGTGAAACAGAAACACCTGGAATATCAAAAATGACTCTTGTAGTAGATGTAAGTGATCATCAAAAAATTGAACAGTTAACAAAGCAATTGAACAAACAAATTGATGTTATCAAAGTATCTGATATAACGGACAAAGCAATTGTAGCAAGGGAGCTTGCTTTAATAAAGGTAGCAAGTACACCCCAACAAAGTCATGAAATCCAAGGATTAATCTCCCCTTTCAGAGGGTCTGTCATTGATATAAGTAAAGATAGTATAACTGTACAAGTAACAGGGAAACCGGAAAAGATTGAAGCACTTATTGCTCTGTTACGTCCATACGGAATAAAAGAATTGGCAAAAACTGGTGTTACTGCATTCTTACGGGGACATCAACCACAATCACAAGTTACAGAGATTAATCAATTCTCTGTTTAACAATAAATATAATTATAGGATATAAAGGAGAATTTATTTATGGCTAAAGTACTTTACGAAAAAGATATTAACAAAGAAATCTTACAAGGAAAAAAAATTGCTATTATTGGATATGGTTCACAAGGTCATGCACATGCATTAAACTTACGTGACAGTGGGTTTGAAGTTGTTATTGGACTAAGACCAGGAAAATCACAACAAAAAGCTGAGGAAGATGGTTTTACAGTATTATCTGTTGCAGATGCAACGAAACAATCTGATGTTGTGATGGTATTATTACCTGATGAAATGCAGGCAAAAGTATATGAAGAAAGTATAAAAGATAACTTAAATGAAGGCAGTGCATTGGCATTTGCTCATGGATTTAACGTACATTTTTCTCAAATTGTACCACCTGAAACTGTAGATGTATTTCTTGCAGCACCGAAAGGCCCAGGACATTTGGTTCGTAGAACTTATGAAGAAGGTGCTGGTGTACCAGCTTTATATGGTGTTTACCAAGATTATTCTGGAAATGCAAAAGAAATTGCATTAGCTTATACAGTTGGAATTGGTGGAGCGAGAGCTGGAGTACTTGAGACATCTTTCCAAGAGGAAACGGAAACAGATTTATTCGGAGAGCAAGCGGTATTATGTGGGGGATTAACTAGTTTAGTAAAAGCTGGATTTGAAACATTGACAGAGGCAGGGTATCAACCAGAAGTTGCTTATTTCGAATGTTTACATGAAATTAAGTTAATTGTTGATCTTATGTACGAAGGTGGCCTAGAAAATATGCGTTATTCCATCTCCGATACAGCACAATGGGGAGACTTTGTTTCAGGTCCACGTGTAATTAATGATGAAACGAAAGAAAGAATGAAAGAAATTTTGGCAGAAATTCAATCTGGGGAGTTTGCTAAAGGCTGGATTTTGGAAAACCAAGCAAATAGACCGCAATTTAATGCTATTAATGCTCGTGAAAATAATCATTTAATTGAAAAAGTAGGAAGAGAACTACGTGACTTAATGCCTTTTGTCAAAAATCCATTGAAATAAGCAAAAGGAAGTGACAAAATTGTCGAAAATTCAAATTTTTGATACGACATTAAGAGATGGTGAGCAATCACCTGGTGTGAATTTAAATAAATTAGAAAAACTAGAGATTGCTAGTCAATTGGAGCGCTTTGGGATTGATAGAATGGAAGCGGGATTTCCCGCTTCTTCCAAAGGTGATTTTGAAGCGGTGAAAATGATTGCCGATACAATTAAAAATACATCTGTAACTGGATTAGCTCGATCAGTAAAATCAGACATTGATGCAGCATGGGAGGCACTTAAAGGTGCCGATGAACCTTGTTTACATGTTTTTTTAGCAACATCTCCAATTCATATGGAATATAAATTACAGAAAACTCCTGATCAAGTAATCGACATTGCTGTCAATATGGTAAAATATGCAAGTGAAAAGTTTTCACAGGTACAATGGTCTGCTGAAGATGCTTCAAGATCAGAATTACCTTTTTTGGCAAAAATTATTGAGAAAGTAATTGATGCAGGAGCAACTGTCATTAATTTACCTGATACTGTTGGATATGCAACGCCACAAGAATATGGAAACATGTTCAAATATGTCGTAGAAAATGTACCAAATATTGATCAAGCAATATTATCATGTCATTGCCACAATGATTTAGGGTTAGCAGTTGCCAATTCTATTGCTGCCGTAGAAAATGGGGCATTGCAAATTGAAGGTACAATCAATGGGATAGGAGAAAGAGCTGGAAATGCTTCGCTTGAAGAGATTGCGGTTGCTTTTAAAATCCGTTCTGATCAATATCCATTTGAAACAAATTTAAAACTAAATGAAATTAAGAGAACGAGTGATTTAGTTTCAAAACTGACGGGAATGCATATTCAAGCAAATAAGGCGATTGTAGGAAAAAATGCTTTTGCTCATGAATCAGGTATTCATCAAGATGGTGTATTAAAGCATGCTTCTACGTATGAAATAATTACGCCTGAAATGGTTGGTCTTTCTTCTAATGTATTATTTTTAGGAAAGCACTCTGGTCGACATGCGTTTAGTGACAAAGTAAAGGAAATGGGATATTCTTTAACGGAAGAAAAGTTACAAGAAGCATTTAACAAATTTAAATTATTAACCGATCGGAAAAAAGAAGTTACAGACGATGATTTATTTACTATTTTGATGGAAATTCAGACTGAAGCTTCTGCAGTTGATAAATATGAGTTAGAGTCCTTTCAAATTCAATATGGTAATAAAAACATTCCGACGGCAACAGTAGTTTTAACAACACCTAAGAAACAGACTGTACAAGAAGCATGCACAGGAAGTGGCAGTGTCGAAGCATTGTATGCCACATTAGATAAATTAGTCGAAGAACAATTGGAATTGGTTGATTATCAAATAAGTTCGGTTGGTCGGGGCAGGGATGCTCTAGCCGAATCACGCGTTCAGGTCATAGTAAATGGGGAACATATGAATGGAAGAGGAACAGCACAAGATGTTATGGAAGCCTCGGCAAATGCATTTTTAAATGCGGTAAATCGATATGTAATCCAAAAACAATCTGAAGAAAAAAGAAGAACAACAAAAGTATAAGAGATTAATACAAAAAATTAATAGAGATAATGCTATATAACAAGGAGGGAAGTCGATGGATAAAAATATTGTCGTACTTCCAGGTGATGGAATTGGCCAAGAAATAATTGATTCAGCAATCCGTGTGTTGACAAAAGTTTCTGAAAAGTATAAACATGAATTTCAATTTGAGCATCATGATATTGGTGGGACTTCCTATGAAAAGTATGGAGAGCCATTAACAGATGAAACAATCGAAGCTTGTTTACAATCAGATGCGATTTTAATGGGAGCTATCGGTGGCGAAAAGTGGGATTCGCTTCCAACCCATCTCCGTCCTGAACAAGGGTTATTAAAAATTAGAAAAGCATTGAATTTATTCGCTAATATTAGACCAATCAAAGGATTTGCTCCTTTGTTACATGCTTCTCCATTGAAGGAATCTGTAATAAAAGGAAGCGACATCTACATTGTTAGGGAGTTAACTGGAGGATTATATTTTGGGACACCACGAGAAAGACGTGATAATGGTAATTTAGTTGTTGATACGTTACTTTACCATAGAAGTGAGATTGAGAGAATTGTAGAAAAAGGGTTTGAAAGTGCCCAGATACGTAGAAAACATTTGGTATCTGTCGACAAGGCGAATGTTCTTGAATCAAGTCGATTATGGCGAGAAATTGTTAATGAAAAAAGTAAAGATTATCCAGATGTAAAAGTTGAACATATGCTAGTCGATTCTGCTGCAATGAAATTAATTACGGAGCCAACGTATTTTGATGTAATTGTAACCGAAAATTTGTTTGGTGATATTTTAAGTGATGAAGGTTCCGTATTAACGGGATCAATTGGAATGCTACCTTCAGCTAGCTTATCTCCGACAATTGGCTTGTATGAGCCTGTTCACGGATCTGCCCCAGATATCGCAGGAAAAGGAATAGCAAATCCACTCGGTATGATTTTATCAGCTGCCATGATGCTAAGATATTCTTTTCATTTAAATGAAGAAGCAACTGCGGTAGAAAATGCAGTAGAAAAAAGCTTAGAACAAGGATATCATACGGCTGATTTGTCGATTGATGGCGGAAAACAAGTTGGAACAAAAGAAATGACAGATATTGTTTTAAGTAATTTATAGGGAGTAATCTCTTGCCATTGATTTGTAGGATTTTGTGCTTTTTAGCACTGTGAAAGGAATGAGACTGAAAATGGCAAAACCTAAAACTGTAATTGAAAAAGTTTGGGAAAAACATATTGTTCATGAAGAAGAAGGAAAACCTGATTTAATATATATTGATTTACATTTAATTCATGAGGTAACATCACCTCAAGCTTTTGAAGGATTAAGAATGCACAATCGAAAAGTCCGCAGACCAGATTTAACATTTGCGACGATGGATCATAATGTGCCTACTAAAAATCGCGAAACAGTTAAGGACCCGATTTCTAAAATTCAAATGGATACATTGGAGAAAAATTGTAAAGATTTTAATATTCCTCTAGCAGACATGTTCCACCCTGATCAAGGAATCGTACATGTCATTGGGCCACAGCTAGGATTAACACAACCTGGAAAAACAATTGTTTGTGGGGATAGCCACACTTCAACCCATGGTGCATTTGGTGCAATTGCTTTTGGAATTGGTACGAGTGAGGTTGAGCATGTCCTTGCTACACAAACAATTTGGCAAACAAAACCAAAAACATTAAACGTTAAAGTTGAAGGTGATTTAGGACCAGGGGTAACTGCAAAAGACTTAATCTTAGCGATTATAGCAAAATATGGTGTGAAAATGGGAACTGGATATATTATTGAATATACTGGAGAAGCAATCCGTAAAATGACGATGGAAGAACGGATGACAATTTGTAATATGTCTATCGAAGCCGGTGCACGTGCAGGTCTAATTAGTCCAGATGAAACGACAGTAGAATTTTTACGTGGAAGAAGAGAAGTGCCAAAGGGAGAGGAATTCGATAAACTCGCCAAAGAATGGTTAGCACTTGCAACAGATGATGGGGCAGTGTATGATAAAACTTTAACGATTCAAGCAGATGAAGTGGAACCACAAGTAACGTGGGGAACGAATCCAGGAATGGGTGTACCAGTCAGTGGCTCGACACCAAGTTTAGATAATGTTCCAAATAGAGATGAAGTAGAACGTGCATTATATTATATGGGATTAGAAGAAAATCAACCAATTACTTCAATCGAAATTGACCACGTGTTTATTGGTTCTTGTACGAATTCACGTGTCAATGACTTGAAAAAGGCTGCAAATATAATTAAAGGGAAAAAAGTAAAAGACTCTGTACGGGCAATCGTTGTACCAGGTTCATTTTTAGTTAAAATGGAAGCAGAGGAACTTGGCTTAGATAAAATATTTAAAGAAGCAGGCTTTGAATGGCGAGATGCAGGATGCAGTATGTGTTTAGGAATGAATGATGATATCGTTCCACCTGGAGGTAGATGTGCTTCAACTTCTAATCGTAACTTCGAAGGACGTCAAGGAAATGGAGCTCGAACTCATTTAGTTAGCCCAGAAATGGCTGCAGCAGCTGCAATTGAAGGCCGTTTTGTAGATGTAAGAAACTATGATAAGGTAGTACATTAGGAGGGATTGTAATGGAACCAATTAAAACACATACAGGGCTTGTTTATCCATTACACCGTGCAAATGTGGATACAGACCAAATCATTCCAAAACAATTTTTAAAACGTATTGAAAGAACAGGATTTGGGCAATATTTATTTTATCATTGGCGATTTGATGATGATGGGAATAAACGGGATGATTTTAGTTTAAATGATCCCAAATATGAAAATGCCTCTATTTTAATAGCAGGAGAAAACTTTGGCTGTGGTTCTTCAAGGGAACATGCACCATGGTCATTATTGGATTATGGTTTCCGTGTAATTATTGCACCTAGTTTTGCTGATATTTTTTATAATAACTCATTTAAAAATGGACTTGTGCCAATTATGGTAAGTGAAGAACTAGTAGAAAAATGGCAAAATGAAGCGGAAAATGGCAAATTAACGATTACTGTAGATTTAGAAAGAAAAGTGATAACTGACAATAATAATGGTAAAGAAATTAGTTTCGACATCCCAGAATACCATCGACAAAATTTGATTAATGGTTGGGATGAAATAGCCTTAACTTTGCAATTAGAAGATAAAATTAGTAAATATGAACAAACTACATTATAGTAAGGTTAAGTGGGAATTAGGGAGTGTGGAGCAATTGGGGATTTTTTAACCGGTGAAAAAATTTACAAAGCATTAGAACGTTTAAAACCGATCGTTCATCGAACACCATTAATTACGTCCGAAACTACAAATCGGATTGTAGACAAAAAAGTTTACTTTAAGATGGAAAACCAGCAAAAGACAGGATCATTTAAATTTAGAGGAGCAACATTTAAGGTAATGCAACTTACGAATGAACAGCTTGCAAAAGGCGTAATTACTGCATCTGCAGGTAATCATGCTCAAGGAGTTGCATACGCTTCTAGAAAATTAGGGGTAAAGGCAATCATTTATATGCCAGAAAAAACACCACATAGTAAAGTAGAAGCGACTCAAAATTATGGTGCAGAAGTTGTTTTAGTTGGAAGTTCCTTTCAAGAAGCATACGAAGCGTCAATGGAAAGGCAACGCGAAACAGGAGCAACTTATGTTCATCCATTTGATGATTATGATATTATGGCTGGTCAAGGAACGATTGCAATGGAAGCATTAAGGCAAGAAGATAGGATAGACACATTTTTAGTCCCGATTGGTGGAGGCGGATTAATTAGTGGAATCGCAATTGCAGCAAAGCATGTTAATAGAAATATTCGGATTATTGGAGTACAAGCAAAACGAATTGCTGCTGCTTATAATAGCTTTCATCATATAACACCAAAACAGCCTTTACGTGCTGATACAATAGCTGAAGGAATTGCCGTAAAACAACCGGGTCAGCTCACATTGCCGATTATAAAAAAATATGTCGACGATATTGTAACAGTAACAGAGGAAGAAATTGCAAACGCCATTTTATACATGTTAGAGCGTAATAAAACATTGATGGAAGGTGCGGGTGCTGCAGCACTTGCTGCACTATTCTCGTGTAACGAATCTATCAAGTCAAGACATTGCGGTGTTATTGTTAGTGGCGGAAATTTTGACATCGACAAAATTCCACTTATCCAACAATTAGCAAATAAAAACTCAGCATAAGGAATTTTAAAAAGCAATGGGGAATTACTCTCTCCATTGTTTTTTGATATTTACTTATCAAAATTTACTCGAAAGTATACATTCTTGAACCGCATTTGAACGAAGTAAAAAAGGATTGATTTTTAAAAGTGTCTATTTTAGCTCAATAAATAAACTATTTAGGTTTTATAAGGAAAGACTTAACTTTGGCCTCTAAATTAGGGGAAGTATGAATGAATAGGGGTGGTATATAATGTTTATTCCAAAGCAATTTCAAATAACAGATTTTGAAATAATGAAGGAATTTATTAATGAAAACTCATTTGCAACTATTGTGTCAACGGAACACGGTAGACCAATTGCTACTCACGTGCCATTATTGATAAGACAAATAGAAAGAGAATACTATATTACTGGACATTTAGCTTATACAAATCCTCAATGGAAAACATTTGAAGATAACAAGCAAGTACTCGTGATTTTTCAAGGACCGCATGCTTATGTTTCATCCTCATGGTACTCCCACGAAAACGTGCCTACATGGAATTATCAATCGATTCATATTTATGGCAAAGCACAATTAATGAATGAGCAAGAGTTGGAAGAAGATTTAATTTTGTTGTTACAAAAATACGAGCGTCATCGCAAGAACTCTATCATATGGGAAAAACTCTCTTCAAAAACTAAAAGGCAAATAAAAGGTATTATTGGTGTGAAAATTAAAATTAATGAAGCTCAAGCAGCTTATAAATTAAGTCAAAACAGAAATGAAGAAGATTATCAAAGTATTATAGATCATCTATATGAAGAAACAGATATAAATGCTCATCAAGTTGCAGAAGCGAT
>Ga0209487_1002697_pt1 | contig 14334 bp, 12 predicted proteins | sample Poulit2012_FD_187524 | JGI IMG/M metagenome (GOLD analysis project Ga0209487, IMG submission 187524) | Agricultural soil microbial communities from Georgia to study Nitrogen management - Poultry litter 2012 (SPAdes) (version 2) | ecosystem: Environmental > Terrestrial > Soil > Agricultural land... | reverse complement strand
GAACGGGTATTCTGCGGCAGTGCCCCGGCCGGGTCAAACAAACGCTTGTCATTCCCTTCAAAACCCGTATAAAGAGCGGCCCGCTGCGCCCGGCCAGCCAGTTCCTCCGTGCGGCGGGTTGGCTTCCCTCCGTTCATTGCACAGGAGCATGGACCATGAACGACCTCTCGTTTCGTGAAACGCTGCACCAGGGCTGGGCCCAGACCTTCCAGATCCGCACCGTGCTGTTTGAAAGCCGGACCGACCACCAGCACCTGGTGATCTTTGACAACCCGGCCTTTGGCCGCGTCATGGCGCTGGACGGCATCATCCAGACCACCGAGCGGGACGAGTTCATCTACCACGAAATGCTGGCCCATGTGCCGCTGCTGGCCCACGACCGGCCCGAGGATGTGCTCATCATCGGCGGCGGCGACGGGGGCATGCTGCGGGAGGTCATCAAACACCGGCGGGTGGAGCGCGTCGTGCAGGTGGAAATCGACCAGGCGGTCATCGACCTCTGCCGGGAGTACCTGCCCAACCACTCCGCGGGTGCCTTCGACAGCGACAAGGCCGAGGTGGTCATCGCCGACGGCGTGGACTTCGTCACCGAGACCGACCGCCGCTTCGACGTCATCATCTCCGACAGCACCGATCCGGTGGGGCCCGGAGAGGTGCTGTTCTCCAGCCGCTTCTATGAGGGCGTCAAGCGCTGCCTCAAGCCCGGGGGCATCTTTGTGGCCCAGAATGGCGTGGTCTTCGTCCAGCTCGACGAGACCCTCGTCACGCGCCAGCGGCTGGCGCCCTGGTTCCGCGACCAGAGCTTCTACAGCGCCGCCGTGCCCACCTATGCCGGGGGCACCATGAACTTTGCCTGGGCCAGCGACGACCCCGCGCTGCGCCAGCCCGAACTGGCCGTGCTGGAACAGCGCTTTGCTGCCGAAGATCTGGCCACCCGCTACTACACCCCGGCCATTCACCTGGCGTCCTTTGCCCTGCCGGCCTATGTAGAGCAGGCTCTGGCGGAGTCCTGAGCCGCCCGCTACGCTGCCCCCGCGGGGGCAGCTCCCGCCTCGCTATGCCCCCGGCAGAACATAGGTCTTCAGCGGCGGAAAACCGTTGAACTCGATGGAACTGTAGCTGGTGGTGTAGGCGCCCGTGGACAGCCAATAGAGCCGGTCCCCCTGCTGCAGATCCGCGGGCAGCACATAGCGATGGTCTTCATAGAGCACGTCCATGCTGTCGCAGGTGGGCCCGGCCAGGATGACCTCGTCGTCGCTCGCCGTTGCCGGCCGATCGGTCACCACCGGGTATTTGATGGCCTCGCCCAGGGCCTCGATCAGGCCGCCGAACAGCCCGACGTCCAGAAACACCCAGCGGTAGAGGGAATCCCGAGACTTGTGGCTGACCAGCACCACCTCGCTGACCAGCACGCCGGCCTCGGCCACCAGCGAGCGACCGGGCTCGATGATGACTTCGGGCCGCTCGGGAAAATCCTCGTCCAGAAAGCGCTGAATCGCCTGGGCATAGGCGGGAATCTCATGGGTGCGCCGGGTGTAGGTGGCCGGCAGGCCGCCCCCCATGTTCAGCAGCCGCAGGGCAATGCCATGCTGCTCCAGGCGCTCATTGATGACCCGGACCTTGGCGATGGCGGTATCCCAGGCGCCGATGTCCCGCTGCTGAGAGCCGACGTGGAAGGAGATGCCACAGGGATCCAGCCCCAGTTCCCGGGCCAGCAGGATCAGCTCCACCGCCATGTCGGGATGGCAGCCGAACTTGCGCGACAGCGGCCAGTCCGCCGTCTCGGTGCCCTCGGCCAGGATGCGGACAAAGACGCGGCTGCCCGGTGCGTGGCGGGCCAGGTTGCGAATGTCCTGTTCGCTGTCGCTGGCAAACAGGCGAACCCCGTACTCATGGGCCCTGGCCACATCCCGGGCCTTCTTGATGGTGTTGCCATAGCTGATCCGCTCCGGCGCCACTCCCAGACCCTGTAGCTTTTCCAGCTCGTAGATGGAGGCCACGTCGAAGCTGGCCCCCAGGTCCCGCAGCCGTGCCAGCACCGCTTCGTGGGGATTGGCCTTGACGGCGTAGTAGACCGAGGCATAGGGAAACTGCTCCCGCAGCTCGTGGTACTTGCGCTCAATGGTGTCCAGGTCAATCACCAGAAAGGGTGTGTCCCGGTCCGCGGCAAAATCCTTGATCCGGGCCCAGGTGGGAGCCGGTAGAATGTCTTGCTGCATGGTCTTTCCTCCTGTGCCAGATCGAGGGTTGATGCCGCCACCACGCGGCGGGCGGCGCATCGTAGCTCAACCCGCGCCGCCGTCAAGAGATCCGTGTCCCCCCGGGGGGCTCAACGCACGCCGGAGATATACTGTAAGCTGTCCACAGGCCCTCGACCACCGTCACCGAGACCGTCGCCATGAGCAAAGCCCCGGCCCAGCGCCCCTCGGATCCCCGCGCCCTGCAGGGCTTTCTGCAGCGCGCCCGACAGGTTCCCAGCCGCGCCGAAACCCGCGGTCGTCTGCTCTTTGCCATGGATGCCACCGCCAGTCGCCAGCCCAGCTGGGACCGGGCCTGTGCCCTGCACAGCCGCATGTTTCAACGCGCCCGGGGCGGGGACCGCCCCCTCATTCAGCTCTGCCATTACCGGGGCTTCAACGAATTCCACGCCTCCCCCTGGCTCGATGACGACCGCCGTCTGCTGCAGCGGATGAATGCCGTGCAATGCCTGGGCGGCCACACCCAGCTGGAGCGCCTGCTGCGCCATTGCCTGGCCGAGCACCGCCGCCAGCCGATCTCCGCCGTGGTCTTCATCGGCGACGCCCTGGAGGAAGACCCCGACCCCCTGTGTCAGCTGGCCGGCGAGCTGGGGCTGCTGGGCCTGCCCCTGCTGGTCTTCCAGGAGGGTCGGGACCCGCGGGTGGAAGACGTCTTTCGCCAGCTGGCCCGGCTGAGCCGAGGCGCCTACAGCCGATTTGACGCCCACAGTGCCGACACCCTGGCCGGGTTGCTCCAGGCGGCCCACGCCTTTGCCACCGGGGGCACTGCCGGACTGGAGCGCCTGGACCACCCCTCCGCCCGCCACCTGCTGGAGCAGCTGAAGCCGTCATGCCCCGACTGATCTTGCTGCTGGCCCTGGGCTATGGCGGCTTTCGTCTGTGGCGCTGGCTGCGCAGTGCCCCCCCGGGTCAGCGTCGCCAGCGCCAGCTCCAGGCCGGCCTGGTGGCGGCGGCGGTCATCGTGGTCGCCCTGGCCGCCACCGGCCGGGTGCATTGGCTGGGCGCACTGGTCATGGCCCTGCTGCCCCTATTGCAGCGCCTGACGGGATTGCTGCTGCGCCTGTCTCCCATGCTGCTGCCCTGGCTGCAGCGCCGACGCCAGCAGCGCCGTCAGACCCCCGGAGGCGGTGGCCACTCCGCCGTGCAGAGCCTTTGCCTGACGATGCGCCTCGACCACGACAGCCAGCGCATCACCGGCGAAGTCATCGACGGCCCCTTCAGCGGCCGCGAACTGGATGACCTGGACGAGGCAGAGCTGACGCAGCTGGCCCGCCACTGCCAGCAGCACGACCCCGACGGGCTGGCCCTGCTGCAAAGCTACGCCCGCCACCGCCTGGGTGAGGAGCTGGCCACGGGCCCCGCCGGGGAGACCGGTGGCCCGAGTGAGGCGCCCCTGAGCCGGGCCGAGGCCCTGGCCATCCTGGGCCTGGACGAGGGCTGTGATCGGCGGCAGATCCTCGCCGCCCACCGCCGGCTCATCCAGCGCCTGCACCCGGATCGGGGCGGCAGCGAATACCTCGCCGCCCGGATCAACGAAGCCCGTGAGCTGCTCCTGCGGCAGACCGACCGGAACTCCGCATGACGACTTTGCCCGCCGCCACCCTTTTGGCGGATAATCCGGGGTCGTCCGCGTTTTCCAGAGGGTAGTCCCACACCATGCGCATCGCCTTGTTTCTGCTGACCAACCTCGCCGTCCTGGTGGTCGCCAGCATTGTTCTGTCCGTGCTGCAGGGGGTCTTCGGCATCCAGGGAGACACCACGGGCCTGCTGCTGTTCTGTGCCGTCTTTGGCATGACCGGCGCGCTGATCTCGCTGCTGCTGTCCAAGACCCTGGCCCGTCGCGCCACCCGCACCCGCCTCATCGACCCTCGGCAACCGGCCAATCAGCGCGAGCAGTGGCTGCTGCAGACGGTGGCCGAACTGGCCCGGGACGCCGGCATTCGCACTCCGGAGGTGGGCATTTTCCCCGCCCGGGAAGCCAACGCCTTTGCCACCGGCTGGAACCGCAACGACGCCCTGGTCGCGGTGTCCGAGGGCCTGCTCCAGCGCTTCTCTGCCGATGAGGTCAAGGCCGTTCTGGGGCATGAGATCGGCCACGTGGCCAACGGCGACATGGTCACGCTGGCCCTCATCCAGGGGGTGATCAACACCTTCGTCATGTTCCTGGCCCGCATCATCGGCCGCACGGTGGACCAGGCCATCTTTCGCAATGAGCGGGGCCCCGGCCCGGGGTATTTTGTCACCGTCCTCGTCACCGAGCTGGTGCTGGCCTTTCTGGCTTCCCTGATCGTCGCCTGGTTCTCCCGGCGCCGGGAGTTCCGCGCCGATGCGGCCGGCGCCCGGCTGGCGGGACGCGACAGCATGGTCGCCGCCCTGCGGCGCCTGCAGGCCGAACAGGGCCACCCCTCGGAGCTGCCCGACACCATGGTGGCCTTCGGCATCACCTCGGGGCTGGCCGAGGGCCTGCGCCAGCTGCGCATGACCCACCCGCCCCTGGCACTGCGCATCGCCGCCCTGCAGCAGCTGCCCCGACCGCAGCCTGCCCGGGGCTGACGACACTCTGCCATGTACATCAACCCCACGCTGTTGCTGCTGCTGGCTCTGATCTTCGTCTTTGCCCCGTCCATTCAAGACTGGGTGCTCAGCGGCGGCACGGCCTGGTATCGCCCCTACCTCATCTGGCTGGGGTTGATTCTCTTCACAGTCTGGAGCCAGCGCGGCCGGGTGGAGGACTGATGTTTTCCCTCGGTGGCCTGCTGGCGGCGGGCAGCCTCTATCTGCTCCTGCTGTTTGTCGTGGCCCATGCCGCTGAACAGGGCTGGATCCGCCAGCGCCTGCTGGCCCACCCCGCGGTCTATGTCCTGTCCATCGGCGTGTTCGCCTCGGCCTTTGCCATCCATGGCGCCGTCGATCTGGCCCATGAGTACGGCTATGGCTTTCTGGCCTATTACGTGGGCGCTGCGGGCACCTTCCTGTTTGCGCCGCTGGTGCTGACCCCGCTGCTGCATATCTGCAGGCGCCATCAGCTGGGCTCGCTGGCCGACCTGCTCACCTTCCGCTTTCGCAGCCAGTGGGCCGGCTCCCTGACCACCCTGGGCACCCTGCTGGCCGTACTGCCCCTGCTGGCCCTGCAGATTCAGGCGGTGTCCAGCACCGCCATCCTGCTCACCGCCGACCAGGCCCTCGAGTCCGCCGACCAGCGGGCCCCCGACAGCCTGGCCCTGATCTTCTGCCTCGCCATCACCGCCTTTGCCATTCTGTTCGGCGCCCGCCACCGGGCCGACCCCCGCCACCATCGAGGGCTGGTGGCCACCATGGCCTTCGACGCCGTCGTCAAGACCGGGGTGCTGCTGGCCGTGGGACTGGTCGCCCTGTTCGGAGTCTTCGACGGTCCCCTCGCCCTGGAGCAGTGGCTGCTCCAGCACGACGAGGTCCTGACCCGGCTGGCCTCCCCCCTGCGCCAGGACTCGGCCCGCGCCCTGATGCTGACCTTCTTTGCCGCAGCGCTGTGTGCCCCCCACCTGTTCCACATGATTCACGCGGAGCTGTCGAGCCCCCGCTCTCTCCAGGTCGCCGCCTGGGGGGTGCCGCTGCTGTTGCTGCTGCTCAGCCTGCCCATCCTGCCCATTCTGTGGGCGGGCTTTCGTCTGGACCCGGCCCTGCCGCCGGCCTGGTTCACCCTGGTGGTGGCCCAGACCGGCGGCCCGGCCCTGACCCTGGCGGTGTTCATCGCCGGCCTGTCCGCAGCCACCGCCGCCACCGTGGTCCTCACCCTGGCGATGGCCTCGATGTGCCTGAACCACCTCATCCTGCCCATCTATCAACCGGGCAGAAAGCGGGACATCTATCGCTGGCTGCTGTGGCTGCGCCGCCTGCTGATGGCCGCCATCATTCTCGCTGGCTATGTCTTTCACCGCATTCTCGATGGCAGCGCCAGCCTGGCCAGCCTGGCGATGACCGGCTTCATCGGCACCCTGCAGTTCCTGCCCGGAGTGCTGGCAGTGCTCTACTGGCCCCGGGCCAACCGCCGGGGGCTGGTGGCGGGCATGCTGACGGGCTTTGCCATCTGGGCCCTCGCCCTGCTGCTGCCGCTGTTCACCGCCCTGGACAGCCAGGCCCTACTGCAGCAACTGCTTCGCCAGCACCACATCGATCTGTGGAGCCTGACCGCCCTGCTCTCCCTGGGGCTGAATACCGCTGTGTTTGCCCTGGTCTCCCTGTTTACCCCCATCAGCGACGAGGAGCGGGCCGCCGCTGAAGTCTGCGCCCTGGACGACCTCAACCGGCCGGTGCGGCGCACCCTCAGCATCCGCTCTCCGGCCGAGATGAAGCAGCGCCTGGCCAGGGCTCTGGGCCCAGTCAGCGCCGCCCGGGAAGTGGACCGCGCCCTGGCCAGCCTGGGCCTGGATGCCGACGAGCGCCGCCCCTTCGCCCTGCGCCGGCTGCGCAACCGCCTGGAGATCAACCTGTCCGGCCTCATGGGCCCCTCGGTGGCCCACGACATCATCAATCGGCTGCTGCCCTACGAGACCCCCGGCGGGGTGGCCCAGGAAGACATCAACCTGATCGAGATCCGGCTGGAGCGCTACAAGTCTCACCTGACGGGGCTGGCGGCAGACCTGGACAGCCTGCGCCGCCACCACCGCCGCACCCTGGAGGAGTTGCCCATCGGGCTCTGCTCCCTGGGCCGCGACCGGGAAATCCTGATGTGGAACCGGGCCATGGGCACCCTCAGCGGCATCGCGGGGGCGGAGGTGGTCGGTTCCCACCTCAGCAGCTTGCCAGCGCCCTGGCGGGGCCTGCTGGAGGAGTTCTTCAACAGCCCCGAGGACCGCCGGGAGCGCCGCCAGGTCGTGGTCAACGGCCGCCCCCGCTGGCTCAGCCTGCAGAAAGCCTCCAGCCACTCCCCGCAGCAGCCCGAGCACGACGGCCAGGTCCTGGTGGTGGAGGACATCACCGAGACCCGCGTGCTGGAGCAGAAGCTGATGCACAGCGAGCGCCTGGCCTCCATCGGCCGCCTGGCGGCAGGGGTGGCCCACGAGATCGGCAACCCGGTCACCGGCATCGACTGCCTCGCCCAGAACCTGCGCTACGAGACCGAGCCCGCCGAGATCCAGGCCACGGCGGTGGAGATCCTCCAGCAGACAGCCCGGATCACTCGCATCGTCCAGACCCTGGTCAACTTTGCCCACGCCGGCGCCGGCGTCAGTCACCACGAGCGGGAGCCGGTGGCTCTGCGCGCCTGCGTGGCGGAGGCCATCCACCTGCTGGAGCTCAACCGAGACGCCCCAGCCATGGAGTTCGTCAACCACTGCGACCCCTCCCTGCAGGTGCTGGGTGACCCCCAGCGGCTGCAGCAGGTCTTCGTCAACCTGTTGTCCAATGCCCGGGATGCCAGCCCCGAGGGCTCCGCCATCGTCGTCCACGGCGACCTCGCCCAGGGCACCGTGCACATCGCCGTCACCGACCGGGGCAGCGGCATTGAAAAGGCGGCTCTGGACCAGGTGTTCGACCCCTTCTACACCACCAAGACCATCGGTCAGGGCACCGGGCTGGGGCTGGCCCTGGTCTACAGCATCGTCGAAGAACTGGGCGGCACCATCGAGCTGATCAGTCCAGCGCCCGGACTGGAAGGAGGGACCCAGGCCAGGCTGACCCTGCCCGCGGCCCCGCCCATCGAAGCCCCCGGGAGCTGAAGCGCAGGGCACAGCCGAACCCGTGGGCCCCGACGGCGAGGGGTTCGCTGGTGCTGGTCAATTTCCCACCAACACGGTATGTTGGGTCATTGAGTGACAGGCGTCACTTTCCGTAACACAAGGGTAGTCATACCGCAACAGGTTGTTGTCATGGACAAGATTCTGCTGGTTGAAGACGAGGCCGTCATCCGCACCGCCGTGCGGCGGCTGCTGGAGCGCAACGAGTACGAAGTGACCGAGGCCGGCTCGGTGGCCGAGGCCCGAGAGCATGACCTGAATTCCTTCCAGATCATCCTCAGCGACCTGCGCCTTCCAGGTGCGCCCGGCACCGACCTCATCGCCCTCACCGACGAGGTGCCGGTGCTGATCATGACCAGCTATGCCAGCGTGCGCTCCGCGGTCGATTCGATGAAGATGGGCGCCGTCGATTACATCGCCAAGCCCTTTGACCACGATGACCTGCTGGCCAGCATCGCCGCCATCGTGGAGCGCAGCCGTGCCCAGGCCGCTGAAATCGCCCCGCCCCGGCGCAACAGCCGGCGTGGCGAACCCCAGCTGGGCGGCATGATCGGCAGCTGCAAGCCCATGCTCAGGCTGTACGACCACATTGCCCGGGTGGCCCCCACCGACACCAGCGTGCTGGTCCACGGCGAGACCGGTACCGGCAAGGAGCTGGTGGCCCGGGCCATCCACGAGCAGAGCGGCCGCGCCGACCAGCCACTGATCTGCGTCAACTGCGCCGCCATCCCCGAGACGCTGATCGAATCCGAGCTGTTCGGCTATGAAAAGGGCGCCTTTACCGGTGCCAACAGCAGCCGCGAGGGCCTGGTGGAGGCCGCCGATGGCGGCACCCTCTTCCTGGACGAGATCGGCGAGCTGCCCCTGGAGGCCCAGGCCCGCCTGCTGCGCTTCATTCAGGAAAACGAAATCCGCCGCATCGGCTCCACCCAATCCCGCCAGGTCGACGTCCGCCTCATCTGCGCCACGCACCGGGACCTCAAGGCGCTGGCCGAGGAAGGTGAATTCCGCCAGGACCTCTATTTCCGCATCAATGTCATGCAGCTGGTCCTGCCGCCGCTGCGGGAGCGGGGCAAGGACATCCTGGAGCTCGCCGAGGCCCTGCTGGCGCGTCGCTGCGAGGAAATGGACAGGCAGGCCATGCACTTCTCTCCCCGGGCCATCCAGGCCATCACCACCTACAGCTGGCCGGGCAACGTCCGGGAGCTGGAAAATGTCGTGGAGCGAGCAGTCATCCTCAGCGAGGGCGACGAGATCGACAACCACCTGCTCAACATCGATCTGGAGCTGGTCCCCGTCGGCCAGATCCGCAGCCGCCGACCCGCAGAAGCCCAGGCCGGGGCCGATGCCCGCAGCGAGCAGCCCGCCGAGCCCGTGGCGCCGGACCCCAGCGAGGGGCTGTCCCTGGAAGACTATTTCCAGCGCTTCGTGCTGGAGCACCAGGACTCCATGAGCGAGACCGAACTGGCCAAGAAGCTGGGAGTGTCGCGCAAATGTCTGTGGGAGCGCCGCCAACGCCTGGGCATCCCCCGCAAGCGGACCAGCCGCAGCCGCACCGCCACCGCTCGCTGAGACCCGCCCCACCGAACTGCGCACAACGAGGAGAGGGCGACCGCCCTTTCTTCAGCCGGCCACAGCGGGTACTCTTGCAGAGCCCTCGGCTCGGTTTCAGCCCGACGCCCTCCGGCCCAAACCAGGAGTTCGCCGCCCCCTACAGCAAGCCCCGCTCCCTGCCCTCAGCTCGATCTGCCACTGCTCGACGAAACCCCAACCCGTTCCTGACCTCTCATTCGCCAGGAAGTTCCCCCACAAGTGTTACCGAATAGAAAAAAAGTAACACTCGAAGCGAATTTATGTAACAAATGTGGGGAAGAGGCGGAGAGCACCCTTGCTGGCAAAACCGCAAACCATTGAAAACAAAGAGCTTTAAAACCTGGCACGGCCTGTGCATTATTCTTGGCAGAATAAAAATAACACCAACAATAAAAATAACGAAAACCCAATAAGAATAAGCGTGCAAAGAGACCTGGATGGGGAAAGGCGACTTTCCCCATTCCTTCTCTTCCCTCTACGGGCTTCTCCCCCACCACGTTCGCACCCATGCTGCAATCCTTTTGGCCATCGGGCTTCGCTCCGCCGTCCGCTGTGGTAAAATCGCGAGTTTGGATCTTTCGCAACGGAGTCCCATGACCAAGAGCACCGGCGAGACCGCCCGTTCCACCCCCCGGCTCAGCCGATTTCTTGATCGGGTATTGAAGCGCAACAACGCTGGCCGAGCCCCCACCCTCATCCCCAGGGACGAGCACAACATTTCCCGACGCAACATCAGCGAGGCAGCCCTCAAGGTCATCGCTCGCCTGCGCGGCGGCGGCTACCAGGCCTACCTGGTGGGCGGCGGTGTCCGGGACATGCTGCTGGGCCTGCAACCGACGGATTTTGACGTCGCCACCAATGCCACTCCCGAGCAGGTGCGCAAGCTGTTTGGCAACAGTCGCATCATCGGCCGCCGCTTCAAGATCGTCCACGTGCGCTTTGGCCGGGAAATCATCGAGGTGACCACCTTCCGCAGCCAGCACGAAGGCAATGGCCGCGCCTCGGAGCAGGCCATCAATGCCGACGGCATGCTGCTGCGGGACAACATCTACGGGACCATCGAAGAGGACGCCCGACGGCGCGACTTCACCGTCAACGCGCTGTACTACACCACCGAGGACTTTGCCGTCCACGACTACGTGTCGGGAATGAAGGACCTGCAGGCTCGCCAGATCCGCATCATCGGCGACCCCGAAACCCGCTTTCGCGAAGACCCGGTGCGCATGCTGCGGGCCGTGCGCTTTGCCGCGCGGCTGGGCTTCAGCATCGAGCCGGGCACCGCCGAACCCATCGTCCGTCTGCGCAATCTCCTCCAGGGCGTGCCCCCTGCCCGGCTGTTTGATGAAGTCCTCAAGCTGTTCATGAGCGGCCACGGTGTCACTACCTGCCATGCCCTGCAGCACTACCACCTGTTCGAGCCGCTGTTTCCCCTGACCACCGCTGCCCTGGCCGCCGGCCACCCCACTGGCGAGGCACTGATTCACCGTGCTCTGGCCAGCACCGACGAGCGCATCGCCACCGGCCAGCCGGTGACCCCGGCCTTTCTGTTTGCCGCCCTGCTCTGGCCTCCTCTCCAGCTTCGCATGGCCGAACTGGAGGCCTCGGGAGTGCCCGAACTGCCGGCCCTGCACGCCGCGGCCTCGGAGATCATCGAACAACAGGTACCCCGGGTGGCCATTCCCCGCCGCTTCACCCTCCCCATGCGGGAAATCTGGGAGCTGCAGTTTCGACTGCCCCGCCGCACCGCCAGACGGGTGCAGGGACTGCTGGACAACCGCCGCCTGCGGGCCGCCTACGACTTCCTGCTGCTCCGGGAGCAGGCGGGCGAAGAGCTGGATGGCCTGGGCCAGTGGTGGACCGATTTTCTCGACGCCGATGAAGGCCAGCGCGAACAGTTGCTCCAGGTGGCGCAACAGGGCGCAGCCCGGCCCCGGCGCCGACGGCGGCGGCCCCGGCGGTGATCCGCTGCTACATCGGCCTGGGCAGCAACCTGGGCGATCCTTCCCGGCAACTGGACCGGGCCGTGGCGGCCCTGGCCGAGCTGCCCGACAGCCAGCTGGTCGCCACTTCGCCGCGCTATGGCAGCCAGGCTGTCGGTCCCGGCGAACAGCCGGACTATGTCAACGCAGTGGCCGCCCTGGATACCCTGCTGGCACCGCTGGCCCTGCTGGATGCACTCCAGGCCATCGAGCACCGTCAGGGCCGGGTGCGCACCCTGCGCTGGGGGGCGCGGACCCTGGATCTCGACCTGCTTCTCTATGGCGAGCAGGTGCTGGACCTGCCCCGCCTCCAGGTGCCCCACCCCCGCCTGACCGAGCGCTCCTTCGTGCTGTGCCCGCTGCTGGACCTGGCGCCCGACCTTTGTCTGCCCGACGGCCGCGCACTGGCCTCCCTCTCCACGACTCAGGACCCCCGGCAGCTCCACCGCCTGCCCTGACCCAGCCATGGATTCGCTGTCGTGATGACCTCTGCTACCCGCCCCCTCACCGACGCCGCCTTTCTCTCTGCCGCGGGCACGGTTCGCCACCGCCACATCGCCGTGGAGGGCCCCATCGGGGTCGGCAAGAGCAGCCTGGCCCAGCGCCTGGCCGACGTGCTGGGCTACCAGGCCGTACTGGAGCAGCCCGAGGCCAACCCCTTTCTGGAGCGCTTCTACCGCAACCCCCCCGATCATGCCCTGGCCACCCAGCTGTTTTTCCTGTTCCAGCGCAGTGCCCAGGTGGACCGGCTTCACCGCCCGGTCCCGGCCATGGTGGCCGACTTCCTGCTCGACCGGGACCGACTGTTCGCCCGGGCCAACCTCGACGACGATGAGTTTGCCCTCTACGAACAGGTCTACCGCCAGACCGCCCTGGATGCCCCGGCCCCCGACCTGGTGCTCTACCTCCAGGCCCCCGCCGCCGTGCTCCACGAGCGCATCCAGCAGCGGGGCACGCCCTGGGAGCAGGGCATTGAGCTCGCCTACCTGGAGCGCATCAACGAGGCCTACAGCCAGTTCTTCCTGTACTATGACGCCGCCCCGCTGCTGATCGTCAACGCGGCCGAGATCGATTTCGCTCACAGCGACCGGGACTTCCAGCACCTGGTGGACCATCTGGGCCACATTCACAGCGGCAGGCACTATTTCAATCCCACGGTTTCCTGACCAGTCGCAACGGGGGCAAGCCATGCGTCCTATCACCATCGCCCAACTGCAGCAGCTCAAGGCAGAGCACAAGAAATTCAGCGTGCTGACCTGTTACGATGCCGCCTTCTCCCGGCTGCTCAACCAGGCCGGCATCGAAGTGCTGCTGGTGGGAGATTCGCTGGGCAATGTGCTGCAGGGCCACGACAGCACCCTGCCGGTGACCGTGGCCGACATCGCCTACCACACCGCCTGCGTGCGCCGGGGCAACCAGCGGGCCCTCATCGTCGCCGACCTGCCCTTCGCCAGCTACGCCGATGCCGGCCAGACCCTGGAGCAGGCCGCCACCGTCATGCGGGCCGGTGCCCACATGGTCAAGCTGGAGGGCGGCGCCTGGCTGGCAGACAGCATTCGACTGCTGCAGCGCCAGGGCATCCCGGTCTGTGGCCATCTGGGTCTGACGCCCCAGTCCGTCAACGCCCTGGGGGGCTACCGCGTCCAGGGCCGCAGCGACGACCAGGCCCGCCTCATCATGGAGGATGCCCGCCAGCTGGAACAGGCCGGCGCTGCCATGCTGGTGCTGGAATGCGTGCCCCGGCAGCTGGCCGCCGACATCACCGCCGCCCTGAGCATTCCAGTGGTGGGCATCGGCGCCGGCCCGGACACCGACGCCCAGGTCCTGGTGCTCCACGACATGCTCGGACTGGCCAGCCACCCCCCCCGGTTCGTCCGCAACTTCATGGCCGAGGGCGGCGACCTCCTGCAGGCAGTCACCCGCTATCGCAACGCCGTGCTGGAGGGCAGCTACCCGGGCCCCGAGCACTGCTATTGAGCCACCGTTACCTGAGGTAACACTTGCTCAAAACCGGGCAAAATGATTCGTTCGGTAACAGATCGGGGCCTTTCTTCGCCACGATGTTACCGTCATCCATTGAACCCCCCGGGTGATTGCGGCATACTTGCCCGCCACTGGGAAGTGGTGGCGCCCGGGTGCGCCCGCGACCGCGCTGGTGGCTCTGGCCAGCAGACGTCCACTGCAATGCCGAATGGCCTGTGGGAAGTTGAACGGTATGAAGACCATCGCCAAGACGACCTCTCTGCGCAACGCCCTTCGCGGCGAGCGGATGGCTGGACGGCGCATCGCCCTGGTGCCCACCATGGGCAACCTCCACGCAGGCCACATGCAGCTGGTCCGCCGGGCCCGAAAGCTGGCCGACATCGTCGTGGTCAGCATCTTCGTCAATCCGCTGCAGTTTGGTCCCGATGAGGACTTGGACTGCTACCCGCGCACCCTCGCCAGCGACCGCGAGTTGCTGTTTGCCGCTGGAGTCGACTACCTGTTCTGCCCCGGCGTGGAAGACATGTACCCCGGCGGCCTGCACAGCCAGACCCTGGTCAGCGTGCCCGAGCTGTCCTCCAGCCTGTGCGGGGCCAGCCGCCCGGGCCACTTCACCGGCGTGGCCACCGTGGTCACCAAGCTGTTCCAGCTGGTCCAGCCCGATCTGGCCGTCTTCGGACAAAAGGACTTCCAGCAGCTGGCCATCATCCGCCGCCTGGTGGAAGACCTGTGCATGCCGGTGGAGGTGGTGGGCGTCGAGACCGTCCGGGATGCCGACGGCCTGGCCCTGAGCTCCCGCAACGGCTA
>Ga0209487_1002696_pt1 | contig 14343 bp, 10 predicted proteins | sample Poulit2012_FD_187524 | JGI IMG/M metagenome (GOLD analysis project Ga0209487, IMG submission 187524) | Agricultural soil microbial communities from Georgia to study Nitrogen management - Poultry litter 2012 (SPAdes) (version 2) | ecosystem: Environmental > Terrestrial > Soil > Agricultural land... | reverse complement strand
ATCGAGTCCACGGCGTCGCTCGTGCCGTCCACGCCGATGACGAGGATGTCCTCGAGGTCCGCCCCGGCGGCCTTGACGGCCTCCAGGGCACCCAGCGCCATGTCGTCGTTCGCGGCGAAGACGATGGACACGTCGGGGTTGGACTGGAGGATGTCGGCCATGACCGCGCGGCCCTCGGCGCGGTCGGAGTTGGCGGAGAGGTCGGCGACGACCTCGATGCCGCTCCCCTCGAGGGTGTCGATGACGCCGTCGACGCGGCTGTCGGTCGACGGGTTGCCGGGCACGCCGCGGATGAGGGCGATGGTGCCGGAGTCGGCCTGCTCGAGGATGAACTCCCCCGCCGTGACGCCCGCGGCGTAGTTGTCGGTGCCGACGAAGGTCTCCTTGCCGTCCCAGCCCTCGATGTCGGTGTCGACGAGGAGGACGGGGATGCCCTCGTCGACGGCCTGCTGGAGGATCGGCTCGAGCTGGTCGGCCTGCGTCGGGGCGACGACGAGGGCGTCGACCTGCTGGGTGATCGCGGCGCGGACCTTGTCGATCTGCTCCTGGACCTGGGTCTCGGCGGTGGCGCCGGCCAGGGTGACGTTGGCCCCCGCGGCGGCGGCGCCGTCCTGGACGCCGCCGGCGACCTGGAGCCAGAACGGGGAGGACAGGGTCTTGAGGACGACGGCGATGTCGTAGGTGTCCTGGCCGTCGCCGTCCCCGGCGCCGCCTGGGCCGCCGTTGCCGTCGTCGCCGCCGCACGCGGCGAGGAGGAGCGCGGCCGTGGCGACGACGGCCGCCAGCGCGTGACGTGTTGACCTCATTGCGGTTGTCCCTTCTGCGTGGCGCCGTTGGTGGCTCCGACGATCATGGCGACCATGTCCTGCACCGTCTCCGGTGCCGGGCGGACGGTGCCCACGACCCGCCCCTGCCGCATGACCACGGCGTTGTCGCACACCTGGACGACGTGGTCCATGTTGTGCGAGATGAGGATGATGGAGATGCCGTGCTCGGGCAGCCGGCGGATGGTGTCGAGGACGTTGCGGGTCTCGCGCACCCCGAGCGCCGCGGTCGGCTCGTCGAGGATGAGGACCCGGCGGGCGAAGGCGACCGCGCGCGCGACGGCGATCGCCTGCCGCTGGCCCCCGGACATGAGGCCGACCTGGCCGCGCAGGTCGGGCAGGTGGACCTGGAGGGTGGCGAGCCGCTCGGCGACGTCGCGGCGCATCGCCTTGCGGTCGAGCCAGCCGATCCCGCGCCAGCGGCGGGGTCTGGTGAGCTCGTGCCCGACGTAGAGGTTCGTCGCGACGTCGAGGTTGTCGAAGAGGGAGAGGTCCTGGTAGACGGCCTCGATGCCGTGCTCGCGCGCCACGGTGGGGCTGGTGAGAGCGACCCGCTCGCCCTCGAGGCGGATCTCGCCGTCGTCGAGCTGGTGGACGCCGGTGATCGCCTTGATGAGGGTGGACTTGCCGGCGCCGTTGTCCCCGAGCAGGCCGAGCACCTCGCCGCGGTGGACGGTGAGGTCGACCCCGGCGAGGGCGGTCACCGCGCCGAAGCGCTTGACGGCGCCGCGGACCTCGAGCACCGGGGTGCGGTCCCGGTCGGCCGGGGCCGGGTGCGGCTGCGTCGTCGTCATCGCGGGGCCTCCGACTCCTCGGTGCGCACGACCCGCAGCCGGGTCTCCAGCCGGGCGCGCACGACGTCGAGCTGGACGGCGATGACGACGGCGGCCCCGAGCGCGACGTACTGCCAGCTGCTCTGGACGTTCATGAGGTTGAGGCCGTTCTGGATGACGCCGAGGATGAGCGCGCCGACGAGGGTGCCGACCACGGTGCCGCGGCCACCGAAGAAGCTCGCCCCGCCGATGATGACGGCGGCGATGGCGGAGAGCTCCAGGAGGTTGCCGGCCGTGGGGTAGGCGGAGTTCGTCTGGCCGGAGACGACGATGGCCGCCGTGCCGGCGCACATGCCGCTGAAGACGTAGACGGAGATGAGCACCCGGTCCACGGGCACGCCGACGCGCCGGGCGGCCTCGCGGTTGCCGCCGATGGCGTAGATCCACTGCCCCCAGGTGATCCGCCGCAGGAGCACGTAGACGATGACGGCGAGGACGGCGACGAGGACCACGGCCCACGGCACCCGCCCGAGGTGGCCGTACCCGACGGTGCGCACGGCGTCGGGCATCCCGGTGATCGGCTGCCCCTCGCTGACGATGAGCGCGACGCCGCGCGCCACCATGAGCATGGCGAGGGTCGGCAGGAAGGGGTGGGGCAGCCGCCCCTTGACGAAGAGGGTGCCGTTGACCGCCCCGGCCAGACCGCCGGCGAGGATCATCGACGGGATGACGAGCCAGCCGGAGACGAGGTCGAGCTCGCGGATCCACAGCGCCCCGAGGATGCTCGACATCGCCACGACGGAACCGACGGACAGGTCGATGCCGGCCGTGATGATGACGAGCAGCTGGCCCAGGGCGAGAATGGCGACGACCGACGCCTCCAGGCCGACGTTGCCGAGGTTGACCGGTGAGAGGAACAGCGGGTTGAGCGCCGCCAGCACCGCCATGATGAGGACGAGGAGGAGGACGGGGCCCAGGCGCACGACGGTGAGCGCCGCGTGCAGGCCGCGGCTGCGCCTCCCGGGTGGGCCGGACGCCGGTCCGCCGGACGCGGGCCCGTCGGCGGTCGTCATCGGGTCGTTCCCCTCCAGCAAGCGTGTCGGCGGACGGGGCCGCCGGCGGTGCGGTTAGTCTGGGCCACGGCCCGACCGGGTGTCAAGATTTGTCCGGACATTCCAACATCCACGGAGTTTCGGTCGCCGGACCCGTCCCACGCGGTCAGCGCACCCGTCCCGGGTGGAGCGAGCGCAGGTACTCCAGGGACCGCCGCACGTCGTGCACCGGCCCGTCGCCCGCGGGCGGCTCGGCGGTCAGGACGGTGTCCTGCTCCAGCACGTACCAGCCGGTGAAACCCACCGCGTCGAGCGCGGCGACGACGGCCGCGAAGTCGACATCGCCCTCCCCCAGCGGGGTGTAGATCCCCTGCCGGACGGCGTCGGTGTAGCCGAGCCGGCCCGCCTGGACGTCCCGGGCCAGGTCGAGGCGCACGTCCTTGACATGGACGTGGTTGATCCGCGCGGCGTGCGCGCGGGCGAGGGCGACCGGGTCGGTGCCGCCGATGAGGAGGTGGCCGGTGTCCAGGCACAGCGGGACGTCCGAGCCGGCCAGGACCCGCCGCACCTCCTCCTCCCGCTCGACCATGGTGCCGACGTGCGGGTGGAGGCTGACCTGCATCCCGCGTGCGGCCGCGCGGTCGGCGAGGCGGTCGAGGTTGCCCAGCAGCGTGGCCCACCCCACCTCGTCGAGCTCGGCGCGCTCGTCGTACCCCTCCTGGCCGGTGGCGGCGGAGAGCACGAGGACCTGCCCGCCGGTGGCGGCGAAGGCGTCGAGCTCGCGGTCCACCTCCGGCAGCGGGTCGTGCCCGGGATCGTGGAGGACCACGGGGACGAACGCGCCGACGACGGTGAGCCCGTAGGGCGCCAGCGCCGCGGCCCGCTCGGCGGGGGCGACGGGCAGCCAGCCCTGCGGCCCCAGCTCGGTGGCGGTGATGCCGAGCTCGGCCATCTCGGTGAGCACGCGCTGCGGGGCGAGCTGGTGGCCCCACCCCGGCACCTCGCACACCCCCCAGCTGATGGGTGCTCCGGCGATCCGCATGGCTCTCTCCTCTCCGGCGGGGTCGGGCCCGCCCGGGGTCACAGGTGGTGGCGCTGGGCGCGCCGGTCGCGCTCGTACTCCGCACGGGCGCGGCGCGTGCTCTCCAGCCGGGACACCTCGGCCACCGGGACGTCCCACCAGCTCGACGAGGGCGGCGCCGGGCCACGCAGGTCGGTCTCGACGACGACCGCCGTCGTGGCGGAGGCAGCCACCGCCTTGCCGAAGGCCTCGCGGAACTCGGCGACCGAGCCCGGCTCGAGCACCTCGATACCGTAGCTGCGCAGGTTGGCGGCGAGGTCCACCGGCACCGGCGGGCCGTCGAGCATCCCGGTCTCGGGGTCACGTACCCGGTACTCGGTGGCGAAGCGCTGGGAGCCGTGGGACTCCGACAGCGCCCCGATCGAGGCCCAGCCGCGGTTCTGCAGCACGACGAGGACGACCTTGACGCCCTCGGCGACGATGGTGGCGATCTCCTGCGGGGCCATCTGGTAGCTGCCGTCGCCGACGACGGCGACGACCTCGCTCTGCGGCCGGGCCAGCTTGACGCCGAGCGCCGCGGGGATCTCGTAGCCCATGCACGAGTAGCCGTACTCGAGGTGGTACTGCACCGGGCTGCGCGCCCGCCACAGCGCCTGGAGGTCGCCGGGCATCGACCCGGCCGCGTTGACGAGGACGTCCTCCTCCCCCATGAGCTCGTTGAGCACGCCGAAGATCTCGGTCTGGGCGGGCAGCGGGCCGTGGCCGCAGTGGTAGCACGCCTCGGTGACCCGCTGCCAGTCGGCGACACGCTCGGTCACCTCCCGGGAGTACTCCGCGGCGACCCGGTACCCGGTGAGCGCCGCGGTGAGCGCGGTGAGGCCCTCGCGGGCGTCGGCGACGACCATCTCGGCGGCGTGCTTGGCGGCGTCGAAGGCCTTGACGTTGATGTTGACGAAACGCACCGCGGGGTGGCGGAATGCGGTGCGCGAGGCGGTGGTGAAGTCGGTGTAGCGGGTCCCCACGCCGATGACGACGTCGGCCGCTGCGGCCAGCGCGTTGGCGGCGGCGTTGCCGGTGGCGCCCACGCCACCGGCCGCGCACGGGTGGTCCCACGCGATGGCGCCCTTGCCCGCCTGGGTGTCGACGACCGGGATGCCGGTGGCGTCGGCCAGCGCGGTGAGCGCGCCGCTCGCCTCGGAGTAGACCACCCCGCCGCCGGCGACGACGAGCGGCCGCCGCGCCTCCCGGACGAGCGCGGCCGCCCGCTCCAGGGCTGCCGGCTCGGGCACCGGGCGCGGCACGTGCCACACCCGGCGGCGGAAGAGCTCGGTGGGCCAGTCGTGGGCCTCGGCCTGGACGTCCTGGGGCAGGCAGAGCGTCACCGCACCGGTCTCGGCCGGGTCGGTGAGCACCCGCATCGCGGCGAGCAGGCTCGCGGGGAGCTGCTCGGGGCGGTGGATCCGGTCGAAGAAGCGGGAGACCGGGCGGAAGGCGTCGTTGACGGAGGTGTCCAGGGTCCGCTCGTTCTCCAGCTGCTGGAGCACGGGGTCCACCCGGCGGGTGGCGAAGAGGTCCGCGGGCAGCAGGAGCACCGGGATGCGGTCGATGGTGGCCAGTGCCGCGCCGGTGAGCATGTTCGTCGAGCCGGGGCCGATGGAGGCGGTGCAGGCGAAGGTCTGCAGCCGGTTGGTGGTCCGGGCGTAGCCGACGGCGGTGTGCACCATGTTCTGCTCGTTGCGGGCCTGGTAGAAGCGCAGCGGCCGGGTGCCGGGCTCCGGCTCCAGGACGCTCTCGAGGAGGGCCTGGCCCACCCCGGCGACGTTGCCGTGGCCGAGGATGCCCAGGACGCCGGCGAAGAGGGGCCGTTCCACGCCGTCACGCTCGGTGTGCTGGGCGGACAGGAAGCGCACGAGCGCCTGCCCGACGGTCAGGCGGACGGTCCCGGGGCTGGTCGTGTCGGTCATCGTCGCTCCTCCGGCTCGGGCGGACGTGGCGGGACGGGACGGGTCATCGGCAGCCGGGGGTCGACCGGCAGGCCCTCCCACGTGTCCCGTACCCAGTCGTGGGCGGGGTCGATGGTCATGAGCCAGGTCCGGTCCGGGGCGGGGCCGGCCATGACGTTGAGGTAGTACAGGTCGTACCCGGGGGCCGCCATGGCCGGGCCGTGGTAGCCGTGCGGGACGAGGACGACGTCGCCGGTGCGCACCTCGGCGGTGATGTCGACCGGGCGCCGGGGTGTGCCGTAGGTGCGGTGGACGGCGAAGCCGGGGCCCACCGGCCCGGGCCGGACCACGTAGTAGTAGATCTCCTCCAGCTCACGCTCGTGCTCGGTGTGCTCGTCGTGCTTGTGGGGCGGGTAGGAGGACCAGTTGCCGCCCGGTGTGAGCACCTCGCACACGAGGAGGTGGTCGGTCTCGACGTCGTTGCCCAGCGCGTAGTTGTTCACCTGGCGGGAGCACTGCCCGGCGCCGCGCAGCTCGGTGCGCACCCGGCCCGCGTCCTGGTAGGAGACGGCCGGTCGCCGCTCGGCGCGTGCCGTCGGGAGCGCGACCGTGCCGCCCGCCGCCGAGCTGAGCCGCGCCGTCGTGTCCCGGGGCAGGTAGAGGTAGTCGGTGACGGCGGTGAAGACGTCCGGGCGGCCGGTCAGCTCGTGGCGCTGCCCCTCGACCTCGACGGCGCACCCGCCGGCGAGCGGCAGGACGAGCATCTCGTCCTCGCCGGTGGCCAGCTCCACGCTCCCGCCGGCCGGCAGCTCGACGACCTTGAGCCCGCTGAAGCGCCACCCGGCACGCTCGGGGGTGAGGTCGAGGGTGTAGGGGCCGTGGGCGGTCTGCCCGGCCCGGAGCACGAGGTCGCGGGTCACAGCAGCGCCACCGCCCTGTCGACGGCGCCCTCGACGTCGTCGTCCGGGGGGTAGAGCAGGGTGCGGCCCAGGACCAGCCCGCGGATGCCGGGCACACGCAGCGCCCGTGCCCAGCCCTCGACCGTGGCCGCGACGTCGTCGCCGACCTCACCGCCCAGGACGAGCGTCGGCAGGGTGGAGGCAGCGGCCACCGCCTCCATGTCGGGGACGAGCGGCACCTTGAGCCAGGTGTAGGCCGAGGTGCCGCCGAGGCCGGCGGCGATGGCGACGGCGGTGACGACGGCCTCGGTGGTCAGGACGTTCGTCGACCGGCCCTCCACCCGGCGGGAGAGGAAGGGCTCGACCAGCGCCACCCGGCGGGAGGCGGCGAGCGCGTCCACGGCGTGGGCGGTGGACTCCAGGGTGCGCAGCGAGCCGGGGTCCTGCGGGTCGATCCGCAGCAGCACCTTGCCGCCGTCGAGCCCGGAGTCGACGACGGCGCGGACGGTGTAGCCGGTGAACCGGTCGTCCATCTCGAACCCGGCGCCGCGCAGCCCGCCCCGGTTCATCGACCCGTAGACGAGCTTGCCGTCCAGCGCACCGAGCAGGGTGAGGTCCTCGACGAGGTCCGGGGTGCCGAGGAAGCCGTGGACACCCGGGCGGGCGAGGGCGGCGACGCAGCGGCGGAGCAGCTCGCGCCGGTCCCCCATCGCCATCGGGTCGTGGCCGACGGCCAGCGAGCCGCGGGCGGGGTGGTCGGCGGCGATGACCATGAGCCGTTCCCCGGGCCCCGGGAGCCGCCCGCGCGGCCGCTGCGCCAGGGCGCGGGCGACCCGCTCCGGCTCGTGCATGCGCAGGTCGCGGATCTCCTCGACGGTGAGCATCTAGACCACCCGTCGCTCGACCTCGTGGGGGTGGGCACCGCCGTCGAGGACCTCGCGGACCTCCTCCTCGGTGGGCATGGCGGTGGAGCACTCGAGCCGGGCCGCGACGATCGCGCCGGCGGCGTTGGCCGCGGCGATGGTGCGCTCCAGCGGCCAGCCGGCGAGCAGCCCGTGGCACAGCGCCCCGCCGAAGGCGTCGCCCGCGCCGAGACCGTTGACCACCTCGGTGGGGACGGGCGGGACCTCGACCCGCTCGTCCCGGGTCTTGGCCAGGGTGCCCCGCGGGCCCTGCTTGACCACGGCGAGCTCCACCCCGGCGGCGAGCAGCGCGTCGGCGGCCCGGTCGGGCTCGCTCTGCCCGACGGCCACCTCGCACTCCTCGCGGTTGCCGACGGCGATCGTCACGCCGGGGAGGACGTCACGCACCAGGCCGCGGGCCTCGTCCGGGGAGTCCCAGAACATCGGCCGCCAGTCGAGGTCGAGGACCGTGTGCGCGCGGCGGCCCCGCGCCGTGAGGGCGGTGAGGTGGGCGGAGCGGGAGGGCTCCTCCGACAGCCCGGTCACCGAGAACCACATGACCCCGGCCTCGCGGACGGCATCGACCGGGACGTCCTCGGGGCGCACCTGGAGGTCCGGAGCGGTGGGCTCGCGGTAGAAGTACAGCGGGAAGTGGTCCGGCGGGAACATCTCGCACAGCGTGATCGGGGTGTTGAGCTCGGGTGCCGTGATGACGAACTCGTCGCTCACGCCGAGGCGGACCATCTCACGGCGGACGTAGCGGCCCAGCGGGTCGTCGCCCACCCCGGTGATCGTCGCGGCGCTGTGGCCGAGCCGGGCGGCGGCGACGGCGACGTTCGTCGGGCTGCCGCCGAGGAACTTGCCGAAGGTCTCGACCTCCTCCAGGCCCACGCCGGTGGTCAGCGGGTAGATGTCCACGCCGCACCGGCCGAAGGTCAGGACGTCCAGACGCCGCGAGCTCCCCATCGCACTCTCCTCGGTCGGTGTCCACGATTCTCACCCAGCCGCCGGGAGCGGTCAACCGTTTGTCTGGACAAAGACCCGAGGGTGGTCGGGGCACGAGCGGCCAGGGACGCCCCGGCGGTGACCGGGGGCGACCGGAGGCCGGCCCGGGGGACCACGGTACGGGCGGGCATGGCGCCGGGTCGCGGAGATGGCATTATGTGTAATTGTCCCGACAAGGCGCCGAGGAGAGCCATGACGACGTCGCCCGTGCCGGAGCCGCCGGCGGAGGTCTACCGCCCCCGGGTCCACCTGGACCGCACCAGCCCCGTCCCGCTCTACCACCAGATCGCGTCGGTGCTGCAGGAGGCCATCGTCTCCGGGGAGATCGCCGCGCACACCCGGATCGAGAACGAGCTGGCGATGGCCGACCGGCTGCGGGTGTCCCGGCCCACCGCCCGCCGCGCGCTGCAGGAGCTGGTGGACAAGGGGATGCTCGTGCGCAAGCGCGGCGTGGGCACCGAGGTGGCGCCGGAGATCATCCGTCGCGCTGTCGAGCTGACCAGCCTGCACGACGACCTCGCCGCCGCCGGCCGCCGCCCGCGCACCGAGGTCCTCGACTACGAGGTACGCCCGGCCGACGCGGAGGTGGCCCGCCGGCTCCAGCTCGACGTCGGGCAGGAGGTGGTCCACGTGCGGCGGCTGCGGTACGCCGACGACGAGCCGCTGGCCCTGATGACCAACGTCATCCGGGCCGACCTCGCGCCCTCGCGACAGGACCTGGAGGCCGACGGCCTCTACGCCTCCCTGCGTGCCCGCGGCGTTCGGCTGCGCCTGGCGCACCAGACCATCGGGGCCCGCCAGGCCACCGCCGCCGAGTCACGGATCCTTCACGAGCCGGCCCGTGCCGCGGTGCTCACCATGGAGCGTGTCGCCATCGCGGACACCGACACCATCGTCGAGCTCGGCACCCACATCTACCGCGCCTCGCGCTACACCTTCCAGACCACGCTCGTCGCCCACTGAGCGGTCGTCGCGGCGCGGTCCCAGCGACGCGGTCCCGGCAGCACGCCCCCGGCGGCACGACCGGACCGGCCGCGCCGCCGCGGATGTCACCTGCGCCGCAGCCGCCGGACCCCGAGGGTCGTCGCGCCGCCGACCAGCGCCAGGGCGAGCGCCACGAGCAGCACCGTCGTGACGTCCGCACCGGTGGTGGGCAGCCCGCCCCCGCCGGAGGCCGGGGGCGTGGTCGCCCCGTCGGTCGGGGCGGGGTCGGTGGGCGTGTCCGTCGGGCCCGGGCCGGTCGGCTCCCCCGTCGGCTCCTCGGTGGGCTCCCCGGTCGGTTCCTCGGTGGGCTCCTCGGTGGGCACCTCGCCCTCGACGACGGCGAAGTGCCAGGCGTTCACCCCGCCGGTCTCGGCGGACTCCCACGAGACGAGGATCGCCCCGTCGGTGCGCAGCGGCTCCAGGGCGGCGGCGTCGAGCTCCATCGTCACCGTGCTGCTGCCCGGCTCGACGTCCGCCACCACGCTGCCGAGCAGCCGCCCGCCCATGTCCGGTGCCCACGGCGCGGCGGCGACGTCCTCGGGAGAGCAGGTGGAGAAGCCGAGCTCGTCGCCCGGGCAGCTGGAGACCCACACCGGGACCATCGCCGGGTCGCCGGTCCACGCGAAGGCGCGGACCGTGCCGGGCTCCTGCGCGGCGAGGGAGAGCGTCACCGAGGGGTTGGCGATCTCGACGTCGGTGACGTCGAGCGCCCGGCCGGCCGGCAGCCCGGCGATGGTCACCCCGCGCGTCGCGGACTGGTAGATCGTCTGCGGTGACTCGACACCGCGCAGGGCGGTGTCCGGGATGGTCGGCTCCCGTGGCTCCGTGGGCCGGTCGGCGGGCGGCTGGTAGCCCTCGAGGTAGGCGTGTCCCCACCGGTAGGGCTCGGACTGCTGGCTGCCGAACGGTGACCATGCGTTGCGGGTGTCGCCGATGAAGTCCTGGTTGTCGGAGTCGTACGGCGTGATGTTGAGCCCGAGGTAGGTCGGGTCGACCGCGGTCTCCCCCGGCACCCCGGTGGGGGCGGCGCTCGGGGCGCTGACCGCCGCCGGGAGGTTGGCCAGCGGGATCTTCACCTCGACCGTCCACCGGCCGCCCTCGTAGCTGCCGTCCTCCGTCCGGGTCGCCGCGACGGCGACCTCCTGGCCGGGTGAGTTCGGCCCGTCCTCGACCGTGTCGGCCAGCGGACCGGAGGAGAAGCCCTGGTGATTGTCCGCGTCGCGGCTCCAGCACGGACCGTCCGGCCCCTGCCCGGCGGTGCCCTCCGGGTCGTCGGTGAAGGGCATGATCCCGCTCTTGAAGGTCGTCGAGGTGTCCCGGGACGTGGCCTGCGGGTCGAGGAGCACCTCGACCGAGTCGACGAGCCAATGGCCGAAGCAGCGCTCCGGTGTGGCGGCCGCGCTCGCGACGTCGTCGACCACCTCGGCGACGACGTAGAGCGCGTCGTCGTGCCAGGCGAGGCGGGCGGTGCTGCCGGCGCCGCAGTCGGTGCCGTCCGGGGCGCACTCCTGCCCCTCCCAGCGGCGGCCGATGTCGATCGGGTCGCCGTACCCGTCGTCGGCCACGCCGTCGACGGCGGGTGCCTGTTCGGCCTGCGGGACGACGGTGGTCGGCACGACGTACGTGCGCAGCGTCTCGCTGCTCTGCGGTCCGTCGGTCACGGTGGTGACCACCGGGATCTCGGCGACGTAGCCGCCGGGGTCGCCGGGGTCGGTGTGGGTCAGCACGAGCTCCACCCGGGTCTGCCCGCCCGGGGCGAGGTCGGTGAACGCCACGGGGTCGGAGGCGGCGAAGCCCTCGCCGACGTCGAGCCGGACCTCGCCGTCGGCCGGCAGCGCCGTGCGGTTGGTGACGACCACGGGCACGGTCACCGACTCCCCGGCACCGATCTGCGTCTCGGCGGCGGAGCGGCCGGCGACGAAGGTGTACTCCTCGGCCCACTCGTCGTAGGCCGCGTAGTTGCCCCAGCGCTCGAACCGCCCCTCGACCCCGGCGATGACGTCGACGCGGGTGTCGTTGTAGGCCGTGACCTCGCCGTTGTCGAAGTGCGCGGCCAGGCGGTAGCGGCCGAAGGCGGTGTCCTCACCAGGGGTGACGGTGAAGGTGACGCTCGCCTCGTCCTCGGCGGTGACCGGCCCGAGCTGCTGCGGCTCGGAGACCGTCCACCCCTCGGGGACCTCGAGCGTGACCTCGCCGGCGGCGACGGTGGCGCCGCCGGACCGGCTCGCCACGGTGACCTCGAAGGGCTCGCCGGGGGCCTGGAACCAGGCGTCCGGGGTGATGGTGTACGTGCTGCCCAGCGGCATACCGCCCGGGTCCGGGAGCACCGTGCCGAAGAGGATGGCGTCGTCGCGGGCGTTGGCCTCCGTGCCGTTCGGCTGGAACGGGACGAGAGAGTGGGCGATGCCGTAGCGCAGGCACTGCGGCTCCCACACGTCCACCTGCTTGACGCGGGCCTGGGTCGGGTGGGCGCGGTTGCCCTCGCGCCCCACGTGCGCCCAGGTCATCGGCGTTCCCGGCTCCTGGCCCTGGATGTTGCCGGGCAGCCACTCGTACGGGGAGTCGTAGCCGCTCCACGTGCCGACGACGGTGAACGGGTTCGTCGGGGCGGGGACGAAGCCGGTGTTGCACTGCGGGCCGTCGGTGCCGCCCTCCCCCTGGGTGCTCGCCCCGGAGGTGATGACCTTGACCTGCCAGACGTCGACGGCGTCGGGTCCGGTGAGCTGCTCGGGGTACATCGTCGGGTCGGCGGCGGCCGCGGCGGCCTCCCAGATGAGCCGCCCCGCGGTCTGGTGGTGCCCGTGGCCGGCGGGTGCCGGGGAGAAGCCGATGAGCACCTCGGGCCGGGTCTGGCGGATGACGTGGACCACCTGGCGTTTGATGTCCTGGTCGCCCCACACCTCGGCGGTGAGCGCGGCGCTGGTGTTGTAGAAGAAGTCGACGGCGTCGATGTTGTAGATGTCGACGGTGCCGGAGCGGTAGTGCGAGGCGCGGTCCTCGTTCTCCCGGCGCAGCCCGAGCGCCGGCCCGGACTCGTTGCCCACCGAGTTGGAGCCGCCCTCGCCGCGGGTGAGCATGATGAGCCCGCAGCGCACGCCGTAGCGGTCGTGCCACACGCCGCACGGGGTGGTGAACCCGGCGTCGTCGTCCGGGTGGGCCCACATGCCCATGACGTCGATCTTCGTCGGGTCGACCTCGGTCGCGACGCTCGGTTCGGCGACCGTCAGCGGCGGGTCGTCGGCACCGGACGCCGCCGGGACGAGGGCGGCGACCCCGAGCGCTGCGAGCGCGGCCGCGGCGACAGCTCGTTTCATCTCTACCCCCTGGTCGGACAGACGGCCTCGTCTGTACGCGTCGCCCTGCGCTGGGCGCGATGCCGACGAACGTAGCGAGGCGGGCCCGCAGGCGCAAGCAGGACGGGCGGCTCGGAGCACCTCGCCCAGCCGACTTGGGCCGCCTCACGCGGGCCGCTCAGGCCGCCTCGCCCGGCAGCTCGGGCCATCTCGCCCAGCCGGCTCAGGCCGCCTCGCCCGGCCCGCCCAGGCCACCTCGCCCTGACGACTCGGGCCGCCTCGCCCGGCAGCTCGGACCGGCTCGGCCGGCCCCGTCAGTCCTTGACGGCGCCCTCGAGCATCCCGCGGATGAAGTGGCGCTGGAGGAAGAGGTACAGGACGACGGTCGGCAGCGCGACGAGGATCGCCCCCGCGGCGAGGAGGACGGTGCCCTGGGTGTACTGCCCCCGGAAGAGCGCCAGGCCCAGCGGCGCGGTGCGCAGCTCCTGGTTCGGTGACATGACGAGCGGGATGAGGAACTCGTTCCACGTCCACATGAAGGTGAGCAGGAGCAGCGTGACGATGGCCGGGCGGGCCACCGGGAGCAGCACCTGCCACAGCACCCGGTGGTGGCCCGCGCCGTCGAGCCGCGCGGCCTCGATGATCGAGCGGTTGGCCCCGCGGAAGTACGCCCGCATCCAGAAGGTCCCGAACGCCACGGACTGGGCCACCTGGGGCAGGGCGATGCCCCACACCGTGTTCGTCAGGCCCACGGCCTGGAAGTCGAAGAAGAGCGGGACGACGATGGCCTCGGTGGGCACCATGATGCCGACGAGGAAGACGTAGAAGAGCACCTGCGCGCCGGGGAAGGTGAAGGCGCCGAACGCGTAGCCGGCCATGATCGACAGCACGGCCGCGCTCGTCACGACGATGACGGCGACGACGACGGAGGTGGCCAGGTACTCCCCGAAGCGGCCCTGCTCCCACGCCCGGCCGAAGTTCTCCCAGTGGAGCAGGCGGCCGGTGGCGGCGTCCTGCGGGGTCTCCGGCGACAGGGCGGTGCCGAGGATGGTGAGGATCGGGCCGAGCGCGAAGGCGGCGAAGACGATGAGGATGAGGTAGTTGCCCACCCGCTCCCCGGTGGAGACTCTCATCGCTCCCGCTCCCCGATGAGGTTGACCGCGAGGTTGATGAGGAAGATGAGGGCGGTGAGGACGATCGCGACGGCAGCCGCCGACCCGACGTCGCCCTCCATGAAGGCACGCCGGTAGACGACGTAGCTGGGCACCGTCGTCGACGTCCCGGGGCCGCCGGAGGTGGTGACGTAGACGAGGTCGAAGGTCTTGAGCGCGGCGATGATGGTCAGCGTCAGCGACACGACGATCTCGGCGCGCACGGCGGGCACGGAGATGGCGAAGAAGGAGCGCACCGCGCCGGCGCCGTCGAGCGTGGCGGCCTCGTAGAGGTCGTTGGGGATGCGGGCCATGCCGGCCATGAGGAGCACGGTGACCAGGCCGGTGCACACCCAGGTGCCGACGAAGCCGACGGCGGGCAGGGTCCAGGTGAAGTCGCCGAGCCAGGCACGGGTGAGCGCGCCGAGCCCGATCGCCTCCAGGGCGGTGTTGAGGGTGCCGTCGGGGGCGTAGATCTGCCGCCAGGCGACGGCGA
>Ga0209487_1002695_pt1 | contig 14344 bp, 13 predicted proteins | sample Poulit2012_FD_187524 | JGI IMG/M metagenome (GOLD analysis project Ga0209487, IMG submission 187524) | Agricultural soil microbial communities from Georgia to study Nitrogen management - Poultry litter 2012 (SPAdes) (version 2) | ecosystem: Environmental > Terrestrial > Soil > Agricultural land... | reverse complement strand
CGGCACCGGCCCAACTGGACGGAGACCTCATCGGCGACTGCCTCGAGCTGCGGCTGAGCGCGGGCCGGCAGCGACTGCTCGTGTCCGCTCCGCGGCCATGAGAGCCCACGATCACATCGAGTGAGCCCGAGCGCCGACGTGCTGGAGGAACGCGGCGTGGAGCCGCAGGTCCCCGCCCAGCTCCGGGTGGAAGCTGCCGGCCCACACATTGCCCTGCCTCACCAGCACCGGCCTGCCCTCGCACCGGGCGAGCACCTCGGTGGTGGGGGAGATGTCGAGGATCTGCGGGGCCCGGATGAAGGTGCCGTCGAAGGTCCGCGCGAAGCCCTCGATGTGCAACGCCGCGGTGAAGGACTCACGCTGCCGGCCGTAGGCATTGCGGGCAACGGTGATGTCGAGACCGCCGAGGCGCTCATAACCGCCCAGCGAATCATCGCTGAGCCAATCGGCCAGAAGGATGAGGCCGGCGCAGGTGCCGAACACCGGCAGTCCGGCAGCGATGCTCTCCCGCAGTCGGCAGAAGAGATCGGTGCCGGCGGCGACGCGGACCATGGCCGTCGACTCGCCGCCGGGCAGGATGATCGCGTCGAGGCCGCTCAAGTGCTCGGACCGAGTCACCTTGCGGGAATCGACCCCCAAGGAGCCGAGCATGAGCAGGTGCTCACGGAAGGCTCCCTGGAGGGCGAGGACGCCGACTCTCACCATCCGCGTTCGGCCAGGCGGTGGGGCGCGGGCACATCGGCGACGTTGATGCCGACCATGGCGTCACCGAGGCCGCGCGAGGCCTTGGCCACAGCCGTCGGGTCATCGAAGTGGGTGGTGGCCTCGACGATGGCCTTCGCCCGGGCCTCCGGGGTGCCGGACTTGAAGATTCCGGAACCGACGAACACTCCGTCGGCGCCGAGCTGCATCATCATCGCCGCATCGGCCGGGGTTGCGATACCGCCGGCGACGAAGGTCACCACCGGCAGACGGCCGAGGCTCGCCACCTGCTTGACCAGGTGGTACGGCGCGGCGATCTCCTTGGCCGCGACATAGAGCTCGTCTTCGCTCTTGGCTGTCAGTGCGCGGATCTCGGAGTTGATGGTCCGCAGATGGCGCATCGCCTCGGAGACGTCGCCGGTGCCGGCCTCGCCCTTCGACCGGATCATCGAAGCCCCCTCGGTGATGCGGCGCAGGGCCTCACCGAGGTTCGTCGCTCCGCAGACGAAGGGAACCTGGAAGACGGACTTGTCGATGTGGTTGACGTAGTCGGCGGGGGAGAGGACCTCGGATTCGTCGATGTAGTCGACACCGAGGGTCTCGAGGATCTGGGCTTCGACGAAGTGGCCGATGCGGGCCTTGGCCATGACCGGGATGCTGACGGCGCCGATGATCGAATCGATGAGATCGGGATCGCTCATCCTGGCGACCCCGCCCTGGGCGCGGATGTCGGCGGGCACGCGCTCGAGAGCCATCACAGCGGAGGCTCCGGCGGCTTCGGCGATACGGGCCTGCTCCTCATCGACGACGTCCATGATGACGCCGCCCTTGAGCATCTGTGCCAGTCCGGTGCCCAGCTGGTTCTGTGTCTCGGTCATTGTGGTGTTCGTCCATTCACTGTCGCGGAGACGATCCGGGTCGACCAGGTCGTCAGAGCCGAGTCGCCTCGGGCCTCTGTCCGGTCTGGGTCGGGATCGTTGGATTTCAGGGGTGAACGGCCGTTCCCCATCAGCCTAGACCGATGGGTGGCTCAACAGGAGAGCCAGAAATGTGTCGGAATTTTAGGCCAGATGCCGGTGGGGGATCTACGATCGGATCATGGAACCCAGCACGATCCGGGAACGCGGCGGTCGGGCCGAGGGAGTCGCGCTGCCGCTCACGGTCGATCGACATCTGCCGACTCCGCTGCCCGATCAGCTCACACAGGGTCTGCGGCGCCTCATCGCCGAAGGGGCCCTGCTTCCCGGCGATGCGGTGCCGTCGAGTCGCCGCCTGGCCGCTCACCTCGGGATCTCCCGTGGCAGTGTCGAGACCGCTTACGGACAGCTCGCTGTGGAGGGGTTCCTGGTGACCACCGAACGCTCGGCGACCCGGATCAATCCGGACCTGCCGGCCACGGCCCGCACCGCACGCGCCCGGCCGCGTGTCCCCGCCTCGCCGAGGCGGCGCCTGCGCAACTACATCGATCTGCGACCCGGTTTCGGAGGCGACGATCCGCTGCGGGAACCGGCCTTCCGCCGCGCCTGGAGGGAATCGCTCGACCTCGACCCCGGTCCCATCGATCCACTGGGCCAGCCGGATGCGCGGTGGGCGATCGCCGACTACCTCCGATTGGCCCGGGGAATGGCCGTCGACCCCGATGAGATCATCCTCACCAGCGGTTCCCGTGACGGTCTGCGCCTGTTGCTGAGCAGCGGGATCGACGGGGCGATCGCTGTGGAGAATCCGGGCTTTCCCGGTCTGCGGCAGGCGATGACCGACCAGAGGCTCGTGCCGTTGGACCTCGCCGCCGGGTCCCCGGCAGGGGTGTCGGCCGCCGTCGTGACGCCCAACCACCAGTTCCCGCACGGGACTCCGATGCCGGTCGATCATCGAGTGCGGCTGCTCGAGTGGGCGGAGCGAGGGGATGTGATCCTCATCGAGGACGACTACGACAGTGAGGCCCGCTTCACTCGCACCGTGCTGCCGACGCTGTACGAACTGGCCGCATCGACGGACAGCCGCGCGCAGGTCGTGCACATCGGCACCTTCTCCACGCTGCTGACCTCGGCGGTGTCGACCGGATACCTCATCTCCCACGGTGAGATTTCGTCGCGTCTGATGGCGATGCGCACGGCGCTGGGGCCGGCGTTCTCGCCGATTCTGCAGATGGCCATCAGCTCCTACCTCGGTTCCGGGGGCCTGCGCCGACGGATCTCGCGCGGCCGTCGCCGCCTCAGGGCCGCCGAGGAGGTCGTCGCCGAGGCGGGACCGATTCCCGGACTGGTCCATGACGGTCGGACCCTCGTGATCGAAACCTCCGTTGCCGAGGCCGATCGCTTGTTGCGACAGCTCGCCGACCGCGGGATCCTCGTCGCTTCCCTGGCCCGCGGCTGGACCGGTGGGGATCAGGTCCGGCACGGTCTCGTCATCGCCCATTCGAATGTCGAGGCGACGGTGCTGCGGAGGGCGCTGGCCACGGTGCAGACGCTGTTGAGTAGGATTCAGACATGATGAAGTCCGGATTCGTGGTGGACGGCACCATCAGGATGCTGCTGGCCATCGTCGGTGTCGTGGCCCTGCCCGCCCTCGAGACGTTCTTCCTGGCCCCGCGCTGGCTGGTCATCACCGCCCTCGTGCTGCTCTTCCTCGGGGCCGCGACTCAGATCTCCTACGGTGTGCGCAAGGGCGAGAAGCGCTTCCTGAAGTATCCGATGCTCTTCGACGGCCTGCTCGTCGTCGCCGCCGTCATCGCCGTCTTCCTCGCGCTGGCGGCCAATTCCGCTGCCGCGTGGATCCTCTTCGGCTGTGTGGCGCTGGGCTCATTGGGCATCGCCGTGGTCTTCACCACGGGAGAGAACGGTCCTGATTTCGGCAAGGACGAGTCACAGACTGCTTGAACGAGGTTCTTCCAGGCTCTCCTCGGCGATCGCGGACCGAGTATTCGGCCGAGGCGGCTGCGGACGAACGTCGTTCAAGCGGCCGTACAGTCTTCGAGAGGTGCGCGGGTCGACATCCTCGCTGCGCCTTGAACGACGGATCTGCGCCCCCGCAACCAAGGTCGTTCAAGCGGCCGCGCAGTCATCGAACGGCGCAATCGGCGCAGCCCTTTGCCGAGGGCGGCCGGGCGGCAGTGCAGGAGCGAGTCAGCGGTTGAACACATCTGCTGCCGGGTGCCCGCTGGAGACCGGAATCGTCAGCGATTGAACGCGATCGCGGCGAAGTGCCCCTCGGGGATTCCCGACTCGAGATCGAAGATGTCGACGTCCGGATGCGGTGACTCCGGCAGCGGCCCGGAACCGACATAGTCCATGCCCGGGTCTCGGGCCAAGCCAGTGCTCATCGCTCGCAGGAAGGCTTCCTTGCGAGCCCACAGGCGTGCGAACTCCGCAGCCATCTCGGGTCCGGACAGCTGGTCGAGTTCAGCTCTCTCACGCGGATGCACGAGCTGCAGGGCCTCGGCGGCAACGGCCGGCTCCGGTACGGCTTCGATGTCGAGGCCGACCGGATCGTCGGCGACGGCGACGATGACGAGTCTGCGGGAGCGGGAGACGGAGAACTCGCAATCGTCGTGGCGGGGCTTGCCCGCCGAATCGAGGCGGATGTCGATTCCGGCCGGGTCTCGATCAAGATGTGCCCCGAGCACGTGCCTGAGGACGACGCGGCCGGCCGACCAGGTGGTGGCGGCCTCGGCGTCGAACTCCCGTGCGTAGTTGCGCTCCTGTTCGGTGAGCACGGAATCGTCCTCACGCGCCCAGGCCGCCTCGGCGGCGGTATCGGCGAGGAACAGTGAAGCGGGCAGTTCGGTGCGGAGTTCGGCGAGACTGGGATCGATCGTCATGGATCAGCGGCCCAGAGCCTTGTGGATCTTCTTCAGACGGCGGTTGAGCACGAAGATCCGCACCGAGCCGATCAGCCCGGCGATGAGGATGCCGCCGATCGCGGCGAAGAGCATGGCCACACCCAAGGGCAGTTCGAACTGCCAGCCGAAGTACTGGAACTGGGCGGCCACGTTGTTCTGGACGATGAAGATGAGAAGCAGGACGACGATGACCGCTCCGATGATGAGCGAGATCCACATACCCGCCGACATCCCCGTGCCGCCCTTCGTCGAAGGCAGTTCGTCGGTGCTGCCGGGTGCGGGAGGCTGCGTCTGCTGGTGAGGCTCGACCTCGCGGGTCTCCCCGGTCGTGGGAGCCTCGTCCCCGAGCACGGAATCGGTTTCGGCCAGGAGCTCTTCGGGCGTCTGGGATTCGCCGCGCGGGTCTTGAGTACTCATGCGCCCCATCATAACCACTGATGGGGCGCATGAGTCCGGAAGTGCGGCAAGTGTTCGCCAACCGTTGCACGAACACCGCTCACACCGCGTCGATGCTGATTCAGACGTTCTTGCTCAGTGAGGAGATGATCTCGTTGAGCGTGGCCGACGGGCGCATCGCCGCAGTCACCAACTCATCGTTCGGGTAGTAGTAGCCGCCGAGGTCGACGGGACTGCCCTGGACCTCGAGGAGTTCGGCCGCAATGGTCCCCTCCTTCTCGGTCAGTGCCTTCGCCACCGGCGCGATGGCCTCGGCCAGGGCCTCGTCGGCAGTCTGCTCGGCCAGCTTCTGCGCCCAGTAGAGGGTGAGGTAGAAGTGGCTGCCGCGGTTGTCGATCTCGCCGACCTTGCGCGAAGGCGACTTGTTCTCCTCGAGGAACCTGCCGGTGGCCGCATCGAGGGTGTCGGCCAGCACGCCGGCGCGCTCGTTGCCGTGGACGTTGAACTCGTGGCGGAAGGACTCGGCCAGGGCGAGGAACTCACCGAGGGAGTCCCAGCGCAGGTGGTTCTCCTCGACGAGCTGCTCGACGTGCTTCGGTGCCGAGCCGCCGGCGCCGGTCTCGAAGAGTCCTCCGCCGGCGATGAGCGGGACGACGGAGAGCATCTTCGCCGAGGTGCCCAGTTCGAGGATGGGGAACAGATCGGTGTTGTAGTCACGCAGCACATTGCCGGTCACCGAGATGGTGTCCTTGCCCTCGCGGATGCGGTCGATGGAGAACTGGGTGGCCTCCACCGGGTTCATGATCCTGATGTCGAGGCCCTCGGTGTCGTGATCGGTGAGGTACTCCTCGACCTTCGACCGGATGTTGCGGTCGTGGGCGCGGGTCTCATCGAGCCAGAACACGGCCGGGGTGTCCGACAGACGGGCACGCGTGACGGCGAGCTTGACCCAGTCGCGGACCGGGACGTCCTTGGTCTGGCAGGCCCGCCAGATGTCACCGGCGGCGACCTCGTGGCTCATCAGCACCTGACCGGCGGAGTCGACGACCTCGACGACCCCGGCTTCGGGGATCTCGAAGGTCTTGTCGTGGCTGCCGTACTCCTCGGCCTTCTGGGCCATGAGACCGACATTGGGCACCGTGCCCATGGTGCGCGGATCGAAGGCGCCCTTGGCCTTGCAGTCCTCGATCACGGTCTGGTAGACGCCGGCATAGGAGGAGTCGGGGATGACGGCCAGGGTGTCCTGCTTCTGGTCGTCCTTGTTCCACATCTTGCCGCCGACGCGGATCATCGCGGGCATGGAGGCGTCGACGATGACATCGGAGGGCACGTGGAGGTTCGTGATGCCCTTGTGCGAGTTGACCATGGCCAGGTCGGGTCCCTCGGCCAGGCCCTTCTCGATTCCGGCCCTGATGCCGGACGCGGCGTCGGCCGGCAGGGTGTCGAGTCCGGCGAGGATGGCGGCCAGTCCGTTGTCGGAGGTCAGGCCCGCCTCGGCGAGGACATCACCGTATTCGGCGAAGACCTCGGGGAAGAAGGCCTCGATGACCTTGCCGAAGAGGATGGGGTCGGAGACCTTCATCATCGTCGCCTTGAGGTGGACGGAGAAGAGGACGCCGTCGGCCTTGGCCTGGGCGATCTGCTCCTTGACGAACTCGTCGAGGGCGGTGGCGTTCATCTTCGTCGAGTCGACGATCTCACCGGCGAGGACGGGCAGGGACTCCTTGAGGACGGTGGTCTCGCCGGCTGCGGTGCGCAGACGGATCGTCAGGGTGTCGTCGGAGTCGATGATGACGGACTTCTCGTTGTCGCGGAAGTCATCGGAGCCCATGGTCGCGACTCGAGTCTTCGATTCCTGGGTCCATTCGCCCATCGAATGCGGGTGGGCCTTGGCGAAGTTCTTCACAGCCTCGGGAGCGCGGCGGTCGGAGTTGCCCTCGCGCAGAACCGGGTTGACGGCCGAGCCCTTGACCTTGTCATAGCGAGCCCGGACATCCTTGTCTTCGTCGGTCGCGGGCTCTTCCGGGTAATCCGGCAGATCATAGCCCTGTGACTGCAGTTCGGCGATGGTGGCCTTGAGCTGAGGCACGGAGGCCGAGATGTTGGGCAGCTTGATGATGTTCGCATCCGGCGTCTGGGCGAGGTCGCCCAGCTCGGCCAGAGCGTCGCTGACCTGCTGGTCTTCGGGGAGGCGGTCACTGAACTGTGCCAGCACGCGTGCGGCAAGCGAGATGTCTCGAGTCTCGACCTCGACGCCGGCCGAAGTGGCGAAGGCTTCGATGATCGGTTTGAGCGAGTATGTCGCCAGAAGCGGCGCTTCATCCGTGCGCGTGTAAATGATTTTTGCCATAGTGATGGACCACTCCGCATCTTCTTGGGGTTTGTCACCGACATCTTACCTTCAGGACGATTTCGGTAGTCGGCATGGGCCGATGATGGTGCTCACACCCGGTGTTCGCGCCGGCTCGACCCGTCGGCGACCGCCGCGGTGGGGGCGGTGGTCGTGACGGTGACGGTCGGTCACCGCGGCGATCGTGGTCGGCTGTCGAATCAGCGGTAGTCTTCTGTGTCGGCACGGACAACAGAAAGAGGACGACAGTGGCCAAACTCTACTTCCGGTACGGGGCGATGAACTCCGGCAAGTCGACGGCTCTGCTCCAGGCGGCCTTCAACTACGAAGAACGCGGCCAGAGAGTCCTGTTGGCCAAGCCGGTCATCGACACGAAGGGCGCCTCTCAGATCGTGTCCCGGCTGGGAGTGACCCGAGATGTCGACTTCCTCATCCCCGCCGACGGCGACGTCGAGACGATCTATGCCGAACACGCCGACTACGTCGACCACGACGCCCTGCTCGAGTCGATCGACGCTCCGAAGACCCCGGTCGCCTGCCTGCTCATCGACGAGGCCCAGTTCCTCACCCCTGCTCAGGTGGATTCGCTCATGCGCATCGCCACGAACTCCTCGGTGCCGGTGATGTGCTACGGAATCCGCACGGACTTCCGGACCAAGGCGTTCCCCGGCTCGGGCCGCCTGCTGGAGATCGCCCACACGCTCGAGGAGCTCAAGACGATCTGCCGGTGCGGTCGCAAGGCCATGTTCAACGGCCGCCTCCTCGACGGGCAATTCATCTTCGACGGAGACCAGGTCGCCATCGACGGCAATGCCGTGACATATGAGTCGCTGTGCCCACGCTGTTATCTCGAATTCTCCGGCGGTAGGCTGACCACGGAAGACTCCTGACCGCACGGTCTTCGGAACCCAGTCGAACCCTCACGCACCCCAAGGAGCCTCAGATGCGCATCGCTGTCCGTGCCTTCAACGACAATCCCGGTTCTCCCGTCCTCGTCTTCGGCAACGCGCTGGGCACGCGGATGTCGCTGTGGTCGGCGGTCGCCGGCCGACTGGCCGATGATTTCCAGATCTACATCTCCGACCTGCCCGGACACACCCTGCCGGCAGACGAAGCGCTCGGCGATCAATCCGAACCGTACACGATCGCAGACCTGGCCTCCGGCCTCGTCGAGTCGCTGGCCGCGGTCGGCGTGGACTCCTTCACCTACTGCGGCGTCTCGATCTCGGGCGCCGTCGGTCTGACGCTTGCGCTCAATCATCCCGAAGCGCTGACCGGACTCGTCGCCTGCGCGACCGGCGATAAGCTCGGAACTGCGCAGACATGGGACGAACGGATCGCCGAGGTCCGCGCCGACGGCACCCGCGGACTCGTCGACGATACGGCCGACCGGTGGTTCGCCGCCGGATTCCTCGAAGAGGACATCGCCGCCGGGCCGCTCGTCCTCGCCGACCTCGCCCTGGTCGACGACGAAGCGTACATCGCGGCCGCCACCGCAGCGAAATCCTACGATCTCAGCGGGTCCGTCCACGCCATCACCGTGCCGACCCTGTTCCTGGCCGGAGCCCAGGACCCGGGATTCTCACCCGAGGCGATGTCGTCCCTGGCCGAGCGGGTCGACGGGGCGCAGTCGGCCACCGTCCCCGACTCCGCGCACCTGCCGATGGTCGAACACCCGGAGCTCGTCGCCGACCGCATCCACGGCTTCTGCAGCCTGCTCTGACGACCTCTCCACCCGGATCTGACGGCTTCTCCACCGGTCTCGGATGACTTCTCCACCGGTGGCGAGCGTACCGGGGCGAACCGCGGATCACTTCTGCAGTCGACGCGCGCGTCCTCTGCAGTAGGCTGGGCTGAGAACAGGCGAACCTGCTCGACGAGGAGTGAGAATGTCCCCGAGTCCGAAGTCTTCTGAGATGACCTCCACCGAGATCGATATGCGATCTCCCGGCGAACGAGAACCCGGAATCGGCCGCAGCACGTTGCGGATCCGGTGGACCGGTTTTCTGCTCGGGCTGATCTTCTCCACGCTGATCTACGCGATCATGCCGGCCGACGTCGACCACTCGGCGAAGCTGACCGCGGCGATCGCGGTGCTCATGGCCGCGTGGTGGATGACCGAGGCGCTGCCGATCGCCGCGACCTCCCTGGTCCCGCTCGTCGCCTTCCCAGTGCTGGGCACCGACGTCGAGATGGAGACCGTCGGAGCCTCCTACGGCAATCCGATCATCTTCCTGTTCCTCGGCGGCTTCCTCATCGCCCTGGCCATGCAGCGCTGGAACCTGCACCGTCGCATTGCGCTGGTGACGCTGAGCATCATGGGCGACCGGCCCGGTCCGATGATCGCCGGCTTCATGATCGCCACCGGTTTCATCTCCATGTGGGTGTCGAACACCGCCACGGCGGTGATGATGCTGCCGATCGGCATCTCGGTGCTCATGATCGTGTCCAAAGTGGTGGGGTCCGCCCTCACCGATGGCTCCGCAGACGGTACTGGGTCCGCCAACGACACCGGGACCGAAGTCGCTGACGAGGGCGAGACGGAATCCGACGACAGCGGCCTCGGGGCAGTGGTCAAGTCGAACTTCGGCACCGCACTCATGCTCGGCATCGCCTACTCCGCCTCCATCGGGTCCTTGGGCACCATCATCGGCACCCCTCCGAACCTCTTCCTGATCGGCTATCTCAAGGACAGCCACGACATCTCCATCGGCTTCGGCCAGTGGATGGCCGTGGGCGTTCCCCTGGCGGTCGTGATGATGGCCATCGCGTGGTTCCTGCTGGTCAAGGTGCTGTTCAAACCCGAGATCGATCGGATCCCCGGCGGTCGTGAACTCATCCGTGATGAGCTGCACAAGCTCGGACCCATGTCGACGGGGGAGAAGCTCGTACTGGCCATGTTCGTCCTCGCCGCAGCCAGTTGGATCTCGCTGCCGCTGATCTTCGATGAACCGCCGATCTCCGATGAGGGGATCGCCATGGCCATCGGACTCCTCCTCTTCCTCATCCCGGGAGGTGCCAATCGCGGCGTGCGCCTCCTCGACTGGGAGACCGCGGAGAAGCTGCCCTGGGGCGTGCTGCTGCTCTTCGGCGGAGGCCTCGCCCTGTCCGCGCAGTTCTCCGACTCGGGGCTGACCGAATGGATCGGTGAGACGACGAGCGGGGTCGGGGTTCTGCCCACCGTGATCGTCGTCGCGATCTTCGCCGCCATCATCCTCTTCCTCACCGAACTGACCTCGAACACCGCGACCGCCGCGACGTTCGTGCCCGTCGTCGGGGGAGTGGCGATGGGCCTCGACCTCGACCCGCTGCTGCTGACGATTCCCGTCGCTCTGGCCGCGACCTGCGCGTTCATGCTGCCCGTTGCCACACCGCCCAATGCGGTGGCCTTCGGCTCCGGTTACGTGACAGTGGCGCAGATGGTCAAGGGCGGTCTGTGGCTCAACGTCATCGGCATCGTGCTCATCACCGCGACCGTGTATCTGCTGGCCGTTCCGGTATTCGGGATCGCTCTGTGAACCGGAACCGAACTGGCATCATTGAGCCATGACCCAGCTGTTCGAACCGCTGACCCTGCGCGGGACCGAGATCGGCAACCGCATCTGGCTGGCTCCGATGTGCCAGTACTCCTGCGAGGCCGAGGACGGCATGCCCGGGCCCTGGCACCTCGTCCACCTCGGCTCCCGCGCGCAGGGAGGCTTCGGGCTCATCCTCACCGAGGCCTCCGCCGTCGTCCCGGAAGGGCGCATCTCCCCTCAAGACGCCGGGATCTGGAACGACGAGCAGGCCGAATCCTGGTCGGCCGTCGTCGACTTCGTCCACTCCCAGGGCAGCGTCATCGGCATCCAGCTCGCGCACGCCGGCCGCAAGGCCAGCACCTACCGGCCCTTCGCCGGTGAGCCCAAGGGCAGCGTGCCCGAATCCGAGGGCGGATGGCCGACCGCAGGGGCCAGCCCCATCGCCTATCCGAAACTCGCGGAGCCGAAGGAGATGACAGCCGAGGACATCGCCGAGGTCGTCGCCGCCTTCGCCTCGGCGGCCTCGCGGGCGGTGGGGGCCGGTTTCGATCTCGTCGAACTCCACGCCGCGCACGGCTACCTGCTCCATTCTTTCCTGTCGCCGCTGTCGAACCAGCGCAGCGACGACTACGGAGGGAACCTGGCCGGTCGCTCGCGCTTGCTCAATGAGGTGTACGCGGCCGTGCGCGCCGAGGTCGGTGAACAGGTGCCCGTCTTCGTCCGGATCTCGGCCAGCGAATGGCACGAAGGGGGATTCGACATCACCGAGGCGGCCGAGGTCTGCCGCGACCTGTCGGAAGCGGGAGTCGACCTCATCGATGTCTCCTCCGGCGGCAACTATCCGGTGCGGATCCCCATCGGCCCCGGCTACCAGGTGCCGCTGGCCGCAGCCATCCGCGCCGAGGGCGTGCCGACCGGTGCCGTCGGGCTGATCACCGATCCGAAACAGGCCGAGACCATCCTGAGCACGGGCCAGGCCGATGCGATCTTCATGGCCCGCGCCGCGCTGCGCGAACCGGCCTGGCCGCAGCGTGCCGCCCACATCCTCGGCGTCGAACCCGGTCCCTATCCTCCGCAGTACACGCGAGGAGCTTGGTGACCGCCCCCTGATCCCTGCGGAGGGTCCGCAGACAGCGCACAGATGAAGTGCGCAGCGTGAAGAGGAGCACGGAAATGAATATGATCGAGACCGAACACATCGTCATCCGTTCGATCGCAGTCTCCGAGATGGAGAACAACGTCTACCTGCTCACGGCCAAGGAGACGGGCTCGCAGGTCCTCATCGACGCCGCCGACGATGCCGAGGCGATCGCGCAGCTCGTGGCGGCCGGGGCTGCGGACACCGAGGCGGAGACCTCGCTGAGGGCGATCATCACCACCCACCGGCATTGGGACCACATCCGCGCGCTGCCGGCCGTCTCAGCCCGGTATCCGGAGGCGATGACAATTGCCGGGGCCGATGACGCCGCGGCCATCACCGAGGCTGAAGGCGTGGAGATCGCCCACACCGTCGACCACCTCGACGTCGGCGACTTCGGCGGATTCGTCCTCCAGGCGATCTGCCTGCGCGGGCACACCCCGGGTTCGATCGCGCTGCTGCTGAGCGACGGGGGACGAACGATCCTCTTCTCCGGTGACTCGCTCTTCCCCGGCGGGCCGGGCAAGACCTGGTCGAAGGCGGACTTCACCTCGCTCATGGACGACCTCGAGGAGCGGGTCTTCGGCCAGCTCGCCGATGACACCGTGGTCCTGCCCGGACACGGTGACTCGACGACTGTGGGTCAGGAACGTCCGAAACTCGACGAGTGGCGCGAACGCGGCTGGTGAGCCCTCAGCCCGGGAGGACGGCGACGCCCCAGGCCGCCCACGCGACGGCGAGGAGACCTGCGACGATGATGCCGAGGTTCCACACCGTCCGGATCGACCTCTTCCCGCCGGGATTGGCCAGCTCCTCGTCGCTGAGACGGGCGTAGCGGTCGAGCACGGTGTCGACGGCCGGGTTCGGACTCTCGACGAGGCGGCGCATGTCGTGCTCGTCCTTCTCCCACTTCTTCCCCCTGCCCGCCAGCGGCCAGGAGGCGAACTTCTTCTCATGGGTGCGCACGGCCAGGCCGAAGTGCGTTTCGAACCCGTCGACGAGGTTCCAGGGGATGGTCACGGTCTGTAACGGGTTGACGAGGATGAGTTCCTTACGGTGTAGCTCGACTCGCGGGAAGCGATAGAGCACGAAAACCAGAGCCCCCACTGCCAGGGGGATCCCGGCGGTGCCGAGTCCGCGCAGGGAGAAGTCACTGATGAGGATCGAGACGACGCCGATGGCGCTCAGCCCGCTGACGACGAAGAACAGAGCAGTCGAACTCGTCGTCCGCACGACGGTCGGCTGAAGACTTCCTGAATTGCGATCTATCTCACTGCTAGACACCTGGTCATCTTATCCACTGAGGCTGGACAAAGCTTGTCCTTTCTATAGTCTATAGTGCTCTTCTTCGCCGACAATGCGCGGCGGAGGGCAACCCGACTCGTTCGAAGAGACCGGAGACTACCCCGAAGCATCAGGCAGTCTTGGTCCGTCGGTTCGGGACAAGTGTCCACCATTCGCCGAGAATCATTGCAGTACGTCTTGCCTTCACCTGACAGCTACGTGATTTCGGTAACGGAATGTGAGCCTGCTGATAAAGTCGTCTTTATCCCCTCCGAGCGGGCAGCGTCTCTGAACTCCTGAGTTGGAGTACTCCTGGGTAGCAGTGGTGCTTCCTGTGGTGCGTCACACTGCCCGAGCCGGAGGTCGAATTCGACATAGAAGGAAGGACGTCCATGAAGAAGGCAAAGCGCATTCCCGCGCTCGTGGCGGGTGCCACGGCTCTGGGGCTGATCGCGAGCGGTTGTGGTTCGTCGGGCGGCGACGAAGGCGGTGACTCCGATGCACCGATCACGGCCAGGAGCATCGAACCGCAGAACCCGATTATTCCGACTTCGACGAATGAGGTCGGGGGTGGAAACATTGTCGACGAACTATGGGCCGGTCTGGTGAGCTATTCGCCGGAAGGCGAGACTCAGATGGAAGTCGCGGAATCGATCGAGTCCGAGGACAATGTCAATTGGACCGTGAAGCTCGAGGACGGCTGGGAGTTCAGCGATGGTACTCCTGTGACTGCGGATTCCTTCGTCGACGCTTGGAACTACGGTGCGGATCCGGAGAACGCCCAATTGGGCGCGTACTTCTTCGAACCAATCAAGGGCACCACCGATGACGGCACCTTCAAGAAGGGAGCCGAGGGCATCTCAGGCCTCGAAGTCAAGGACGATTCGACTTTCACTATCGAGCTCAAGAGTCCCGCTTCGGACTTTGCCGACCGCCTCGGCTATTCGAGCTACTTCCCGCTGCCGGAGTCGGCGTTCGAGGACATGGATGCCTTCGGCGAGAAGCCGATCGGAAACGGCCCCTATACCCTGGAATCTTGGGATCATGACGTCGAAGCCCAATTGAAGACGAACCCGGACTACGACGGCAATCGCAAGCCGAAGAACGGTGGCATC
>Ga0209487_1002694_pt1 | contig 14345 bp, 15 predicted proteins | sample Poulit2012_FD_187524 | JGI IMG/M metagenome (GOLD analysis project Ga0209487, IMG submission 187524) | Agricultural soil microbial communities from Georgia to study Nitrogen management - Poultry litter 2012 (SPAdes) (version 2) | ecosystem: Environmental > Terrestrial > Soil > Agricultural land... | reverse complement strand
GACCAACCTTCATTTTCAAAGTTAGAAAAGCAAGGGTTATTTGGTGTGCCTACTTTTAGAATGCATTTTTAATTGTCATTTCTAAAATTCATTTTATTTTCCACTTGACTTTTTATAGCTGGTCTATCGAAGGGTGATCCACCAGATGATCAGAAGAGCGAAGTAACCTCCGTAGAGTCGATAAGGGAAACGGATTAGCTCATAAAGGGCCGATTGTAGAAGCAAATTTTACCGAACCGTTTGAAAAAGCAACTTTTATAGGAAAAATAGAAGGTGATGCTAGTAAAAAAATTGATGAGTTTAACGTGGCAGCACATAATTTACTAGAAAAATTAGTAAAGGAAAATGAAGATGACATAGAAGTGTTAATTGACTAACGATTTTTGCGATTAATTGAGAATGTCGTATAGAGGCAGGTTTTTAAAAAAACATAGTAGGGGAGAAGAGAATTGAGGAAATTTGGTGTAATAAATTTGGGCATTTATAATCTGTTTTTAGCAACAGGCGCTATTTGGTTAGGCATCAAAATGGTACGATCAAATGATGGCATTTTTGCTGAAGGATATCCGGAAAGTTGGGCATCTAGTCTACCCTTTGATAGTTGGGTGATGCCGGGAATACTTGCAATAGTCATCTTTGGTTTAGGTAATATAATTGCAGCAATATTTAGTTTTAAAAGTAGATCTAACAGTTCGTGGATTCCTTCTATTGTTATGGGCGGAATTTTTTTGTTTGGATTAATGGTTCAGAGAGTAATTGTCAACGAAACATATATAGTCACTAATCCGTTTTTAGCCTTAAGTGTTATTCAAATATGTTTAAGTGGATACTTGTTATGGATTCATAGAAAAGGACTAAATAGAACGTAAAGGGAAAAGTGAAAAGATCCCAATTATAGTTAAATAATAACGAATACGAATTAAACTAGACAACTTAATCGTTTAAAAAATGATCGGGTAAGAAAAAATTCATATTAAAGTGTGGATGTTCCTTCGCATTAATAGTCATGTTTTCGAACGATTTTTTCTGTTGGTTAATCAAGCAAGCGTTTTTCAATGATTGTTCAGATACTGGACGAAAATCCTTTTTTAATAATACATTCAATCTTCCGGACGGTTCTAAAACGGCATATTCCACGTGTGTCGGGTCAAATATGTCCTTTGTACGTAAATCTTCACGTAAATCAGCTGGTGTATACCATTCTTTTTTCATCTTTTCCTGAAGAATTTTCCCATCTTTAATAATGACTGTTTGTTTCCCTTGTAATTTATTAATTGATGCATAGTGATAGGATAAAACTTGCAATAAATAAGCGATTATAAACCAAACGGTCATTGAGACGACACCACTTATGAGCGATAATTCTATTGTGCTCGAATGAATGGCGGCAATCCCACCTAAAACGATACTCGTCATATAGTCTAAAATTTTAAATTCTGCTAAATGCTTTTTCTTTAATGCCTTCGTATAAAAAAATAATAGTGCGAATAAAACGAGTGAACGATAAATGATCTCCACAGTATGCGGCATGTCATAAATCCTTTCTTAGCCCTTTGGTTTAAAAATTAATGCTCCAATTACCCCAAAAATAATGGCAGCGGAAATCCCCGCACTCGTCACTTCAAACATTCCCGTAACGACACCGATAAACCCGTGTTTTTCTGCTTCGGCTAATGCCCCGTGGACGAGAGAGTTTCCGAAACTTGTAATCGGAACTGTAGCCCCAGCCCCTGCAAAATCGATAAGTGGTTCATACAAGCCGACGCCATCTAAAATAGCTCCAAGAACGACTAAAAAACTTAACGTATGTGCCGGAGTCAATTTAAAGACATCAAACATGATTTGTCCAAGCACGCAAATGAGACCACCGACAATAAATGCAAAAAGAAAGATCATGAAAATTCACCCTTTGTTGTTTCATTAGCATTGTTAGTTCTTTCAATGGAGACAGCATGGGCAATACAAGGAATCGATTCCTTTTGTTGTACACTCATTGGTGAGTGAAGGGAACCTGTCGCAACGACTAACATTCGCTTAAATTCCCCCTTTTTTAACCGATTAAGTAAATGCCCATAGGTTACAACAGCCGAACAAGCCGTTCCACTACCACCCGCATTGACCGGTTGATCATCCGCATAAATCATCGTCCCACAATCAATATAGTTATCTTTCGCAATGTTAACACCACTATCTTTTAAAAGTTGATACGAAATATTTTGGCCAATTTTTCCAAGATCACCGGTAACTATATAGTCATAATAAGTCGGTTCAATTTTTCGGTCATTTAAGTGGGCGATAATTGTATCAACTGCTGCCGGAGCCATCGCTGCTCCCATATTAAACGGGTCAGTAATTTTATAATCAACGACTTTACCGATTGTTGCACTTGTAATGGATGGACCATTTCCTTGTTTAGCAACGACAGCACTTCCAGCACCGGTTACGGTCCATTGGGCTGTTGGTGGTTTTTGACCGCCATATTCTGTTGGATAGCGATATTGACGTTCCGCAGCAGAATTATGACTCGCCGTTCCCGTTACGACGTAATTAGCATAATTTGTATTAACCATTAAAGCAGCTAAACCTAATCCCTCAGTTGATGTAGCGCACGCACTAAATAAACCGAGAAAAGGAATTCCTATTTTTTCCGCGGCAAAATTTGATGGAGTAATTTGGTTAATTAAATCACCACTTAGTAAAAAATTAACGTCATTTTTTGTGACATTCGCTTGATGGAGAGCAATATCGACGGATCGTTCCATTAGTGTCTTTTGAGCTTTTTCAAAGGATTGTTCGCCCATCCATGTATCATCAAAGAGATAATCAAAATCGTTTTTCAATTTACCTTTAGCTTCAAAGGGACCACCGACTGTTCCTGTGGCAATTATTTTTGGCTCATTAGGAAATGTCCACGTTTGGCGACCGACGAGCATTAAAAGCCACCCCATTCAATGAAAATTGTTTTTATAAGTGCAATAACGAAAGCGGAAAAAACACCATAAACAATAACTGGTCCGGCTAATTTTAACATGTTCATACCAACGCCAAGAATAAATCCTTCTGTTCGATGTTCAATGGCCGCTGAAATGACGGAGTTACCAAACCCTGTGACGGGGACAGCTGTTCCTGCGCCGGCAAATTGACCGATATGATCATAAATACCAAAACCAGTTAACAACATCGTTATAAAAATAAGGGTTGCAACTGTTGGATTGCCTGCTGTATGTTCCGTAAAATCAAAAAAGTACATATAAAATGTCGTTAAACATTGACCGATAAAGCAAATAAATCCACCGATTAGAAAAGCTTTGAGACAGTTTTTAAATAGTGGGCGTTTTATTTCTTTTTTCTTTTGGAGTTGATCGTATTTGTCCGGAGTTAATACCATTTTATAGTCATTTTTTTTGCTCATGTGCAGTCTCCTTTAAGCATTATCTTTAGACAATTTAATGATTCGTTTAATATCTAATTGAATATCGTTTATCGTTGGTTTTTGATCCTTTATTTTTTGTTCGATTTTTTTTAGTTCCCAAACAATTTTTTGGTCCGTTGAAACAACCGTCTCAAACATCGGGTACATTTGTTTAATTTGTTCGGTAAATTGCTTACTTATTTTATGCATCCGAAAACGAGCTAATGGTTTCAGTTCAAAGGCTACAACTAAGGAATCGTATGTGTTAACGGCATAGACGTTTGTTACACTTTTATGTTTACCGATCATTGTTTTTATTTGCTCAGCAATTGATTGATTCATATCTTGCTCAATCGTTGATAATCGTTGTACATTGCCTTGACCACTTGGTTCAGATGCTTGTGGTGATTTGCAACCGATTAACGCAAACATGACGAATAATATAAAAATAGTTTTTAAAAATTTTTTTAACAATATTTTCACCCGTTTTCTAAATGAAGTTTTTAAAAAACTATTTACGTTTTAATCACTCATTAATTATCATTCATTTCATTGAAATAAATATACATAAAAAATTTCCGACTAAAAATAACGGGTAAAACGACGAAAAGAGCGAAATTTAATAGTTTTACATATGAATTAAGCGTTATTTTTGTTAAACTTAACTTACATACGTTAATTGACTTTTCAGGGAGGTTCTATAAATGATTCAAGATGTAGAAATTAGGCAACCGATTACTGTTGAAGAAGCTGTAAAAAAAGTGATGGCCCATCGTAAACAAGGTGAAATAGAAGTCGTTTCTTTTTACGATTGTGACGGGCGTCGGTTAGCCGAGCCGATAATTGCGAACCATAATATCCCTTCCTTTGATAAATCACCCTATGATGGCTTTGCGTTTAAAGCCGAACTCACCCAAGGAGCATCCTTAGATGAACCGGTTCATTTTGAAATTGTTGATCATATCGGTGCAGGCGAATTGCCGACAAAAGAGCTGTCTGGGTATGAAGCAACTCGAATTATGACAGGTGCACAAATTCCTGAAGGGGCTAATTGTGTCGCCATGTTTGAAGTTTGTCACGCTTATGAAAAAGATGGTAAACAATATATTGCTATTACTGAACCGATGGAGCAAGGCGAAAATATAATTGTTGAAGGTTCTGAAGTAAAAGAAGGTGAACAGCTCGTCCCTAAAGGTACGTATATAAACCCAGGGGTAAAAGCTCTTTTAGCGACCTTTGGTTACGCACAAGTAAAGGTTGCTAAAAAGCCACATATCGGAATTTTAGCGACAGGAACAGAATTGTTAGAAGTTGATGAACCGTTAGAACCGGGGAAAATTCGTAATTCAAATGCTCATATGATTAGTTCACAAATATTACGAGCTGGCGCAACATATACGTATTATGGGACGTTAGCTGATGAATTTGAACCGAGTTTAGCTAAAATTAAAGAAGTTTTAACGGAAGTTGATTTATTAATTACAACAGGTGGTGTCTCTGTTGGAGACTTCGATTTAATGCCGGAAATTTATAAAGCATTAGAAGCGGATGTTCTATTTAATAAAATTGCGATGCGTCCTGGCAGTGTAACGACAGTAGCGACCTTAGGGGATAAATTTCTATTCGGATTGTCGGGCAATCCGTCGGCATGTTATGTCGGTTTTGAATTGTTTACACGGCCAATTGTACAAACGATGTTATTTAATGATCAACCATATATGAAACGGATTAAAGCAACCCTTGCTGAAGATTATCCGAAAAAAAATCCCTTTACACGTTTTGTCAGAAGTTATATTACGTACGAAAACGGGAAAGTATACGTTAAATTAGCAGGTATGGACAAATCAAATGTCGTTTCATCCCTCGCCCATTCAACAAGTTTATTAGTCATACCAGGCGGTACTGATGAATTTATGGCCGGCTCAGAAGTTGACGTGTTGTTAATTGAGGATCACGAAGGTCAAGCTAAATTTTAACGATTTTGAGGAGTGATTTTTATGGCTGATCATAAGCCAATTAAAGATATTTTCGGACGTCCATTGCAAGATTTACGTATATCCGTTACTGACCGTTGTAATTTGCGGTGTCAATATTGTATGCCGAAAGAAATTTTCGGTGATGATTACGTTTTTTTACCGGAAACAGAATTACTCACGTATGAAGAGATTACTCGTTTAGCAACGGTTTTTGCTAAGCTAGGGGTTAATAAAATTCGTCTCACTGGCGGCGAGCCATTAATGCGCCGTGAATTTCATAAATTAATCAAAATGTTAGCGAATATTGCTGGAATTGATGATATTGCTTTAACGACAAACGGGATCTTTTTACCGCGGGATGCGAAAAAGTTAAAAGAAGCTGGTTTAGAACGTGTCAACATTAGTCTCGATGCGATTGATGATGCGGTCTTTCAAAAAATTAATGGCCGTGGAGTTATTACGAAACCAGTCTTAAAAGGAATTGAAGCGGCTCAAGAAGCAGGCTTACAAATTAAAGTTAATATGGTCGTTAAAAAAGGAATGAATGAATGTCAAATTCTCCCGATGGCCCGTCATTTTAAAGATACGAATATTATTTTACGTTTTATTGAATTTATGGACGTTGGTAACCATAATAAATGGGATTATGAATATGTTGTCGGTAAAAAAGAAATTATTGAAATGATCAATGCCGAAATGCCCCTAGAACCAGCAGATAAAAATTATCTTGGGGAAGTGGCTTCACGGTATAAATATAAAGATGGTGGCGGAGAAGTAGGAGTCATTTCATCAGTGACAGATACGTTTTGTGGGACGTGTACGCGCATGCGTTTATCCGCAGACGGGAAATTGTACACCTGTTTGTTCGCATCAAGCGGTTTTGATATTAAAGAAAAAGTTCGCTCTCATTTAACCGATGAAGAAATTTATGATGAAATTGCCGCTCTATGGGCGGTGCGTGATGATCGTTACTCGGAAGAACGAAGCGAACGGCAAGATGAGGACCGCGAGAAAATCGAAATGTCTTATATAGGTGGGTAATTTTTAGTGAAAACCTTTAAACTAAAATCCTTGACGATAATGAAAGAAGAAAATGAATCCTTTAAAGAGCAACGAGTAACATTTATCGATGGTCTAGTAATCGACAGAGAAGACGATAAAGACTATTGGTTGATAGAAGTATATATGGTGAAGGATTATTTAGAACTTTTTCAAACGTTAACAAATTATGATGAAATATTAGTAAAAGTTAAAATATCGAAAGAGTCAAATGATCCGGCATATTTTATAACAAAGGTTATTAAAATTACGCCTATTATAGATGATTTTACTGCACTTTTAAGAGGTAAATTAATTAAAAGCCAAACAAAAGATGTGACAACATCGTTAAATGAACTTATAACAGTCGGTTATGACCGTCGAACAATTTTTAGTAAATTAAAAGAAATGTTTTAAGATTGAAGATCAACAACTGCTAAACATGTAGTTGTTGATCTTCTTAAGTAATTACTAGTGCAAAACGACTATGCATTTTCACTTGTTTTACTAGTAGTTATTAATTATTTTTCAGAATATGTTCAAATTGTATAAAGAATTTAAACAATTATGCCGATGTAAAAAGTATAGCGAATAGGAGTAAGCTTCATGATTTATAGGCATTCTCGTAAGTATCGTAAACAAATATCACCTGTACGAGTGCTTTTGTTTTTTTATTTTTTAGCGGTTATTGTTTCATCAATCGCTTTGTCATTGCCCTTTGTGCAAAAAACAGCTGCAAAAACACCCTTTATTGATCATTTATTTACAGCGGTTAGTGCGATTAGTGTAACGGGTTTAAGTACTGTAACGATTGCTGATACATATAACACACTAGGTATCATTGTCATTGCCATTGTTTTACAATTAGGAGCTGCCGGTGTAATGGCTATTGGAACATTCATTTGGCTCTTACTTGGTAAAAGAATCGGAATGGCTGAACGAGAATTAATAAAAACTGATCAAAACCAAACGACATTTTCCGGAATGGTAAAACTCATTCAAGAAATTGTGTTGTTATTGTTTTTCATTGAAATTGTTGGATTTCTTATTTTAGGAACTTATTATTTACAATATTATCCATCTGCTAAAGAGGCATATTTACATGGCTTTTTCAGTGTTATAAGCGCTTTATCAAATGGTGGTTTTGACATTACCGGACATTCGCTAATCCCTTTTAACAAGGAATACTTTGTGCAAACGATCCACATGATCCTCATCGTTCTTGGAGCAATTGGTTTTCCTGTTCTCATTGAAATAAAAGAATATATTCAAACGAATCGTGAACAGAAAAAGTTATTTCGCTTTAGTTTGTATACGAAGGTGACGACATCAACATTTTTTCTTTTAATTATTTTTGGGACATTATTTATTTATGTTTTCGATGCGAATCATTATTTTGTAGGTAAAACGTGGCATGAAAACTTTTTTTATTCGTTGTTCCAGTCGGTCACTACGCGTAGTGGGGGCTTATCAACATTAGACGTTAATGATTTAACAACTCAAAATCAAATGTTACTTTCTTTACTCATGTTTATTGGAGCTTCACCAAGTAGTGCCGGTGGTGGGATAAGGACGACGACATTTGCATTAGTCATTATTTTCATAATCACATATGCTCGCGGTGGAAAAAGCATTCGTTTGTTTAAACGGGAAGTTTATGATGAAGATCTTATGAAGGCAGTTACGGTTACATTAATGGCAATTATTTTAGTTTATTTCTCAACCTTTATTATGTCTATTTACGAACCATTTTCTTTGCTAGAAATCATCTTTGAAGTGACATCAGCCTTTGGAACGGTTGGACTAAGTTTTGGCATAACGAGTGAATTAACAACTTTTAGTAAAGTTATTTTGATGATTTTAATGTTTATTGGGCGAGTAGGAATTATTACATTTTTATTCATGTTTAGAAATGCAAGAAGAACTGGAACATACAATTATCCAAAAGAACGAATCATTATCGGATAAAACAACTTATAAATGATGGAGTGATCAAAGCGGATGTCTAAACGAGCAAATTTCTTTTCAGCTAATAGTGAACTATTGGAAAACATTACGGATGCTGTAATATTTGTATCATTAGATGGCACGATTGTTCATTCAAACAAACCAGCCCGTAAACTGCTAGAATTACAAGATCAATCAACAAACATTAATCAATATTTAGATTTTCATTTGTTACGTCAAAAACAAGAAAACCGTTTAATTATGCGTTCAAAAGTGTATCCAAAAACATTGTTTGAAGTTATCTCTGTTAAAGTGAATAATAAAGGATTTTATTTAATTTTAAACGAAATCAATTTGAAAGATCATATACCCGAAGTGAAACATTACATCGATCAATTAGTCGCCACGAGTAACGAGGGGCTAATGTTGTTTGATAAAAATGGAGCAATTATCGACTGTGAACAATCCCTTGCCCGCACATTTCAATATACGTCCGATGAGTTAAAAACTCTCTCGTTAAGTGATTTAGCCCATGAAAGTGATCGGGATAAGCTTTTGCGCTTTGTTGAGAATCAAAATGAGCCTACTATATATTTTCGCGGAATTAGGAAAGATGGAGACCAAATTCATTTAAAAATGACGCAACTGTCATTAAACAATAAATTATGTGGTGCAATGATCGCTCGGGTTGAAAATGTTAGTCATAAGATAGCTGCTGAGCAACGCATTAAATATATGGCTAATTACGATATTTTAACGGGTTTACCAAACCGTAATTATTTTTTTAATAAGTTAGAGATAGCGATTGAAGAGGCAAAGAATTCCGATGAAACCTTTGCAGTTTTACATATTCACTTAAACTATTTAAAACAAATTAATGGAACGTTTGGTTATGATGTTGGTGATGAATTATTAAAATTATTTAGTGAAAAATTAAAGGGTTATTTAAAATTAGATACGTTTATTGCCCGCTTAGACAGTAATGAATTTATTATATTGTTAAGAAATGCGAAAAATGAGCAATACGTTAAAGGTTTTGTCGAAAAACTAATAAAGGAAATGACGACTTCTTTTCATATTAAAGACTACGACGTTCAGACGACGTTAAGTATTGGGATTAGTTTATATCCGGAGCATGGAATGACAGCTAATGAACTACTAAAAAATGCTGATGCTGCGTTATATATGGTCCGGGAAACTGGAGAAAAGGAGTACAATTTTTATGAATCGTCATTGTCTCGAAAGTTTAAATTAAATTTGAAAATGGAATCCGAATTACATAAAGCTTTAATGAATAAACAGTTTGCTTTGCATTATCAACCGCAAAAATGTTTGAAGTCAGGCGAAGTCATTGGTATTGAAGCATTGTTACGGTGGAAACATCCGATTAAGGGAATTATCCCACCGCTTGAGTTTATTCCTTTAGCGGAGAAAACTAACCTTATTGTCGATATTGGCCGATGGGTTTTATATGAAGCATGTCGCCAAAATAAACGATGGCAAAATCAAGGATATAGGCCCGTCGTTGTCAGTGTCAATTTATCAGCGAAACAACTTTTGCAAAAAGATTTCGTTCACGATGTACAAACGATTTTACAAAAAACGAAACTGGACCCACATTATTTAGAATTAGAAATTACTGAAAGTATGGCAATGACAAATGAATTATATGTGTTGCAGACGATTAAACGATTGCGCAAATTAGGTGTTCACGTCTCGATTGATGACTTTGGAACAGGGTATTCATCTTTGAAATCGTTAAGTTTTTTACCAGTTACAAAGTTAAAAATTGATAAAATGTTTATGGATGAAAGTAAAAAACATAATCGAACGATTGTTAGATCAATTATTCGGCTATCACATTCCCTTAATTTAAAAGTTGTTGCAGAAGGTGTTGAAACAGCTGAACAATTGAATTTTTTAAAAGCGGAAAAATGTGATCAAATACAAGGTTTTTATTTAAGTAAACCATTACCAGCACCACAATTGACAAAGTTCTTTAAAATCGGCTAATAAAAAATCTCCACGAAGACTAGAGTATAGACTCTATTTTTCAAGGAGATTTTTTATGATGAAAGGGTGCTTTTCGTTTTAAATCGTTAATTTTTCTTTAGTTTGCCATAATTTACTTAAATGGCTTTCAAGTTCACCTGTATTTGCGTTTATATAAAGAGTGTTTTGCCAATAAGGGCTTTTCAATTCGGCTATCCATAATGGTAAATACGTTATAAAATAATCGACAATTTCATGTTGTGGTTTTTTTAGTAAATAGGTGCGATTAATTTGGGAAAACTGAACATCTTTAACATAACGGGGAACATCAGCCTTTGTTAATTCGCTTTTAACGATATTATCAGGTTGATCGACTACTGTTTCGGTTAGTTCTGGTATGTTGGCGAACAATCCGCGATAATACGATACACCATCGATAAAAACCATATTTGGCGATTTTTTCGGTGGAAAAGGTTTGCGATCAGCGATGACTAACGTTTTAGCAATCCAAAAAGGATGGTAAATAACTTGTTTGACCGTCAAGTTTTCCCGAATATGTTCTCGATTAACATGTCGATTTAACTTCAATCGCCAAGGTAACGATTTATAAACGTGTTCAGTTAATGACTGCTTTTGAATTAAATCCTTCGCTCCGAGTAAAGTAATCTTTTTTTGCCGCAAGATGCATCCATCCTTCTCGTTTTATAATTACATAGCTTCTTTTTCAATATCTCCATGGTAGCTCTCCACACGTCGTTGAATGTCAACAGGCGGTGGGGAAGTTAATAAACTGACGACGATTACTAAAATAAGTGAGACAGGTGCTGCAATAATCGGTTCTGAGACGAGAGCGAACGGCTTTGTTATAACGAGTATTAAAAAGGTTAACGCACCGCCTAACATGCCCGCTAATGCCCCTTGTGTATTTGCACGCTTCCACCATATACCTAAGACGAGGGGGAAACCGAAAGCTGACAATAAGCCACCGCCAACCCAACCGACCATAATGGCGATTAAACCTGGTGGGTCGATTGCAAAGAAAATGCCTACAGCACTTGCAACGATCATAATGACAAAGCCTAGGCGTGTAACTAATTTTTCGCTCGCTTCCGTATTAATATATTCTTTGTAAATATCGCGAGCAACACCGGCTGAAATCGCTAAAAGCATCGCATCAGCTGACGACATAATAGCTGCTAATAAACCAGCTAACATAAGTCCCGCGATTATAGGTGTTAAATAATGTTCAATGACGGAAATAAAAATCATATCTGTATTGTCTAATGTATCAATAATGCCGAGGGTAGCACCGCCTGAAGCGATAACTAAACCAAAAATAAAAACGGTTGTATACAAAAGACATGCCCACATCGCCGAACGACGGGCTGTTTTAGCATCACGGGAGGCAAAGTTTCTCATCACAGCAGATGGTGAGACAATTCCAAACCAAAGAAACGCTAAAAATAATCCAAAATAAGACATCCACGGTTGTGTAATATCGCCAAATGTAGGATTGACAGCTAAAGCTTCCGAAAGTAATGATGCGAATCCGTTATGTTGGACTAAAATGACAGTCGATAAGACGAGCATTCCAATGACGATAATCGCTCCTTGGAACAAGTCGGTATATGTGATCGCCCACATACCACCAAGGGCGGCATAAATCGTAAAACCTAAACCTAATATAACGACAGCTGTTTTATAATCAATTCCTAAGACGTAAGATCCAATAAGTCCTGATGCAGTTAGTTGAGGAACCATATAAAATGTCATCCCGATGACAACGATTGCCGCTGCGATAATTTGTACAGAGTTACCATATCGTTGTTTAAAAAACTCTGGTAAAGTAGATACTCCTGAACGTCTAATTTGTCCGGATACTAATGCCATTGTAAAAGGTAAAATAGCGACTGCTCCAAATCCGTAAGCAAATAAAAACGGTAACCCTAAAGCAACTCCAGAACCGACAGCTCCCATGAGAGAACTCGAACTAGCGAGCGCTGCGAATAAAGCGAACGCTCCAACGAACGTATTAATACTTTTCCCGGCTGTCCAATAATCACTCTCCGATGAGTGAGCCCGGCGTGCAAAATATATCCCGATAAAAATCATCCCGATGAGATATACGGCTAATATACTTGATTCTAAAACTTTCATCGTTAAACCTCCAATTGTTTTTTATGCTTTCTTTTGTTCTTGTTCTTCAGCTTCAATGCTTTGTTCTTTCTTTGCTTCTAGCCGCTCGATCCATACGACGTACGTAACTGAAAGAGCGAACCAAGCGAAATAACTAAAAAACATGAGCCAGCCGGCTAATGAAATTCCCATGACGTACGTATCTGTTGGCCACCAGATGAGAACAGTACCCGCCACTAAAATGAGTACACCGACTAAAATAATACCGGGATCTTGCCATTTTGATGTTTTACGATTCATCGTTTTCCCTCCTTTGTATAACATTTATTTTATATGTATGCGCTTTCATATTTAGTGAATTGTTGTGGGGTGACGTTTTAAAACGAACACCCCAATAGGTTAGCACATACATTTTGTTACAAATTAATTTTTTGACCAACTTTATCGTTCATCGCTTTTTTATATATTTCATTAGCGACAACAGTATCGAATAAAGCCATTCCAGTTGATTTGAAAATTGTCGTTTGTTCGTTATTTTTTAATACGTTTATGTCCTTTGTAATAACTGATGCAAATGGGTGAATTTGTTTAGAAGTAATCCATTTTTTATTTAATGGTGTCACGAGATCTCCAGATTCTTCAATCGCGTCGTTTGTGTCAATAAACATTTGTTCAGCTAATTGAAAACATGATTTTGGTAGTTCACGCATATTCGGTTGAAAGGAACCAATAGCTACGAATAATTTGTTCGTTAATAAATCTGGAATATCTGGAAGAACAGGGTCTGATGAAGTAGTAGAAGTAATGACGATGTCAGCTTGTTTAATCGCATCAGTGGCACTCGTCATAGGATGAATATTGATCAACGGGTCAAGCCAATCCTTTAGTTTTTCTTTATATTTCATTACTTTTTCTGGGGTTCGGTTGTAAGCATAAATATTTTTAATTGGACGCTCGGTACAAGCAGCAATCGTCTGGTATAAACCTTGAACACCTGTGCCGATAACGGCTAAACTTTCGCTTGTTTCATTGGCGAGATGTCTAATAGCTGACCCACCAACGGCTCCCGTTCTCAAACCGGTTAAAAAAGCGCCATCTAAAATCGCCTTTATTTCCCCTGTTTCATAGTCATTTAAAATGACGAGTCCGTATATTGTCGGTTTATTTTGTTCACGATTTTTCGGAAAAACAGTGACGAGCTTAGTAGCGACAGCATCGTTAATTAGACAGGGCATAAGTAATAATGTGTTATCCTTTTCCTTAACTTGTAAACGGGTCGGCATGTTAAATGTATTTGCTGCATATATTTCGTAGGCTCGGTCAACGGCATCAATAACTTCTTTCATCGATATTGCCTTTTTAATATGTGCTTCGTTTAAAAATAACATGAAACCTCTCCTTATACGATCGCTTCTTCAATGACTAAATCCTTTTCTGCAAAGCGCTCTATACGAAGTGGATGAAGATCGATCGTTTTATATTTTTCATACATAATTAATTCAGATAAACCTTTACCAACAGCTGGGGCTTGCTGCATTCCGTGTCCACTAAAACCACAAGCTAAATAATAACCGGACATATTTGGATGCTGGCCGATAATTGCGTTTTGATCAATTGTATTATGACTATAAATACCTGCCCAACCACTACTCACTTTAGCACGTTCGAAATTTTTCACCCGATTCGCTAAGACGGGCCATAAAGTTTCTTCAAAAAACGAACGGCGCCACGTAAATTCAATGCCTGGTTTCACATTTTCTGAGTATCCACTAATAATCGACTCGCCTTCATGTCTGAAGTAAACCCCCGATGGGTCAATCGTTAAAGGAAGTTGTTTTTCTAAC
>Ga0209487_1002693_pt1 | contig 14346 bp, 12 predicted proteins | sample Poulit2012_FD_187524 | JGI IMG/M metagenome (GOLD analysis project Ga0209487, IMG submission 187524) | Agricultural soil microbial communities from Georgia to study Nitrogen management - Poultry litter 2012 (SPAdes) (version 2) | ecosystem: Environmental > Terrestrial > Soil > Agricultural land... | reverse complement strand
GCTCCCGTCTTCGAGATGATCGACGCGGCCGCATCGACGCTGTGCGCGGAATCGGCGAGCACGATGATGCCGGCCTCGGAGCCCGGGGCGAAGCCGAGGAAGGACCGGTAGCCGCCGGTGCCGCCGTTGTGCCAGGTGAGGTTCGGTGTTCGGTTCTTCGTGGTCATCCAGGCCCAGCCGATGCGATCACCGTCGTCGAAGTCGGCGCGGGGCTCGGCGGCCCCGGCACCGGGTGCGCTCCCGTCTCGCACGGCGCGCAGCCAGATGGACATGTCATGCGTAGTCGAGCGGATCGCCCCGGCGGGCGCGGACCCGCCGAGAGTCCACGGTGCTGACGGCAGGCCCGAGGCGGTGTACCCGTGACTGAGCCCAGCGGCGGACTCGGGCACGAACGTCTCCTCCATCCCCAGCGGTTCGGTGAGGCGTTCGGTCACGAGCTCGTCGTACTCCTCACCGGTCACCTCGACGAGGGCCTGGCCGAGGACGGCGAACCCGAAATTCGAATACTCGGGCTCGGGTGCGCCGACCTCCACGTCGTCCAGGCTCGCCACGATGTCCGCGGCGTCGCCGCGGTACGGATCCGTGTGCAGGTAGTTCGCCAGGATGGACAGCACTGCGTCGGCGAAGCTCGGCGCCGGTGCCAGCCGGGGCAGCCCCGACCGATGCATCGCGATCGACTCGAGAGTCACCTCGGCGATTTCCCCGTCCAGGTCCGGCCACACTTCGCCGAGGCGGGTCTCCGTGTCGATCTCACCCCGGTCGATCGCGTCGGCGAAGAGAGCGGCGGTGAATGTCTTCGTGATCGAACCGATCTCGAATTCGGTATGTTCATCGGCACCGGTGCCGGCGAAGGTCACCTCATCGCCGTCGATGCGGGCGGCGGCCACATGCTGCCAGTGGCCGCCGCCGAGCGCCTGCGCGACCTCGCTCATGAGCGCGGCGTCGCCCGTCGGTGTGCCCTGGAACCCGCGCGGCCACGGGGTGATCGCGGACAGAACCACGGCCGTGAGAGCGGCGGCGACGAGGGCTGCGATCCGCCGCCGAGGCGAAGGTTCGGGTTTCGCGGATGTGCGGTGGACGACGGTATCGGTCATCGCTCCTCCTGGTGATCAGGGTCGAGATGGGCGGTGGTCAGTGCGTGCCGATGAGGACGAGGGTGAGCAGCGGGACGATCCGTGTTGCCGGGACCCGCCAGTGCCCGCGGCGGGCGCTTTCGAGCCACCCGGCCCCGGCCAGAGCATGCACATGGTGATAGATCTGACCGGACGTGCCGAAACGCTCGTCCCTGCCGAGCTCGGCCACGGTCGTCGTGCCCTCATAGATCGCCTGCAGCAGTTGGAGCCGGACGGGATGGCCGAGCGCTGCCAGGCAACCGGCCGCCTCGGCGAAATCGATCTCCTGCAGACCCTGCCCCGACATCCCCACCTGCCAGGCCACGGGTGCCTCTCCCCCGGGGGGAGTGGTGTACCCGGTGTAGGTCACCCCATCGCCGAGGTGGTCGACGAGTCCGTGCAGGGCCCAGAACGTGTCCTTGTCGCCGGGGAGGGCGGGGGCGGAGTCCGCGGCTGCCGATGATCGTTCCGTCGCGGAGGATGCGCCGGGAGCCTTCGACGTGGCCGCCGCCTTCGCCTCCGTGGGCTCGGTCGACGTGGCCGCCGCCTCGAGCTCGGCGACTCTGCGCTCGAGTGCGGAGAGTCGATCCTCTGCCGAATGTGTCGATTCCATTCCTCAATAATACGGAAATTACGTAATTACGTAAATACCTTGTTCGGACTCAAGAGGAGCCTGAGCCGGGGCTGTTCGGCCAGACTCAGGTGGGCCGCCTAGACTGGTGCCGTGATGAGTACCGAAGAACCGCGCACCGAATCCACGCCTCAGCGCTCCGAGTCGTCCCCGCAGGCCATCGCCGCGGCGAAACGGCTCGGCGCGCCCATGATCGTCCGCGGCATCCTCGGCGTCGCCTTCGGGCTCGTCACCGTCTTCTGGCCGCGCGATGACACGAACCCTGCGCAGCTGAGTCTGCCGACCGATGTCGTCGATCACCTCGCCATCGGCTATCTCATCCTCTTCGCGCTGGTCCTCGTCTTCCAGGCCGCACGCTCTCCGCTGAACGTGCGCACCGCGGTCTACGGTCAGGCCGTCATCGCGATTCCGGCCATCGTCTTCCTGTTCATGGCCGATCAGCCCGCCGAGCTGCGTGCCGCGCTGAGCATCTGGGCCCTGCTCCACGGCGCGCTCGAGTTCTACAGCTGGCGTCAGCTGCGGGCCCAGCCCATGGCCTCGGACTTCCTCATCGCCGCGGGCGTCCACGTTCTGCTGGGCATCATCCTCGTGTTCGGCGACGGCATGGAGGCCCTGTCGATCCTCGGCTTCACCGGTGCCGCGACCCTCATCGCCGGCGTGATCTTCATCATCGGCGGGTACTCCCGCCTGAGCAAGGCCCGCCAACTGGCCAAACGCGGTGAGCTGCCGGAGCAGATCGACCCCGAGGAGGCCGATCCCGCCGAGGCGGCCGGCCTGCCCGCCGGGGCAGCCGACCGGTCCGCCGGGGCAGACCGGCCCGACGAGGCCGAGCCCACCGACGGCCCAGATGGAGAATCCGCACAGAAGAACGAGCCCTGACCGGCACTCAAGACACCCGAGGTGAGATGAGCACTGTCGAGCACGAGACCGCGACCCATTCCCGATCAGCCAGCATCGCCGCCTCGGTGAGGTCCTCCGAACTGCTGGGCGATCTGGCCGAAGCCAGCCGCGAACTCGACCAGGCGCTGTTCCGTCGTCTGTTCGAGCTCTCCCGGACCCCGTCCCTGCTGGTGGCCACCGATTACGACGGCACGATCGCCCCCATCGTCGAGGTGCCCAGCCAGGCCTTCCCGCTCGAGAGCTCGGTCGATTCGCTGCGCGCGCTCGCCCTGCTGCCGTCCACCTCGGCGGGGGTGATCTCCGGGCGCAGCCTGCGCGATCTCGCGGCGATGTCGCGCCTGCCCCGCGAAGTCCACCTCTTCGGTTCCCACGGCGGGGAGACGGACACACTCACCATCGCCTCCCTCGACGAGACGCAGCGGGCGACCCTGGCCGACTTCCGCGCCGACCTCACCCGCGCCCTGCCCGGTGCGGTCATCGAGCACAAGACCACGGGCGCGGCCGTCCACCTGCGCGGCTTGGACGAGGTCGAGCGGCATCGGATCGAAGCGGCCGTCGACGCCCTCGCCGCCGCCCATCCGATCCACCCGACGCGCGGAAAGCAGGTCATCGACCTGTCCGTCGTGCCCTCGTCGAAGGCCGAGGCGCTCACTCGCCTGCGGGCCCGGACGGGCGTGGAGTCCGTGGTGTTCATCGGCGACGACACGGCCGACGAGGTTGCCCTCGAAACCCTCGGCGACGGCGATCTCGGCCTCAAGGTCGGCCAGGAATCGGTGCCGACCCATGCGGACTTCCGCCTGAGTTCCCCGGCCGAGGTCTCCGTGGTCCTCGGGGCGCTGTTCGAAATGCGCAAGGCCTGGCTCTTCGGCCGGCGGGCCACCCCGCTCCAGCGCCACAGTCTGCTGGGCAACGGGCAGTCGACGGCACTCGTCGACCCGGCCGGCAGCATCTGCTGGATGCCTCATCCGATGCCGCACTCGTCCTCGATGTTCTCCGAGATCCTCGGCACCGAGGCGGCCGGCTTCTTCGCCGTCGGACCCGCCTCGGGGGCGGCGCCCCTGACGCAGCGCTATCTGGGGAACTCGACTCTGCTCGAGACCCGATGGGCGGGGCTGAACTGCATCGACTACCTCGCCCCGGTCGACGGGTACAGCGATGACACGATCGTCATTCGCGTGCTCACAGGAGACGTGCCCACCCGGATCCGCTTCGCCCCCCGCCTCGACTATGCGACGGTGCCCACGCGCATGACCAGGACCGATGACGGCGTGCAGGTGCTCGGCACCTCGGAACCGATCGAGCTCCACGCCCCGGGCCTCGACTTCGAACTCGTCGAGGACGGCGACTCGCAGACCGCCGAGGCGACCGTCGTGCCCTCGGAGCAGCCCGGCGGCGCTGTCGTGCTCGTCCTCGCCTGCGGTTCGGGCACCGGTGACGCCGGCTACATCGCCGCCGGTGGGGAGCGCCATGTGCGCGAACGGGCGCTGAACTTCTGGACGAACTGGGTCGAATCGCTCGGCCTGCCCGGGCATCACCGCGAGGAGGTCATCCGTTCGGCGATCACCCTGCGCGCCCTGTGCCACGAGCCCACCGGGGGAGTCCTCGCCGCCCCCACGACCTCTCTGCCCGAGGGCATCGGCGGCGTCCGCAACTGGGACTACCGCTACACCTGGCTGCGCGACGGTTCGATGACGGTCCGAGCCCTCCTCGCGCTCGGATCGACCGGTGAGGCCGAGGGCTTCCTGTCCTGGCTGTCGGGGATCCTGTCCCGCACGGTCTCACCCGAACAGCTCCATCCCCTCTACGCCGTGGACGGTTCGGCCCTGACCACCGAGGCGGTGCTCGACCACCTGCCCGGCTATGCCGGTTCGCGTCCCGTGCGGGTCGGCAACGCGGCCGAGCATCAGGTGCAGCTGGACGTGTTCGGCCCGGTCACGGAGCTGCTCGACGAACTCAGCGACCACCTCGGCGAACTGCCCGACGACTATTGGCGGCTCACCTGTCAGATGGTCGAGGCCGTGGGAAAACGGTGGTTCGAGGCCGATCACGGGATCTGGGAGGCCAGGCGGGCGCCGAAGCACAATGTCTACACGCGGGTGATGTGCTGGGTGACGGTGGACCGGGCTCTGCGGATCGCCCGTCGCTTCGACCGGGAGCCGCCCGGTGCGTGGCGGCAGCTGCGCGAGGAGATCGCCCACGATGTGCTCACCCACGGCTACAGCGAGGAGGTCGGGGCCTTCACGGTCGCCTACGGTGAGACGGACCTCGATTCGGCGGCCCTGTTCGTCGGGCTGTCGGGCCTGGTGAGCGCCGACGATCCGCGCTTCATCTCCACCGTCGACGCGATCGAGAGGGAGCTGCGGGTCGGCCCCACGGTCTTCCGCTACCGCTACGAAGACGGGATGCCCGGTCTGGAGGGCGGATTCCACATCTGCACGACCTGGCTCATCGAGGCCTTCATCAAGGTCGGCCGGATCGACGACGCCTGGGATCTGTTCCGGCAGGTCGACAACCTGCTCGGGCCCACGGGGCTGCTGTCCGAGGAGTACGACCCCGTCGCCGAGACCCATCTGGGCAACCACCCCCAGGCCTATTCGCATCTCGGCTACATCCGGGTCGCGCAGCTGCTCGATGAGCACCGCCCGAACTGAGTGCGGCAGCCCCGGACGGGTCGAGTGCCGAAAGACGGGTGCGTGCCCGTGGCGACACCCGACCCGCGGGTCGCAGCCTCACTCGACGAGTGGCAGCCTCACTCGATGAGGAGGGTGACCACCTCGGCGATGCAGGCGGGGCGCTGCTCGCCCTCGATTTCGATGGTGTGGTTGAGGATGAGCTGGGTGCCCTTCTGCCCGCGGATGACGTCGCCCACCTCGACTGTCCCGCGCAGGCGCGAGCCGACGACGACGGGCTGGAGGAAGCGGACCTTGTTGAGTCCGTAGTTGATCTTCATCGACACGCCCTCGATGGCGAAGATCTCGGAGGAGAACTTCGGGATCAGAGCGAGGGTGAAGAAGCCGTGGACGATGGTCGCTCCGTAGGGGCCCTCTGCCGCGCGGGCCTCGTCGACGTGGATCCACTGGTGGTCATCGGTGACATCGGCGAAGGTGTTGATGGCATCCTGATCCATCGTCACCCACTCGGAGGAGCCGAGTTCGGTTCCGATGAGCGATTCGATCTCGTCGATGCCGTTGAGTGTGCGCATTCCGGTTCTCCTTTGATCCTGGCGACGTTCGGTGCCGACTGTGCCGCATCTCGCCGGTGCCGGGCCGCGACCTCGCCGGGCGCAACGACCGTGCCGGGCCGCTTCGACCGAGTCGGGCGCAGCGATCCGCCGGGCCGCTGAGCGGACAATCGATTGACAGAAGCTGTCTCTGGCATCATACGTGGCCCGCTGCTCGAGGCCACCCTCGCCATCCGGACTGTGAGCCGACGCTCGGCCGTCCGGCGCGTTAGGTTGGAGATATGGCCGATCCAGCGCGCGACTACCCCAAGACGCTCACCGATCCCCTCTCGCCGAGGTGGATCGAGCGCCCCGATGGCTACCGGAGCTTCGAATCCGCGTACTTCGTGGGACGCGGGCAGGTCACCTTCGACCGCTGCGCCGAGGAGCTGCTGCACTGGGAGGTCAAGATCCGCAGCGGCTTCGACATCGAGGTCGGCGGCCGGGGCGAAACCCGGACCGGTGAGATCGGGAGCCAACCGCCCCGCGTCGAGGCAGGGCAGGAGCCGACGATCAGAGTCCGCCTCGGTCCCTTCAGACTGCCGGAGCCCTCACGCGTCATCGACGTGTTCGAGACGACGCGGCGGTGCGGGTTCACCTACGGCACGAAGCCGGGGCACCCGATCACGGGTGAGGAGTCGTTCATCCTCATCCGCACCCCCGACGACAGGGTCTTCCTCGTTCTGCGCTCGGTCTCGCGCGCAGGAGCGGGCATCTGGCGCCTCGGCGAACCCCTCGTCCGGCTGGCGCAGGTGATCTACCGGCGCCGCTACGGCCGGGCTCTGCGCGTCTGATCCCGCTTCTGCCGCGCAGCCGGCAGAGCACCGGTGCTGCGAGCTCAGTTGTCCTTGATCGACTTCCGGGCCGGAGTGTACTCCCAGTGCCAGGGCTCGTACATGCTCGACTTCGCCCAGCCCGGGTTCTCCCAACCGTATTCGTCACCGTGCTCGACCAGCCAGTCCCAGGCCCCTGACTTGCTTGCGACGCCGCCGCCGAGGTCGAGGGCGATGCCCCAGCCGTGCAGCGAGGTGCCGGGCTTGGCCGCCAGACCCGGTTTGCGGCCGGCCACGGAGAGCTGACCGCTCATGTCACGGTAGGAGTCGGTGATCTCGAGTTCCTTGCCGGTGTCCTTCTTGTAGGCCGCGTTCATCTTCGCGAAGGAGACCGCGGCGTCCGCGCGCAGCTGGTGATCCTCGATTCCCAGATTGCACAGCCACTCCTCCGGCAGCTCACCGTTGCTGACGGACTTGTCGAAGTCCTGCTCCGCATCGCAGCCGGGCAGGGCGCTCTTCTTGATGGAGCGGCTGGCGGCCTCGACGTTCTTCTGCTTCGCGCTCGGCGCACCGACCTCGACCGAGGACGAGCCCTTCGAGCCCGAGACCTGGGCGTCGACCTTCTCCGGGCTGACCGCCGCCGGCTGACCGGCGGCCGTGGGGTCGGTCTTGACCTCGGCTCCGGCACCGAGGCTGCTGGCCAGCAGAGACGCCGCGGTCGCGGCCCCTGCCACCGCCACGGCGGTCAGGGTCGACATCGTCCTGATCCTCTGCTTGCGCACGGAACGCAGCAGCGAGCCGTTCGATCCGCGTCCCCGCGCGACGCCGGCGCTGACCCTGCCGGTTTCCGCAGCGTCAAGGGGACCGAATGCTGAGGTCGAACGCGAACGCGCGGTCTCCGCTGCGGCGGCCTCGGCGGCCATGGCTGCCCGGCGCGGCGAAGGTGCCGCGGCGCGTTCCTCGGCGGCCATCGCCTCCCGCCGCGGCGACGGGGAGACGGCGGTCTGGGGCTGTCGGATCGGCCTCTTCGGTGCGTGTCCACGCGAAAGCAGAGACGACCGTCGCCTGTGCAGATCCCGTCGACGCACCGGTTCCGGTGTGGCCGAGGATGACTCTGACATAACTCTCCAGGTGTGCCGCTGACTCGCCGAGAGCGTCGGTCGACCCGACGCCTCGATCACAACATCACAAAAGCGTAACGGCCATATATAGAAAATGTCATATTCAAGTGACGAATCGCACTTCTGCCCGGGCAGGCCCGGGCGGGAGCCGCCTCGGCGAGGTTATTCGGCCTTGCTCTCGATGTACTGCTTGAGGGCTCGGTCCTGTGCTTCCTCATCGGGGAAGATCGCCTCGGTGCGGGCGCCGCCGGTGACCGGGTCGTTGCTGAAGACGAGCGTGATGCCCAGCAGACGCGCCTGACCCTGGGCGATGACGAGGCCCAGGCCCATTCCGCCGCCGCCGGCGGAGACGAAGCGGGTCGGGCCGGTGTTGACGATATCGGGCGGGTAGCCGGGGCCGGAGTCGGTGATGATGATGCTGCGGGTGTTCGTCTCGAGCCGGATCGGGTCCCCGCCGTGCTTGATGGCGTTGACGAGCAGATTGGAGATGATGCGCTCGAATCGGCGGACATCGGTGACCAGCGTCGAATCCAGTGCCGCCAGCTGCGTGTCGATCGTGTGCCCGGCCAAGGCACCGGAAGCCTCCATGGTGCCCAGCAGCGAACGGACCGCCTGGTCGACATCGACTCGGGAGAACTCGGGATTCGCGCGTCCGGCGTCGAGGCGGGAGACCTCGAGGAGGTCCTCGACGAGGATCTGCATGCGCTGCACGCGGTCCTTGACGAGCTCGGCCGGTCGGGAATCCTCCTCGAGCAGGTTCGCCGCGTTGACCAGTCCCGTCAGCGGGGTCCGCATCTCATGGGCGAGATCGGCGGTGAAGCGCTGCTCGGAGTCGATGCGCTCGGTCAGTCGCGCCACCGCGGTATCCACGGCCGTGGCGAAGGCCCACACCTCCTGGTCGGATTCGTCGATGACATCGGCGATGCGGGTGGAGGTGTCCCCGCCGGCGATCTTCCGAGCCGCCTGCGCGCCGAGGGTCAGCCGCCGGGAGATGCGTCCGGCGACGATCGAGCCGACACCGCCGACGACGAGAGCCGAGCCGATCATGCCCACCAGCAGCGCCTGGTCGATGCGGCCGATGAGCTCCTGACTGTCCTTCGTCGAGGCGCGCACGGAGATCACCTCGGTGTAGGTGCCGACCTCGATCGGGGCGGCGGCCCACACGATCTCCTCTCCGTCGACCTCGGACCGGATCGTCACGCTCTGACCCTTGAGCGCCGAGCTGCGGGCATCATCGGGAAGCTGCGGATCGTCGATCCGGGCGTTGAGGGTGAGCACTCCGGTCTCGGAGAAGATGGCGGTGGCGTTCGTCAGCTGCTCGGTCACCGTTGAGCGCATCCGATCGTCTTCGGCCCGGGCCGCGGATTGGCGCAGCACGATCGAGCAGGAGAGGACGGCGATGATCACCGAGGCGACGATGAGCAGAGAGATCTTCCAGCGCAGTGACATGCGATCAGCCTGCGAAGCGGTAGCCGAATCCGCGAACGGTTTCGATCATGCTCGCCCCGATCTTCTTCCGCAGACGCTGGATGTGGACGTCGACGACACGCGAGTCGCCGGCCCATTCGTAGCCCCAGACGGTGAAGGCGATCTTCTCCCGGGAGTACACATGCTCGGGCTGCTCGGTCAGCAGCAGGAGGACCCGCAACTCGGTGGGGGTGAGGTGGACCTCCTCACCGTCGACCTCCACCGTCAGACGCCCCGTGTCGAGGACGAGAGAGCCGAGGCGGGTGCGGAAGGGCCCCAGCCCGCCGTCGCCGGTTCCCGCCTGCGCCGACGGGGCACCGTCGGGGCGCGGAGGGATCCCGGAGCCGCCGATGGCATCCTCGTCGTCGGCATCCTCGGGGCCGGTGGTGAACCTCCCGCCCGCGCCGAGGTAGGTGTCATCGGATTCGAGCTGGGCCCGCAGTCGATCCTGGGTGTCCATTCCGGGACTGGCGCCGAGCACCTCGGGGATGCCGTCGCCGGTGACCATGCCGCCGGGACCGATCACGGTCTCGTGCTCGTCGTCGGGGTCGGGGGCGGGCGAATAGCCGAGCTTGTCGGTGCCGGTGGTGATGAACCGGCGGACGACGGCGCGGATCCGAGCGTTGAGGACCTGCATGTCGAAGGGTTTGGTCAGGTAGTCGTCGGCTCCGGCCTCGAGAGCTTGGACGATGTCGATGGCATCGGAGCGGGCGGAGATGATGATGATCGGGATCGTCGAGCGCTCACGCACGGCACGGCAGATGGAGGCGCCGTTCATCGTCGGCAGCATGAGGTCGAGGAGGAGGACGTCGGCGCCGTTGGCGGAGACGAATTCGTATCCCTCGCGGCCGTCGGCGAAGGCCGAGACCGTGTAATCGAAGCGTTCGAGCCCGATCTGGGTCGTTTCCCGGATGACCTCGTCATCCTCGACCAGAACAATATGCATTACGTTTCTCCATTTAGCCGCGTGAAGCGTTGACCTGGTTCAAACCTACCGTCGTGCAGGCGGAAGACCTGCACCGACCATCCCGAGGGGCAGCAGGCATCGTCGCCATCGGCGAACATCGCCTCCTGCACCACCAGTGTCCCATTCTTGCCCGGACTGAGTGTGAGCTGATTGCCGGTGGCGATGAGCTCCAGCCGGGGTTTGCCGTCGTGCTTGCTGATCACCGCGCCCGCGATGACCTCGTCGCGCTGCTTCGGATTCGCCACCGTCACGACCTGGAACTTCTCGTCGTCGCTGAGGAAGGGTGTGGAGAACTTCAGGCACTTCTTGCAGTCGGCGACGACCTCCGCCGTCTCGCTGGCGCTGCCGGTGACCGCCACGCCGGAGGTGTCCTCGATCGTCCTGCGGATCTCCTTGAGGGAGAACGGTTCGTTCGGCGGACCGGCGTCGGTGCTGTCGGGGGCGAAGAGAGAGGGGGAGGGGTTGCTTTCGGGAGAGACCTTGAGGCCGCGATCGGGGCCGCACGCGGCGAGCGAGAACGTCATCATGGTGACGAGCAGCAGGGCCGCGAGGCTGCGCAGGCGGGTGCAGGCCGAGGCGACGCGGTCGGCGGCGTGAGCGCGCGGGAGGTCGGCATGAGGCCCCGCGGCAGGCTGGCCGGAGGCGGCGCGGGCGCAGTCTTCGCGACCAGGCCGGGTCGCCTGGCCGGTGCGAAATGGGCGCGACGCCTCCCCGGAGGCGTGTCGAGAGGGGGTGGACACACATTCATTTTTGCCTGTTCGGAGCCTGTAGTCCACCCGATCGATCGTGCAGGCGAGTCGGATCCCGCCCGTGCGGCCCGTGGTCGGGCGCTCTCCAGCGCCGTCAAGGCGACTTGCGCCAACCTCGGCGAGGGCGTCGCGACGCTTCGGCGGCGGTTGTGACCTCTGGCACCGTATGGGTCGGCTCTCAGCTCGGGCCGGTAGACTGGAGGCATGGCGCCAACGAACACACCGAAGAAGAAGTCCTCAGGCGGCAAGCCCACGAGCACCGTGTCGTACAAGGACGCGATCAAGGTCGGCGTCTTCTGCGGCATCGCGACCCTGGTCCTCGCGCTCATCGTCACCCGCTCCTGGCAGGACCCTCGAGCCTTCGGCTACGCATTCATCTATGCCGGCGCGGCCTTCGTGGTGGTCGCCGGCTTCGCAAGCTACCTCAACTGGGTGATGCGCAAGGACACGCAGAACAAGGACCAGTCCTACCCCGTCCTCAAGTAGCACCGTCCTAGTTCCCTCTCCGGAGGATTTCAAGGGAAAGGAGTGTAGGTTTCAGTGACGAAAACCTACACTCCTTTCCCTTGAAATGTCTCCAGCGGCGGAGGGCGGCCCGCCCGGAGCCCGCCTGAGCTGCCGGAGTCCCCTGAGCTGGCCCGGAGCCCGCCTGAGCTGCCGGAGCCCCCTGAGCTGGCCCGGAGCCCGCTTGAGCTGGCTCGGGGGGTTCCGGAACCGGCCCGGTTCTACTCGAAGCGCAGGAGGCGGAGGCTGTTGAGGATGACGAAGACCGACGAGAAGGCCATGGCCGCCCCGGCGATCATCGGATCCAGCAGGCCCAGAGCCGCGATCGGAATCGCCGCCGTGTTGTAGGCGAAGGCCCAGAACAGGTTGCCCTTGATGAGGCTGAGGGTTCTGCGCGAGAGCCGGATGGCCTGTGGGATCTGCCGCGGATCGGACTTGACCATGGTGATGTCCGAGGCGGCCATCGCTGCGTCCGTGCCCGAACCCATCGCGATGCCGAGGTCGGCACCTGCCAGGGCCGCGGCATCGTTGATCCCGTCTCCGACCATCGCCACGGCCTTGCCCCTCTCCTGGAGCTCGGTGACCACGGAGACCTTGCCGTCGGGACGGACGTCCGCCCGCACCTCGGTGATCCCGAGCGTCTCGGCGACGACTTCGGCGGCTTGGGCGTTGTCCCCGGTCAGCAGCACGGTGTCGAGACCCAGCGAATGCAGCTCGGCGATCGCATCGGCTGCCGAGGGCTTGGCCTCGTCGGCGACGAAGCTCAGGCCCCTGAACCGGCCGTCGATCGCCAAGGCCACGATGGTGGCCCCGCGGTGGCCGGAGTCATCGGAGACGTCGACGGCGATGCCGTGCTCGCGCAGCAGGCCCGGGCGACCGGCGAGCACATCGGCCCTTTCGATCGTGGCCCGCAGACCGCCGCCGGCGATGTTCTCGAAGTTCGTGATCTCCGCAGACCCGGCCGGCGTGCTGTCAGAAGCCTTCGTCCCCGCCGTCGCGCCGACGATCTCGGGTGCGGCGGCGACGATGGCCCGGGCGATCGGGTGCTCGCTGCGGGACTCGAGTCGGGCCAGGACCTCAAAGTCCGGGGCCGACAGCTCGGTGCCGGCCAGGCTCATCACCCCTGTGGTCAGGGTGCCGGTCTTGTCGAGCACGACCGTGTCGATCGAGCGCGTCGACTCCAGCGCCTCGGGCCCGGAGACGAGGATGCCCAGTTGGGCTCCGCGCCCGGACGAGACCGCCAACGCGGTCGGCGTGGCCAGACCCAGTGCGCAGGGGCAGGCGATGATGAGGACCGTGAGACCGGCGTGCAGGCCCATCGCCCAGCCGCCGGTGACCAGCCCCCAGACCAGGAGCGTGGCCACGGCGATGGCGAAGACGATCGGGACGAACACCGCCGAGATCCGATCGGCCAGGCGAGCCACGGCGGGCTTGCCGGTCTGCGCGCGGCTGACGAGATCGGCCATGGCCGCCAGCGTCGTATCCGCACCCACCCGTGTGGCCCTGACCTCGAGCACGCCCGAGGTGTTGATCGTGGCCCCGGTGACCGTGTCGCCGGGAGCGACCTCGACCGGCACGGATTCGCCGGTGAGCATCGCCTCGTCGATCGCCGAATGGCCGGTGAGCACCTCGCCGTCGGTGGCGATCTTCTCGCCGGGGCGGACGAGGAAGACATCGCCGACGACGAGCTCGTCGATCGGCACCTGCACCTCGGTGCGGGGGTCGTGCGCCGTCCCCGATCCCGACGCCGCGCCTGCGGGTCCGGACCCCTCCCGCAGCACGGTCGCGGACTTCGCCCCGAGGTCGAGCAGGGCCTTGAGCGCCGCGGTTGCGCGGGTCTTCGCCCTGTCCTCGGTGAGCTTGCCGATGAGCAGGAACACCGTGATCGCCGCGGCGGCTTCGAACCACACGTGGTACTCGGCGGGAATCGACCAGCCCCAGCCGTCGAGCACCGCACGGCCGAGGGTGACGTAGGAATACCCGCTGGCGACGATGATGCCGACGCTGACCAGGGTGTCCATGGTCGTCGACCCGCCTCGTGCGGCCTTGTACGCCGCCGAGTGGAAGGGCCAGGCGCCCCAGGTCACCACGGGCAGGGCGAGGACGGCGACGATCCACTGCCAGCCGGCGAAGTGCCAGCCCATGACCATCGAGATCGCCACGATCGGCACGGCCAGGATCAGCGAGCCGATGAAGCGCGGCCGCAGGTGTCGCGGATCGTAGTCGACGATCTCCGGTCCCGGCCCGCTCGTCGAGGCCTCGCGCACCGTGGCCCCGTACCCGGCCTTTGCGACGGCGGCGGTGATGTCGTCATCGGACAGTTCGGAGTCGATGACGACGTGCGCGGTCTCGAGCGGCAGGTTGACCTCGGCGGAGACCCCGTCGAGGCGGCTGAGTCTCTTCTCGATCCGGGCCGAGCAGGATGCGCAGGTCATTCCCGTGATGTCGAGATCGACCTCGCGGGGCATCACTTCACCTCGTAGCCGGCCTCATCGACGGCGGCGCGGATGGCCTCCTCATCGAGCTCCTCCGCCGAGGTGATCGTCACCGGGGAATCGCCCCCGGCGTTGAGCTCGACGGCGACGTCGCTGACACCCGGCAGGCCGCCGAGCTCTTCCTTGACAGCGGCCTCGCAGTGTCCGCAGGTCATTCCCGTCACTGTGATGTTCGTGGTGGTCATTGCATTCTCCTATCAGCTGTGAATGGTGCCCGAATGCCGATCCCCAAGCGTCGTCCCACCCTTCGGGGCGGACGCGGCCGGTCGGTTCAGCTCTTGATGAGTCGGGCGATGGCGGCTGATGCCTCCTCGATCTTCTTCCGCGCGGCCTCGTCGTCGCCGGAGCCGGCGGCGTCGACAACGCAGTGAGCGATGTGCTCCTCGAGGAGGTTGATGGAGACCGCG
>Ga0209487_1002692_pt1 | contig 14349 bp, 12 predicted proteins | sample Poulit2012_FD_187524 | JGI IMG/M metagenome (GOLD analysis project Ga0209487, IMG submission 187524) | Agricultural soil microbial communities from Georgia to study Nitrogen management - Poultry litter 2012 (SPAdes) (version 2) | ecosystem: Environmental > Terrestrial > Soil > Agricultural land... | reverse complement strand
AGGGTATAAGTTTTGAAGCAAAAGCAGGTGAGGTAACGGCCCTGCTCGGCCCAAATGGTGCCGGAAAAACAACCACCTTATCCATTGCTCAGGGCATCGATAAAGCAAGTTCAGGAACAGTCCGGCTGCTTGGTGTTGACCCCTATCGAGCAGGTGCGGGACTACGCAGCCAGGTTGGTGTGATGTTGCAAGAAGGCGGCTTGCCCATGTCCGTAACCGGGGCACGGCTGCTGCAACACTTGCAACGACTCTATGAACAACCAGCCGATATTGAACGGCTGATGGATCGATTAGATATCCATAGTTTCAAGGATCGTCAGATTCGTCGGCTATCCGGTGGGCAGCGGCAGCGTCTAGGTATGGCCGCCGCGTTAGTTGGCCGGCCTCGGGTGGTGTTTTTAGATGAACCATCGGCTGGCCTCGATCCGGTGTCTCGGCGCATTGTTTTTGAGCTCATCGAAGACCTGAAATCCCGCGGGGTGTGCATTATTCTCACGACGCATGTTTTGGAAGATGCCCAGCGATTGGCTGATCACGTGGTACTCATCCGTGACGGACGCGTTGAGGCCGCCGGGACCGTCGATGAACTGACGTCCACCGGATTGCAGCCGCCATTGAGATTCCGATTGGATTTCGATCTCACGGCCGCACAAAAGGCTGATTTTCCGTCGCAGTTGACCTTGAGCACGGACGTGATGACCGGAGAGTCTTTTGTATGGCATATCGCCGGTATCGAGACACCGGCCGATTTGCACGCCGTCACGGCCTGGTGGGCACGCCATGATCTGATGCCCGTTGACATGGGCTTGACCGGTAAATCTTTAGAGGACGTGTTTTGGGAGCTGACAGCACATGACCACGCTTGATCTGACACCGGTAGAAAAACCGCATTCTGCCTCACTGTTATCCAAGGTGCTCGCGCAGGGGCGATATGAAACCCGGGCAACCGTGACCAATGGCGAACAGTTATTGGTTTCGATTATTCTTCCGCTCCTGGCCCTGGCGGGACTGTACTTTACGGGTCTCTTTGACACCCCGGATGGTCCGTCGACTATTGATATTGCCACGCCGGGGATTTTCGCATTATCGGTGTTGTCTTCCGGGCTGACCGGCCAGGGCATCGCCACCGGTTTTGACCGGCGGTACGGGGTGCTGCAGTATCTGGCCACCACTCCCCTAGGACCGGTGGGCCTGTTGTTGGGCAAAGTGGTCGCCGTGCTTATGGTGCAAACTACGCAGCTGGTTGTGCTGGGCAGCGTTGCTCTGCTCTTGGGCTGGTCACCACAAAGTGGCGGACTGGTCTTTGCGCTGGTTTTCGTGGCACTTGGTGCGATCACGTTCACCGGGCTGGGGCTACTGATTGCCGGTACTGTGCGACCCGAAGCGACGCTGGCGTTGACCAATATTTCTTGGGTGATTTTTGGTGCCCTTGGCGGCGTGGTCTTCCCGGTAGCTGAATTCGCCGGCAGCGTGCTCATCGAGTATTTGCCCTCGGCCGCCCTTGGAAATGGGCTACGCGCCGCGCTAGTGGAGGGCGCATTTGACGGCGGAGCGTTCGTCATTTTAGCGATTTGGGCGGTTGTTTTGAGTCTTGGCACTATACGCTGGTTTAAGTGGCGCTAATGTCGTTGCCACGACAGCAGTTTTCCTGCACGTATCTAGTATGAAACCCGAGGATTATTTCCCATGACTACTTCAGGCGACCAAACGCTTCGTCGGTGGTCCGATGTTCTTATGCCCCGCACCTTCACTGTCTGGACGATGGTACTGGCCGTAGCTTCCGTGATTTCACAAGCCGGTATTATCGTGACCGGTGGTGCCGTGCGTCTGACCGCATCCGGGCTCGGTTGTTCTGAATGGCCGCGTTGTACTCCAGATTCCTACGTCACCACCCCGGAGATGGGAATTAATGGTGCTATCGAATTCGGTAACCGGCTGCTGACTTTTATTCTTGCGGCTATCGCGGTGCTGATGATTCTGGCCCTGTGGCGGCTCCGCAAGACGCACGGGAACCTGGTTGGTATGTCCGTTGTGCTGCTGTGCGTTATCCCCGCTCAAGCGGTGGTGGGTGGCATCACCGTATGGACGGATCTCAACCCGTGGGTGGTTATGCTGCATTTCTTGGTATCTGCGGCGATGGTTTCGATTGCAACCTTCCTCGCCCACCGAGTTGGTGCCGAACGCCGTGCCCGGCTCGCCGGTACCCCGGTCAAACTGCTTGACGGCCCCACCAACACCCTGACACGAGCATCCTCGATCATCATTTATGTGGCTGGTTGGTTCACACTGGTCATGGGCACCATTGTGACCGGGTCGGGACCCCACGGTGGGGACCCACTGGCTCCGCGGCATGATTTTGATCCGCTGTGGGTCACGCGCTTGCACGCCGCCCCGGTCTATGTGATGACATTGCTGGCCATTGTTCTGCTAGTCGTCATGTATCGAATGGGCGCCTCGCCGCGTCAACGGCAAGCTGTCTGGGGTTTCACGGCCGTCCTAATTTTCCAAGCGCTGGTGGGCTTCTATCAGCATTTCAACGGTCTGCCGATCTTTGTGGTGGGGCTGCATATGCTTGGTATCGGACTGGTGACGTGGACCATGACCATTGTCCTAGACGCATTTACCTCGCGGTATGAGACGCATCCAACCGAAGCCGAACTCGCTCAAAGATCATCTGAGCCGGTCGCAACCGCTTAGGACACGCCTCTCTCCCAGCATTCGTCGTGACGGACAGTAAAGGCACCTGGTCTGCTGCTAAATGTGCAGCAGACCAGGTGCTTTTCTCGTGTTTACGGGTTAGTTACCCAAGCCGGTGGCGGGAGTTTCCGCATCGTCATCTTGGACCTATGCGCCGTCGTCTTCGGTGGTCGTGGCATCTGTTTCTACGGTTTCGTACCACAGATCGCGAATCATGCCGCTATCATCCACCTGGATATGCAGATCGACCGGCTCAGCGGTCAGCCCCGGGGTGAGACGCGTGACGCCATAATTGGCCTCGGGTTCATGATAATCAGAAGGGACGTAGGGCAGTGAAGGCCGCAGTTGACTATTGAGTGTGCCCACCAGAGAATCGACCGGAATCTTTTCGGTGAGTTCCGGTGCGGCACGCGGATACCAGTCTTGTTTGTTAATTGCCCGCGACCCGTTGATCTCATCAACCACCCATTTGGAGGTGCGAGCTACTTCGGTATCCGGGAACTCGACTTCAGAAACATGGGTGGGAACAGACCCTTGGTCGGGAAGATCATCTGCAACCTCTTCATCAGCGACACAACCGGTCAGCGCCAATGTGGTTGCCGTCAGGACGGTCAAAAATAGGGTGCGTAATTTAGGTTGTTGCATAGTTAAGGTGCAGTGACCATATCTCCCATCAGTGGTGCACCCACGAATGGGTCCACAGCCAGGGCAACGAAGATGAGCGTGAGATAGGTAATCGACAAGTGGAAAACGCGCATCGCTTTTTTGTCAGTAAAGTCTGGCCGCTGTGAATCCCGATAGAGTTTATGTGCCTCATAGACAAACCAGCCACCAGAAACGGCGGCGGTAGCGGTGTAGACGATACCCGCCCAGCCCATGGGGGCAAGCAGCAGTGAGAAAATCACGGTCGCCCAGGTATAGAGCACCACCTGCGAGGACACCCGACGTGAGGTGGCAATAGCGCCAAGCATTGGAACGTCGACTTCTTGGTAGTCCTCTTTATATTTCAAGCTCAGCGGCCAGTAATGTGGTGGCGTCCACAGGAAGATCACCACGAACAGTACAACTGCGGGCCACTCGATGGTGCCTCGCACCGCCGCCCACGCGATGAGTACCGGGAAAGCACCCGCCAGGCCACCCCAGATGATGTTCTGCTCGGTACGGCGTTTCAGGATGAGTGAGTAGAGCACTACATAGAAAACGATGGCTGCAACGCCGAAGGCAGTTGCCAACCAGTTGGTACCAACCGCGAGGATGCCAATCGCAGCAACCGTCAGCACCCAGGAGAACACCAGGGCTTCACGAGGTGTCACCTCACCGGTCACCAGCGGACGGTTCTTGGTGCGTTGCATGAACTGATCAATATCGCGATCGATATAGCAGTTGAACGAACCCGAAGCACCGGCGGCTAGTGCACCTCCGACCATCGTGGCCAGGACCGTCCACAAATCTGGCCAGCCGCGCTGAGCAAAGATCATGGTCGGTAGCGTCGTGACTAACAGCAGTTCGATGACGCGAGGTTTGGTCAGCGCCAGATAGGCTTTCGCCTTACGACGGAACCCGATCTTTTGTCGAGTCGGCTCCGTTGTTGCAGAAGGCGAGGTGCCTTGTCGGGCGGCGGACTCTAACGAAGTTGACATCAATACTCTCGTGTTCTAAGTAACAAGTAAGGAAATCTTTGGTCACCGTGACATTTCGGTGCCTCTATATAGTGTAGCTGTTGTGTAACGGCTCGCGCACAAATCTTGGCCCACACCGTGTTTTGCCCGGTAAGCTTAGAGTGAGTTTTTGCAATAGCATCACTGCATACGTCATTTATCGCAATCCTTCAGGAAGGCATTTCGTGGTCTCCTCCGCTACACATCAGTCAGATACGACTACTCCACTCAACCGCCAGCTTCCAGCCCGAGAGTATGTGTACTCTGACAAGGACCAGCGAGTGGTAGACACCCTGCGGGTGCTTGCCGCCGACGCCGTTGAAAAAGTGGGTTCTGGCCACCCCGGCACCGCTTTTTCGCTCTCCCCGGTTGCTTGGCAGCTGTTCCAAAACGTTATGCATTTTGATCCCACCGATCAGCACTGGGAGGGCCGCGATCGTTTCATTTTGTCGCCCGGGCACACGTCTCTGACCCTGTATCTGCAACTCTTCGCGGCGGGCGCAGGACTCGAAATGCAAGATCTCGAAGCGCTGCGCACCTGGGGTTCCAAAACCCCAGGGCACCCAGAATACGGCGACACCGATCACGTAGAAATTACGACCGGTCCCCTGGGCCAAGGCCTAGCATCCGCGGTCGGTTTTGCTTATAACCAACGTCGTGTTCGTGGGCTGCTGGACCCCACCGCAGAGGCCGGGTCCTCACCGTTTGACCACCACGTATTCGTCATTGCTTCCGATGGGGACCTGCAAGAAGGTGTAACCTCTGAAGCCTCCTCGCTGGCCGGCACCCAAGAGCTGGGCAACCTGATCGTCATCTGGGACGACAATAAAATCTCGATTGAAGACGACACGGATATTGCCTTCAACGAAAACGTCGAACAGCGTTATGAGGCCTACGGGTGGCATGTGCAGCGCATCGACTGGTTGCAAACCGGTAATTACGTCGAAGACACGAAAGCGCTCTACGAAGCGATTGCCAACGCCAAGCAAGAAAGCGATAAGCCATCCCTGATTTCATTGCGCACCATCATTGGGTGGCCATCACCCACCAAACAGAACACGGGCGGTATTCACGGCGCGAAACTGGGTGCTGAAGAGCTATCCGGTCTCAAAGAAGTGCTGGGTTTCAATCCCGAAGAGCACTTTGTGATGGATCCAGAACTGCTCGCCCACGCACGCACTGTTGGCGAGCGTTCCGCGACATACCGTAAAAACTGGGAGGCGTCCTACCAAGCATGGCGCGCCAACAACCCCGCCGGCGCAAAACTCTATGATCGTCTGGTGGCTGGTGAACTGCCGGAAAACTTCGATGACGTGTTCCCAACATTTGATTCCACCGAAGGTGCGATGGCCACCCGTGCGGCCTCAGGAAAAGTTTTGAACGCCTTGGCCGATGTCATGCCAGAACTGTGGGGTGGGTCGGCGGATCTTGCCGGTTCAAATAACACGACAATGGCGGGCGAACCGTCCTTTTTGCCGGTGGATCGTCAAACCCAAGAATGGTCCGGTCACCCCTACGGCCGTACCCTGCACTTCGGTATTCGCGAACACGCTTCCGGATCGATTATTAATGGCATCAACCTGAGTGGACTTACGCGGGGTTACGCCGGAACGTTCCTCATCTTCTCCGATTACATGCGCCCGGCAGTCCGGCTGGCCGCGCTTATGGGTGTGCCATCCATCTTTGTGTGGACGCACGACTCCATTGGGCTGGGCGAAGACGGCCCCACCCACCAGCCGGTCGAACATCTTGCCGCGCTGCGAGCCATCCCGAACCTGGATGTGGTGCGCCCCGCTGACGCCAATGAAGTCTCGATTGTGTGGAAGACCGTTTTGTCCCAGCGCCAACGCCCATCAGGGATCATCCTGTCGCGTCAGGGCCTTCCAATCTTTGACCGTAACCAAGCAGCATTCCGTTCAGCGGACGGTGCCGCACGCGGCGCCTACGTGCTGGCTGAAGCAACCAACGACCAGGGTGAGACCACCCCAGAGGTCGTGCTCATTGGTACCGGCTCCGAGGTCCAGTTGGCTGTGCAAGCTCGCGAAACACTCCAGAGTCAAGGTATTCCCACTCGAGTGGTATCTGCGCCGTCGTTGGAATGGTTCGACGCTCAAGACGACGCATACCGCACCGAGGTGCTCCCAGCCGATGTACTGACCGTTTCTATTGAAGCCGGTGTGGAGCAAGGCTGGCAGAAGTACACCAGCGGTCACGGTCACTCGGTCTCTCTGGAGCACTACGGTGCCTCGGCCGACTATCAGACGCTGTTTACGAACTTCGGAATTACTGCTGAAGCGCTCGTATCGAAAGTCCAAAGCCTCTACAACACAACGAAGGATCGCTCGTGACCCAAAATCAGTACACCAAAGCACTCGACGCCGCGGGTGTATCGCTATGGTTGGATGATCTGTCTCGGGACCGCATCAACTCCGGAGACTTGCAAAACCTGATTGACACCAAGACCATCACCGGGGTCACCACCAACCCCGCAATTTTTGCCAAAGCACTCACCAGCGGGGACGCCTACACTCAACAGTTGGTCGAACTGGCAGCAGCCGGAGCCGACGCCCAAACAGCTGTCACAGCGTTGACCACCGATGACGTTCGGTCTGCGTGTGACGTGCTGGCACCGGTGTATGATGCCACCCAGGGCTATGATGGTCGAGTCTCTATTGAAGTCGACCCTCGACTGGCGTGGGACACGGACCAAACCGTCACCCAAGCTATGCAGTTGGCTGACATGGTCAATCGGGACAATGTCATGGTCAAGATCCCGGCGACCACCGAGGGGCTATCCGCGATCTCCCGAGTACTCGCCGAGGGCATCAGCGTTAATGTGACGCTAATCTTTTCATTGACCCGATACCGTGAGGTAGTCAACGCCTGGCTGACCGGTCTGGAAGGCGCACGCGCTAACGGACACGACCTAGCCAAGATTCACTCGGTGGCCAGCTTCTTCGTGTCCCGGGTTGACACGGAAATCGATAACCAGCTTGCAGCTGCCGAACTGTCCGACCAGCAGGTCAGCCAGTTGCGTGGCCGCGCTGGTATTGCCAATGCACGTCTGGCTTATCGCATCTTTGAACAAGTCCAGGATACCGAACGGTGGCGGCTCCTGGCATCCGCCGGTGCACGACTACAGCGCCCGTTGTGGGCCTCGACCGGTACGAAGAATCCAGAATATTCGGATGTTCGGTATGTCAACGGTCTGGTAGCCGAGTTCACGGTCAACACCTTGCCGGAGGAGACCCTGGACGCTGTCGCCGATCACGGTGAGATTACCGACAGCCGAATCCCGGATAGCTACGAACTGGATGATGATCACCTCGATGACCTGGCACGCGCAGGTATTGATTATGCCCAAGTGGTTACCAAACTAGAAGACGAAGGTCTGCAAAAATTTGTTGACGCCTGGCAAGAACTGCTGCAGAACATCCAAGACCAGCTCGATGCCCAAAAATAGCTAGCACCACAAAAACGGCCGGGCCGTTGCACCACAAACGTGGATGCAACGGCCCGGCCGCTGTTTTATTTCAACCGAAAAGTTATGGGATGACCAAAACTTGGCCTGGGTAAATCAGGACAGGATCGGTGATGGTGTCCGTGTTGGCATCATAAATGCTCTCCCAGGAGACGCCGTACTGCTGCGCAATCTTTGACAGCGTGTCACCGGACGCTACGGTATAGGTTTCACCAGATGGAGCAGCCTGCTGTGGTGCTACTTCAGCTTCTTGCTCCACTGGCTGCTGTTCTTGATACTGTTCGACTGGTGCCTGCTGCTCTTGCTGTTCAGGCTGCTGCTGTTGTTCTTGCTGCTGGACAGCTTCCTGTTCCTGCTGCTCTGGCTGACCACCGGAGCCGCCCTGTGGCTGAGCATCGCCAGATAGGCCTAGCTGGGAGGAGCAGGCAGGCCAGGCGCCCCAGCCTTGACCGTCGAGGACTTGCTCGGCGACTGCAATTTGCTCTTCACGGCTAGCGTTAGCGGGGTCACCCGAGCCGCCGTAAGCTTCCCAAGTTGACTGCTGGAATTGAAGACCGCCGGCGTAGCCGTTTCCGGTATCGATGTTCCAGTCGCCGCCGGATTCACATTCGGCGAGTTGGTCCCAAGTGCCTCCGTTATCGGCTGAGGCTGGCGCTGCAAACCCTAGGAAGGGCAAAGAGATTGCCGCGGCTGCTGCCAGAGATTTGGCGGCGAATTTTCCGCGTGATGATTTGTTCAAGTGATGGCGCGATTCAAGCTTCACGTTGTGTCAATCCTTTCCTTCGCAATTGTGCGATAGGGATATCGTCTTCAGGTTCGGGCCTGCCGTCAGTCTGTGGTTATCTAGGTTTATCCTGGCGCGGCCACTGATGTTTGAAATAACCTGAGTTCGCCACACTACAGGTTTATGTTTCGTTATCAAACCGTTATCGAGATACGAGAGTGTCACGCGACACAAATTTGGATCATAGTGATTCTATGGCGCACGAAAGCCCTAGTCAGAATGAGGACGTGGGCATAATACAGTGGACCTTTAAATGTCCTGGGAATCGTCTCAGTAAAGCCTTGAGTCGGTGTTTTAGGTGCATGCAACGACCACTTCGTGGCCTTTTTGTCACCGCATTTCCGACCAGAATTACTCGGGGCATGGTGGTCAAGTGCGGTCCGTAGGTCCAGTAGTGACTTCACCTGGCAAATGGGCGATGAAAATCTTCTCACAGGCCCTGAGTGCGCTCAGGCTATGACGAAAATGACGATTGACACCGCCGCGAACAATAAGAATGTACCGGCCATAACGGGGCCTACCAGCTGACTGGTTGAAGTAGTGGCAGCTCGTAAGCGATATGCCAGCCAAAACAGCAGTAATATTTGAATGACGGCCAGCGGTAACAGGGACCAATCCTGCAAGAGCCAAGCCAGCGGGAGTAAATGCAATGCCACCACGAATGCTACCCACCAGGCCATCCATCTACTGTGCTGTCGAAGCCACAACAGTAGGCAACCCAAAGCTGCTACCAAGACTTCTACCAGGACAATGCTCCCAAAGAGAACATAGTGCCCGTCGAGTGCTGTTGCAGTATCCCACCGCTGGGCGGCCTCATAACCAAATAAACCAGCGATGATAACACCCACACCGGCCCCGACCGCTAATTTCCAGCGCCAAGAATGCGGCGGGTCTTCTTGCGCCCAGCCGAACCAGACAAATGCCATCAATCCGAACCACGCGATCGTAAACGCATGATCGCGGACATATTCCGTCAGCATAACTGCCTCCCCGGCGATTCTTCGTGGAACACTCAGTCTATTATTGTGACGCAGACTGGGACAGGGTCGCAGCGTGAATAGTACGGGGCATCAGCGCAAGATGAGCCCGCCACCCGCTCTATACAGCGCCATCAGCATCCAGGAACAGAAACTAGTTTGATATCGAGGCTCTTGGTTATGACCACAGGATGCTGATGAAAGTAGCCTGCTCAAGACCCCGCTGAACCGGTTTTTCGTTTGGTCCAGCAACTTGAGAAGGTGGATCCACACTGTTTGAAGGCATCTCGGAAAGTCGAATTTCCAAGAATTGTCCAGCCCGGCGATACCGCTCTTGATAGAGGGGAGTCTTTGGGTCGTAGAAAAATAGACGTTATGCGGCGATGATGACGGTGTGTAGACCGATGGTGGTTGCGAAGAGTCCAACGAACTACCTGGGAGTAGGAAAAGCGATGGGTGAGTATACAAAAGCTGGTAGTGCATACGCACTACCAGCTTTTGTAAGACCTCACGGTATGAATACTATTGTTGGCTAGAAGTCACCGGAGAATCGCGACATGATCCCCAGCACGAGAATGATGCCGCCCCACAACACTGCCAGGGTGACGGTGAGTCGGTTCAGGTTGCGTTCTGCCACACCCGAAGAGCTCAGTCCACTGGTGACACCACCACCGAACATATCGGACATACCGCCGCCACGGCCCTTGTGCAGCAGGATGGCAAAAACCAACGCGACTGACACGATCACCAAAATGATCTGGAGCACAAGTTCAAGATTCAACGGTTATTTTCCATTCTTCTACGACTAGTCGGTCAACAGGTGGTGTTCGAACCTGACAATACTAGCAAACTCTTCATCATCCAGGCTCGCCCCGCCGACCAAGACACCGTCGATGTCGCGCTCGCGCATGATAGCGGCCACATTGTCTGCTTTGACAGATCCACCATACAACACTCGGATCCCCTGAGCGGTTTCAGAGTCGTAGAGTTCAGCGATTGCCTGACGAATAGCGGCCCCCATTTCTTGGGCATCCTGCGGTCCGGCAACTTCGCCCGTCCCGATTGCCCAGACAGGCTCGTAGGCCACAACGAGTTCAGCAACGTGAGCCGAATCGACACCATCCAAGGCGGCATGGAGCTGTTCCAGGGTGTAGGCAACGTGCTCGCCGGCCCGTCGGGTTTCAAGTCCTTCACCGATACACAACAGTGGTGTGATGTCATGGCGCAGCGCTGCCTGAAGTTTCGCGTTGACCAGTTCATCGGTTTCGCCGTGAATACTGCGACGTTCCGAATGTCCAACCAGTGCGTAGCTGCAGCCTAATTTCTTCAAAAAGTCCGGTGAAATATCGCCGGTATAGGCGCCCGAGTCATGCTGGGATAGGTCCTGTGCCCCGTAGGTGAGGTCAAGCTTATCGGCCATGATCAACGTCTGAACGCTGCGCAGATCCGTAAACGGCGGGAAGATTGCAACGTGCACGTTGTCGTAATCGTGGTCGTGGTCAGACAGGGTCCACGACAGTTTCTGCACCAGCGATACGGCTTGGAAATGATCCATGTGCATTTTCCAGTTACCAGCGATTAATGGGGTGCGGTCGTATACGCCGTCGGTCTTTGAGGTCAATGGGATTCCTGTCGTGTGTAAATCAGTGGGTGTTCAAGAGAGTTATTGGGTGAGTGCGTCAATCCCAGGCAGTGCTTTGCCTTCGAGATATTCTAGGGAGGCTCCCCCGCCGGTGGAGATATGACCGTACTGGTCATCGGTAAAGCCTAGAGCACGGATCGCCGCGGCTGAGTCGCCGCCGCCGACGACGGACAGCCCGTTAACCTGGGTGAGTGCTTCAGCTACCGCACGGGTTCCGGCGGCAAAGTTTGCCATCTCAAAAACGCCCATCGGCCCATTCCAGAAGACGGTTGCGGATGCCGCGATGTATTCAGCATAAAGTTTTGCGGTTTCGGGTCCGATATCTAGACCCAGGGCGGCTGAGCCACCGGGACCGGAGGTCATGGCGTCCACGGGGACTACTTGATGTGCCGCGTCGGCGTTGAAGGCAGCGGCAACGACAGTATCGACCGGGACGATGATCTTGGCTGCACCCGCCGCTGAACGGGCCAGGTAGTCTTTGACCACCGGAATTTGGTCTTCTTCTAATAGCGAGGACGCGACATCGTAGCCTTGGGCTTTCAAAAACGTATAGGCCATGCCACCGCCGATGAGGAGGGTATCGGCGCGGTCCAAGAGATTGTCGATGACGGCAAGTTTATCGGAGACTTTAGAACCCCCAAGCACCACGGTGTAGGGGCGTTGTGGTGTTTCGATGAGTCGGTCGAGGACTTCGAGTTCGGTTGCCACTAGGGTGCCTTGATAGCTTGGCAGCAGTGCGGCGATATCGTACACGGAGGCGTGTTTGCGGTGGATGGCTCCGAAAGCATCGTTGACATAGGCTGCGCTGGGGCCGGCAAGAGTGACGATTTCTTTGGCAAGTTCAGCGCGTTCTTGGTCGACAGCTGAGGTTTCCCGTGCATCAAAACGGATATTTTCCAATACGAGTATCTGACCGGGTTCGAGCTGTTGTGCCAGTTGCTGTGCTGAGGGCCCGGTGATGTCTTGGGCCAGGACTACCGGAGTATCGGTGAGTTCTCGCATCCGTTCGGCCACGGGTGCCAGTGAAAATTCTGTGTCGACGACACCTTTGGGGCGTCCGAGATGGGCCAGCACGATGACGCGTGCGCCTGCGTTGGCCAGTGTCGTGAGGACGGGGAGGCTGGCGCGGATGCGACCGTCGTCGCTGACCCTGCCGTCTGCCAATGGCACGTTGAGATCTGAGCGGACAACTACCGTGCGTTGGGCTGCGGTGGGTAGAAGTCCTCGAATGGTTTGGGCCGTCATCAATCTTCTCTTTGGGTTCGACTACAGGGCTGGGCGCTGTTGCGACCGGTAACATCCTAGTCTTTTCGTCACGGTGGTGGGCGTTTAACACACCAAGGGGCCTTTTGTGTTGTCACAAAAGGCCCCTTGGCGAACCGGTTTATGGTTTACCGTTCACACGGTAGGTCAACTAGTTTGGTGTCACAATTTTGGAGGCACCGGCACGGGCCGCTTCAAAGCGTGCTTGTACATCGGCCCAGTTGACGATGTTCCAGACGGCTTCGACGTAGTCGGCCTTGACGTTCTGGTAGTCCAGGTAGAAGGCGTGCTCCCACATATCCAGCATGAATAGTGGCGTAGTGGCTACTGGGACACCATTTTGCTGGTCGTAGAACTGTTCGATGACCAGGTTGCCACCGATTGGTTCATACGCCAGGATTGCCCAACCGGAACCCTGAATGCCCAGTGCAGCCGAAGTGAAGTGGGCACGGAAGTTGTCGAAGGAACCGAAGTACTCATCGATGGCTGAGGCCAGTTCACCGGTTGGTTTGTCGCCACCATCTGGGGACAGGTTGTTCCAGAAAATGGAGTGGTTGGTGTGGCCACCCAGGTTGAAGGCCAGGTCCTTGGACAGCTGGTTAATGTTGCCGAAGTCACCGGCTTCGCGAGCTGCTTGGAGTTTCTCTAGGGCGGTGTTGGCACCATTGACGTAGGTGTTGTGGTGCTTGGAGTGGTGTAGCTCCATGATGCGCCCAGAAATGTGTGGTTCTAGTGCACCGTAGTCGTAGGGTAATTCTGGCAGCGAATAGTTAGCCATGTGTTCCTCCTAGTAAATTCGGATGTCGATCCGAGATTCATGCTGATATTTACATTTCAGCAAAATGGTTGGTTCTCAACGTGAACCACTTTGTCTATCTTAGGCTGACACCCCCGGGGGCTGGTCAAGCCTTGAACGCTTATCCGTCTGCGAACAACCGTGTGAGGTTAGTTATTGTCGCGAAAATCGGCGGGTACGGCGTCGTGGGTGTTGGGGATGCCTAATTCTTGGGCGCGCTTGTCAGCCATGGCAAGAAGCCGGCGGATGCGCCCGGCGATGGCGTCTTTGGTCATGGCTGGTTCGGCTAGGCGGCCCAGTTTGTCCAGTGAGGCGTGTTGGTGTTCAACACGGAGCTTGCCGGCGTACTCCAGATGTGGTGGAACCCCGTCGCCAAGAATTTCCAGTGCGCGGGTTACTCGAGCGCTAGCAGCCACAGCTGCTTGTGCGGAGCGGCGCAGGTTGGCGTCATCAAAGTTGGCCAACCGGTTTGATGATGAGCGAACTTCTTTGGTGGTGTGGCGTTTTTGCCATGTTTTGACGGTTTGTTCGGCTCCCATGACACTCAAGAGTCTGGTGATGGTTTCGGCATCGCGGATCACCACACGGTCCGCCTGCCGGACTTCGCGGGCTTTGGCGGTTACTCCGAGTCGGCGTGCTGCACCTACCAGCGCCAGGGCGGCTTCTGGGCCGGGCGCAACCACTTCAAGGGCGGAGGAGCGGCCAGGTTCGGTCAGGATGCCTTGGGAGAGGAAGGCACCGCGCCAGGCAGCGGCGGCGTCGGCGACACTGCCGTTGACCACGGCCGGTGGGATGCCGCGCACCGGGCGGCCACGAGGATCTAACAGGCCGGTTTTCCGGGCGAGTTCGGCGCCGCCGTCCATAATGCGAAGCACGTAGCGGGTGCCACGACGTGATGCGGAACCCTGCAGGGTAATGAGTTCACATTCTGTACCGAAGGTGTCGCGCAGGGTGGTGCGAAGTCGACGGGCTGCACCTTCATGGTCGAGCTCGGTTTCGATGATGAGTCGACCGGGTAAAAGTTGGAGGCCTCCGCCGAAGCGTAGGATAC
>Ga0209487_1002691_pt1 | contig 14354 bp, 11 predicted proteins | sample Poulit2012_FD_187524 | JGI IMG/M metagenome (GOLD analysis project Ga0209487, IMG submission 187524) | Agricultural soil microbial communities from Georgia to study Nitrogen management - Poultry litter 2012 (SPAdes) (version 2) | ecosystem: Environmental > Terrestrial > Soil > Agricultural land... | reverse complement strand
GCTCGACGAGACCGCCGTCGAGGTGAGCTTCGTCGTCCACATGGACCCGGGGACGACGGCGGAGTGCACCGTCCTCGCGCTCAACGACCGCTTCGCCCAGGTGGGCGTCGCCCGGGTGCCGGTCGGGCCGAGCGAGGAGCGCAGCACCCGGGTCACCGCCCAGGTCTCGACCACCGAGCCGGCCACGGGGGCGCGCGTCCAGGGCTGCCGGGAGACGACCGGCGACGCTCCCTGAGCGTCCGCCACGCGCAGAATTCCGCAGCCCGGCGGGCGGGCTTTGGTATCCTCGAGCGCATCGCCCCGCGAGGCGAGCAGCGCAGCGTCGCCCGTCGCGGCGCGCGTTCGGTATCTGACCAAGGAAAGCCTCGGCCGGTCCCCGGCCGAGGCTCATGATTTTGATGGAGGAGGAGACGTGGCCGAGACAGCGACCACCTGGCTGACGGAGGAGGCGTACAACCGCCTCAAGTCCGAGCTTGAGTACCTCACGGGACCCGGCCGCGCCGAGATCACCGAGCGCATCGAGGCGGCCCGGGCCGAGGGTGACCTCAAGGAGAACGGCGGGTACCACGCCGCCCGCGAGGAGCAGGGCAAGATGGAGGGCCGGATCCACCAGCTCACCGAGCTGCTGCGCAACGCGCACGTCGGCGAGGCGCCGGCGGACGACGGCGTCGTCGAGTCCGGCATGGTCGTCACCGCGACGATCGCCGGCGAGAAGGAGGTCTTCCTGCTCGGCTCCCGCGAGGCCGCCCAGGACGTCGACATCGAGGTCTTCTCGGAGGGCTCGCCGCTGGGAGCGGCGATCGTGGGCAAGAAGGCGGGCGACTCCGTCTCCTACACCGCGCCGAACGGGAAGTCGATCGCCGTGGAGATCCTCGAGGTCAAGCCCTTCACCGGCTGACCTCTCCGCCGCGGGCGGGGGGTGCGGTCACCCCACGGAGTGGAAGACCACGCCGTACCCCTCCCCCCGCAGCGCGCTGAGCACCTCCCGGCAGTGCTCGGTGCCCTTCGTCTCCAGCTCGACGCGGATCTGCACCTCGGCCACGCCGAGGTCCGCGCCCGTGCGGTCGTGGTTGATGCTCACGACGTTGCTGCCGGTGGTGGCGAGCACGCCGAGCAGCCCGGCCAGCGACCCGGGCTGGTCCGGCACGCGCACGTCCATCTGCAGGTAGCGGCCCGCGGACACGAGCCCGTGCCGCAGGATGCGGTAGAGCACGAGGGTGTCGACGTTGCCGCCCGAGAGGATGACCACCACCGGGCCGGGGAAGGCTCCCGGGCCGCCGAGCAGGGCGGCCACCCCGGCGGCGCCGGAGGGCTCGACGACGAGCTTGGCACGCTCGCTGAGCAGCAGCATGGCGCGGGCGAGGTCCTCCTCCTCCACGGTGCGGACCTCGGCGACGTGCTCCCGGGCGATGGCGAGGGTGAGCTCGCTCGGCGCCGGGACGGCGATGCCGTCCGCCATCGTGCTCATCCGGCCCAGGGCCACCGGGTGCCCCTCGGCCAGCGAGGTGGGGAACGCGGCGGCACCGGCCGCCTGGACGCCCACCACCCGGACGTCGGGCCGGCGCGCGTGCACGGCCGCCGCGACCCCGGCCAGGAGTCCCCCTCCCCCCGTGGGCACGAGCACGGTGCGGACGTCGGGGACCTGGTCGAGGATCTCCAGGCCGATCGTGCCCTGCCCGGTGACGACGTCGACGTGGTCGAAGGGCGGGATGAACACCCGGCCGGTCTGCGCGCACTCCGCCTCGGCTGCGGCGATCGCGCCGGCGAGGTCCGGTGCGTCCTGGCGGACTTCCGCGCCGTAGTCCCGGGTGGCGGAGACCTTGGGCAGCGCGGCGTTGCGCGGCATGTGCACGACGGCGGAGATCCCCAGCTCGCGCGCGGCGAAGGCCACCCCCTGGCCGTGGTTCCCGGCGCTGGCCGCCACCACGCCCCGCGCCCGCTCCTGCGCCGTGAGCCGGGACAGGCGGACGTAGGCGCCCCGCAGCTTGAAGGACCCGGTCCGCTGAAGGTTCTCGCACTTGAGGACCACCCGCGTGCCGGCAAGCGCGCTGAGCGAGCTGCTCTCCTCGACGGGCGTGCGGGTGGTCACGCCGCGCAGCAGTCGCGCGGCGTCCTCCAGCGAGGCCAGGTCGACGGCGGCGCTCACGCGGGTCCTCCGCTCGGTGGACGGGGCTCGTCCCCGGTCTCGTCGCCCGGTGCGGTGTCGTCCGAGGTGACGGACGCCGCCTCCATGGCCTCGCCGTCGGCGTCGTCGTCGTCCGGGGAGCGGGCGAAGGAGTCCTCGATCGACCGGAAGAGGGTGCCCGGTGGCCCGCCGGGACGGTGCCAGTCCGTCGCCGCCCGCGGGTGCTTGTCGTGACCGTGGAAGTAGAGGACGACGGTGTTGACGACGGCGGCGATCGGCACCGCGAGCAGGGCGCCGAGGACCCCGGCCACCCCCGTGCCGGCGGTGACGGCGAGCAGGACCGCCACGGGGTGGAGCGAGACGGCGTTGCCCATGAGCCAGGGCTGCAGCACGTTGCCCTCGATCTGCTGCACCGCCAGGACGACGACCAGCATGATGATCGCCGTCTGGACGTCCTGGTCCACGAGCGCGACCAGGACGGCGACGGCGCCACTGAGGAGCGCACCGACGATCGGGATGAAGGCACCGAGGAAGACGAGCGTGGCCAGCGGGATGACCAGCGGGAGCCCGAGGGCCCAGGCGCCGATCCCGATGCCCACGGCGTCGACGAACGCGACGAGGATCTGCGTGCGGGCGTATCCGCCCAGGGTGATCCAGCCGCGGATGCCCGCCTCGTTGATGCGGTCCCGGGCGCGGACCGGTGCGAGCCGGACGAACCAGTGCCAGATGCGCCGGCCGTCCTTGAGGAAGAAGAACAGGCAGAACAGGGCGATGAGGGCGCCGGCGGCGATCTCGGTGACGGTGGTGGTGGCGGCGAGGGCGCCGGAGGCGAGGGTGCCCGCGTTCGCCTCGATCTGCCCCATCACCTCGTCGATCCAGGTCTGCACCTGCTCCTGGCTGATGCCGAGCGGCCCGTCGGACAGCCAGCGCAGCAGCTCGTTGAAGCCCTGGACGGCCTGGTCGGCGAGGTCGGCGAAGCCGGCGACGATCGACCTGCCCGCGGCGGTGAGCAGCCCGACGACGAGCGCGATCATCGCGACCAGGGCCGTCATCGAGGCCAGCGCGCGCGGGAAGCGCAGGCGCTTGCGCAACCACGTGGAGACGGGGTCGAGGAGGACGGCGAGCAGGATCGCGATGACGAAGGCGACGACGACCGTCTTGAAGACGACGACGAGGTAGCCCACGAGCGCGGCGGCGGCGGCGATGGCCAGCAACCGCCAGGACCACGCGGCCGCCGAGCGCACCGCGAAGGGCACCGACCTCTCGGCGTCGAGCCCGTCCCGCGGTACCTGACGGGCGACCGGTGCCACGATCACCGGTGCGTCGTCGTCGTCGCTCGCGGGGCCGCGGCGGGCGACGAGCCGGGAGATCCACCCGGGAGTGTTCTCGGTCATGTGGCCTGCGCATTCGACGTGGTGGGGAAGCCGAGACCACAGCCTAAGGGACGGGGCGGACACGGGTCCGGAGCACCGCTCCCAGGGAATACCCAGGCGCGTGTGGTGTTGTACTGGACAGCGTCGGCTGCTGTCCCCCCGCAGCAGCCGGCGCGCTCACCACTCCGGAGGTCTGCCCGATGTTCTTCCGCCCCACCCCCCGCATGGTCACCGCCGACGAGGCCCTGCCCGGCCGGGAGATCCCTGCCTACTCCGTGCCCGAGCGGCACGTCGTCCTCGGCACGCCGCTGCGCGGCCCGTGGCCCGAGGGCACCGAGGTGCTCTACGTCGGCATGGGCTGCTTCTGGGGCGCCGAGCGGATCTTCTGGAAGCTCGACGGCGTCGTCACGACGGCCGCCGGCTACCAGGGCGGGTTCACCCCGAACCCGACCTACGAGGAGGTGTGCACCGGCGGGACCGGGCACACCGAGGCGGTGCTCGTCGCCTACGACCCCTCCCGGACGAACCCCGAGCAGCTGCTCAAGGCCTTCTGGGAGAACCACGACCCCACCACCCCGAACCGCCAGGGCAACGACGTCGGCACGCAGTACCGCTCGGCGATCTACGTGACCACCCCGGAGCAGCAGCGGGCGGCCGAGGCCACCAAGGAGGCCTTCGGGAAGGTCCTGGCCGACGCCGGCCACGGCCCGATCTCCACGGAGATCGCCCCGGCGGGCACCTTCTACTACGCCGAGGAGTACCACCAGCAGTACCTGCACAAGAACCCCGGCGGGTACTGCAACCACGGCCCCAACGGCTTCACCTGCCCGGTGGGGCTGGTGCGGCAGGACGAGGTGCCCGCGCAACAGGACGTGCTGCCGCCCGCCTCGGCCTGAGGGGCCCTCAGCCCTCCTCGAAGAGGGTGGGCTGGTGCTCGTCCTCCACGTCCTCGGGCGGCTCCTCGTACAGCCCGGGGCCGGCGTCCTCGGCGACGGGGATCGTGCGCCGCTCCAGCAGGCCGCGCACCGCCGTGTGGTGGGAGACGGGGCTGACCTCGACGACCTTGCGGACGAGCGCGGTGAGGAACTGGTCGGCCCGCAGGTCCTCCGGCACGGCGTCGTGGACGATCTCCACGCGCCCGTCGCTGGGCCACTCCCCCTCCGGCCAGTCCACCAGGCACAGGCCCGTGGCGGTGTAGGCGCCACCGGCGACCACGGAGTCCTGGCGCAGCTTGCGCATCATGTCCACCGTGCGCTCGAAGGCGTCCGGCTCGCTGCGCAGGATCGTGGCGCGCTGGACGAAGAAGAAGCCGACGGCGGCCAGCGGGTAGCGGGCCATGAGGTTGGCGGCGTCCCCCAGCGCCTCCTCGTACCGGTTGGGCAGGTTCTTGCCGAAGGAGGCCACCTGCGCCTTGGTGCTGATGAGCAGTTCCGGGCCGGTGTCCCACCGGGAGACGCAGACGTCCACCTGCTTGTCGTAGGCCCGCCCGAGGATCCGGGCGTCGATCGGGGTGATGGACGGCATCGCCGCGACCCGCTCGGTGAGCCACTCGCGCACGTCGAAGCCGGGCGCCTGGCGCACGCGCCGGGGCAGGTTCTCCAGCAGGAGGTGGATCTCCCGCGGCAGCACCCGCGGCGCCGAGGCGCGCGGCCAGGTCTCCTGGTCGGTGAACCCGGCCCGGCGCAGCTCGTGCGACAGCCACAGGTCGATCCCCCGCGGGAAGACGCCGGTCTCGCTCACCGAGCCCGCGCGCCGCGGGATGGTGAGCATGTCCGCGAGGAGCTCGTAGTCCGCGGCGTACCGCGGCGGCTCACCGGCCGCGTGGAGCCACGGGTCGTCCGCGGTGGCGGCGGCGAGGACGTCGTCGTAGACCGCCATGGCGTCGCGGCGGCTCACGGGGCCGCCACCGGACCCCGGCCGCCCCGGCTGCGGCGCCGGGCGGCGAGCTGCTCCCGGCCGGCGCGCAGGGCCGCGACCTCGCCCGGCGCCAGCCCGAGGGCACCGGTGAGGAGGGCGGCGTCCACCCGCTCGACGGCGGTGAGCAGCTGCCCCCGCTGGAGGGCGGCCGTCACCTCCGGCTCGGCCTCCTCCAGGGCGGGGCGCGCCGCCTCGACCAGCGCCGGGGACGGGACCGGCAGCCGGTCCGCCTCACGGGGCTCGATCTTCAGCAGCCCGCCGCCGTAGGCCCGCCCCACGGTCTCGGCCCCGAGGAGGGTCATGGAGTTGAGGGCGGCGTAGGGCAGCAGGGCGCGGCCGAGCTCGCGCTGCTCGGCGCGCAGGTACAGGCCGTGCACCGAGTTGAGGTGGTGCGCCCCGGCGGCGTTGGCGACCAGCCGCGGCGTGTCCGCGTTCATGTAGGTGAGCAGGAGGTCCGCCGGTTCCTGCAGCGGCACCCGCCACCACGGGGTGCGGACGCGGCACTTGTAGGCCTCGTGCACGCCGGTGGCCTCACCGGCCGCGATGTAGGCGAGCGCCGCCGGGGACGGGCGCCCACCGGGCCGGAAGAGCCACACCGGGTAGCCCCGGCGGCCGAGCGCCGTCAGCGCCTGGCGGGTGAAGGCACCCCCGCGCAGGTGGCTCGACCCGGGCGGGGAGAGCGGCAGGAGGTCCGAGCGGCGCAGGCCCAGCTCGCGCACCCGCTCGGGGGAGAGCGCGAAGTAGCGGTTGTTGCCGGTGACCATGCCCAGGGTGGTCTCCCCCCAGGTCTCCAGCGGCGTGAAGCCCTCACCCCGCAGCAGGCCGCCGTAGACGTCGAGCACCTCCGAGCCGAGCAGGGACGGGGTCCACTTCGCGCTCGGGTCCTCCGGGCGCCAGGCCCGCGGCACCGCCGTGGTGGACAGGGTCTGCGCGGTGCGGGTCTGGTAGATGTGGCACTCGTCGGTGGGCCCGGCGCCGTAGCCGTCCGCCAGGAGCAGGACGACCTCCTCCTGGACGCCGGGGAAGACGCGCTCCTCGAAGAGCACGAGATCCACCCGGGCGAAGCGCTCCATGAGGAAGCGCCGCACCTCGGCGGCGTAGTTCACCGACAGCAGCTCCGCCGGCAGCACGAGACCCAGCCGCCCACCGGGCTTGAGGAAGAGCGCCGAGTGCACCGTGAAGGCCGCCCACGACGACGCGAGGCGGGTGAGGTTGACCCCGGCCCGCAGCGCCGCGGCCAGCGACTTCGCCCGTGCCTCGCCGGTGAAGTCCTGGTAGCGGATGTAGGGCGGGTTGCCGATGACGACGTCGTAGCTCCCGGTGGGCTCGACGGCGAAGAAGTCCCCGGTGCGGACCGTGCCCTCGACTCCCGCGGCCCGCAGCCGGCTCCGGGCGGCCGCGGCACTCGGCTCGTGCAGCTCGACGCCGTCGAGGTGCGGGACGGTCTCCGTGGTGCCCGCGACGGCGCGCATGCGGCGCAGTGCCGCGAGCAGGAACTCGGCATCCCCGCAGGAGGGCTCCAGGACGCGGTCCTGCGCCGAGCGCACCGCCCAGTCGCTCACGTACTCGGCGAGGGCCGGGGGCGTGAAGAACGCCCCGCGGGCCTTGCGCAGCGGCGCGGTGTCGGCGGGAGGGGTGGTCGGTCCGGCGGGCATGTCGCCCAGTGTGCAGCACCCCTCCGACATCGCCGGGGAGCGCCGGTGACGCGCCGCTACTCGACCCCGACGACGTCGACGACGAACACGAGGGTGTCGTGGCCGCCGATGCCGGCCTGCGGCACGCCGCGGGGCCCGTAGCCGTGCTCCGGCGGGATGGACAGCAGCACCCGCGAGCCGATCGCCCGGCCCACGAGGCCGTCGTCCCAGCCGCCGATGACCACGCCCATGCCGATCGGGAAGGCGATGGTCTCCCCGCGCGCGAAGGAGCTGTCGAAGACCGCGCCGTCCCAGATCTGGCCGTGGTAGTTGACCACGATCGTGTCCCCGGCCTCGACGGCCGGGCCGCTGCCCTGCTCGAGGACCTCCACCTGCAGGCCCTCCGGCGCCGGCGTGCCGGGGAAGGTGAGGGTGGGGTCGTCGCCGAAGGAGCCGGACACGGTGGGCAGCTGAGAAGTCATGGACACCACCCTACGGGCAGGCCGCCGGCCGGGCAGCGGTGCCCGCCGCCGGGTTACCGTGGTCCCCGCGCCGGAACGGCGTGCGCTCACCCCTGTCCACCTGGAGCCAGTGTGTCCTCTCTCGCCCGGTTCAGCCTCGCCAACCGCGCGCTCGTCGCGCTGGCCACCGTTCTCGCCGTCCTCGGCGGGTTCTGGGCGACGACGACACTGAAGCAGGAGCTCATCCCCCCGCTCGACCTGCCCGTCGTCGGCGCGGTCACCAGCTACCCGGGCGCCTCGCCCGAGGTGGTGGAGCAGCAGGTGAGCGACACCATCGAGCAGGCGGCCGGCGTGGTCGCCGGCCTCGAGGGCACGACGTCGACGTCGAGCGCCGGGACGTCCGTCGTCCTCCTCGAGCTCGAGTACGGCACCAACGTCACCAGCGCCCAGCAGGAGTTCCAGGCCGCCATCACCCGCCTCGAGCCGCTGCTCCCGGACTCGGCGGACACCCAGGTGATCACCGGCGGCGTGGACGACCTGCCCGTCGTCCAGCTCGCCGCCGCCACGAGCGGGGACCAGGAGGCCGCGGCCGAGGTCCTGCGCACCGTCGTCGTGCCGGAGCTGGAGCGGCTCGACGGTGTGCGCGACGTCCAGCTCAGCGGCGTGCAGGACTACCGCGTGACGATCGACCTCGACCTGGAGGCCCTGGCCGGGGCCGGCCTCGACCCGAGCGCCGTCTCCCAGGCCCTGCAGGCCAACGGCGTCGTCGTCCCCGGCGGCTCCATCACCGAGGGCGAGCGCACCCTGTCGGTGGAGACGGGAGAGCGGTTGTCCTCGGCGGAGGAGATCGCCGCCGTGCCGCTGCCCACCGAGGCGGGACCGGTCGCGCTCGACGACGTCGCCGAGGTCACCGCCGAACGCACCGCGCCGACCTCCTTCACCCGGACCAACGGTGACCCGAGCTTCGGCCTCGCCATCACCAAGACGCCGGACGGCAACACCGTCGAGGTCTCCGACGCCGTCCAGGAGCTCGTCCCCGACTTCGAGGCGGCCCTGGGCGACGACGCCGAGATCACGGTGGTCTTCGACCAGGCCCCCTTCATCCAGGACTCCATCGCCGACCTCGCGACCGAGGGCCTGCTCGGCCTCGTGTTCGCCGTCGTCGTCATCCTGCTCTTCCTGCGCAAGTGGCGGCCGACGGGGGTCACGGCGCTGTCCATCCCCCTCTCGCTCATCGTCGCGCTCATCGGGCTGCGGACGGTGGGCTACACGCTCAACCTCTTCACCCTGGCCGCGCTGACGGTCTCGGTCGGCCGCGTGGTGGACGACTCGATCGTCGTCATCGAGAACATCAGCCGGCACCTGTCCTACGGTAAGCCGCGCCGCACGGCGATCCTCGACGCCGTGCGCGAGGTGGCCGGCGCGATCACCTCCTCGACCATCGCCACCGCCGCGGTCTTCGTGCCGATCGGACTGGTCGGCGGGATGGTCGGCGAGCTCTTCCGGCCCTTCGCCTTCACCGCCGCGCTGGCACTGCTCGCCTCCCTGCTCGTGGCGCTCACCATCGTGCCCGTCCTGGCGTACTGGTTCGTCCGCGGGCCGCGCACCGACGAGGACCCGGAGGAGTTCCGCGCGGCCGCGGAGGCCAAGGAGCGCTCCGGCCTGCTGCAGCGCAGCTACCTCGGCACGCTGCGCGCCGCGCTCGCCCGCCCGTGGCTGGCGGTGCTCGCGGCGCTCGCGGTCATGGCCGGCACCGTCGGCGTGGCCACCCAGCTGGAGACCCAGTTCATCGGTGACACCGGTCAGAACACGCTCACCGTGACGCAGGAGCTGCCCGCCGGCACCTCCCTGCAGGCCGCCGACGCCGCCGCCCAGGAGGTGGAGGAGGTCATCACCGAGCTGGACAGCCTGGAGACCTACCAGGTGACCGGCGGGTCCGGCGAGGCCGCGACCGCCTTCTTCGGTGGCGACTTCGAGAACACCTTCGCCCTCACCCTCGAGCTCGAGGCCGACGCCGTCGCCGCCGAGGAGGAGCTGCGCTCCCGCCTCGCGGACGTCGACGCCGGTGAGCTCACCGTGTCCACCGGCTTCGCCGGGTTCTCCGGTGACCTGGAGGTCGTCGTCAGCGGCGCGGACGGCGAGGAGGTCGAGTCCGCCGCGCAGGACGTGCTCGACGCCGTCGCCGCGCTGGAGGGGACGACCGACGTCACGTCCAACCTCGCCGCCGAGCTGCCCACGCTCGTCGTCGACGTCGACCGGGAGGCCGCCGCGGCCGTCGGGGTGACCGAGGCACAGGTCGGGCAGACGGTCTCGACCGCCCTCCAGGGCACGACCGTGGCCTCGATCAACACCGAGTACGGACGCAACGACGTCGTCATGGACGTCGGTGAGCGGCCCGAGTCCCGCGAGGACCTGGAGCAGCTCGCGATCACCACGGCGGCCGGCCCGGTGCCGCTGGTGCAGATCGCCGAGGTGCGCGAGGTGGCCCAGCCGGTGACCGTGACGCGGGCCGACGGCCTGCGTAGCGCGACGATCACCGCCGGCTCCGAGGTGAGCGACCTCGGCCGGGTCACCGCCGACATCCGGTCCGCGGTCGACTCCCTCGACCTGCCCGACGGCGTCACCGCCACCGTCGAGGGTGTCAGTGCCGAGCAGGAGGACGCCTTCGCCAGCCTCGGCCTGGCGCTCGCCCTCGCGCTGGCGATCGTCTACCTCGTCATGGTGGCGACCTTCAACTCGCTGGTGCAGCCGCTCATCCTCATGGTCTCGGTGCCCTTCGCGGCGACCGGCTCGGTGCTCGCGCTCGTGCTCGCCGGGGTCCAGCTCGATGTCCCCGGCCTCATCGGCGCCCTCATGCTCGTGGGCATCGTGGTGACCAACGCGATCGTGCTCATCGACCTCATCAACCAGTACCGGCGCCAGGGGATGAGCCTGCGGGAGGGCATCGAGGAGGGCGGCCGCCACCGCGTGCGGCCCATCCTCATGACCTCGGCCGCGACCATCTCGGCGCTCGTGCCCATGGCGCTCGGCCTCACCGGCGGCAGCTCCTTCGTCTCCCAGCCGCTCGCGCTCGTCGTCATCGGCGGGCTGTTCACCTCGACGCTGCTCACCCTGCTGCTCGTGCCGGTGCTCTACCTCCTGGTGGAGCGGCGGCTGGAGAAGCAGCGGGCCAGGCGCCGCGAGAAGCAGCGCGACCTCGTCGAGGACGAGGTGCCCGCCGCGCGCTAGGGTGCGGCGGTGCCACTCTTCGACATCGACGCCACGCAGCTGCCGCACTACCGCCCCGAGGTCGCCGAGCCGGCGGACTTCGACGCGTTCTGGGACCGCACCCTCGCCGAGGCACGCGCCCACGACCTCGCCGTCGACGTCGCGCCGGTCGACGGGCACCTGCGGGCGCTGGAGACCTACGACCTGTCCTTCTCGGGCTTCGGTGGGCACCGCGTCAGGGCCTGGTACCTACGCCCCGCCGGGCGGGAGGAGCGGCTGCCCGCCGTCGTGCAGTACCTCGGCTACGGCGGGGGCCGGGGCCTGCCCCACTCGCGGCTGCTGTGGGCGGCCGCCGGGTACGCCTCCGTCGTCGTCGACACCCGCGGCCAGGGGACCTCGGCGACGAACGGCCACGGCGCCACCGCGGACCCGGTGGGCGGTGGCGTGAGCGCGCCGGGGACGCTCACCCGCGGGATCGAGTCACCGGGCGACCACTACTACCGGCGCGTCTTCACCGACGCCGTCCGCGCCGTCGACGCCGTCCGGGAGCTGCCGGGCGTGGACCCGGCGCGCGTGGCGGTCACCGGCATCAGCCAGGGCGGCGGCATCGCCACCGCCGTCGCCGGCCTCACCGACGTCGCGGCCGTCATGCCGGACGTCCCCTGGCTGTGCCACATCCGCCGCGGCGTGGAGACGGCGCCGGACGGGCCGTACGACGAGGTCCGCACCTACCTGGCCTCCCACCGGGACCGGGTCGAGCAGACCTTCCGCACGCTGTCCTACCTCGACGGCGTCAACCACGCCCGGCGCGCCCAGGCACCGGCGCTCTACTCGGTCGCGCTCATGGACACGGTGTGCCCGCCCTCGACCGTCTGGGCGGCGGCCAACCACTACGGCGGGGAGGTGACCGTGGAGGTCTACCCCTTCAACGAGCACGAGGGCGGCGGGGACCTCCACCGCGAGCGCCAGCTCACCTGGCTCGCCGAGCACCTCTGACCCCCCTCCCAGACGCCGACAGCCGAGTTGTTCCGCGGAACAACTCGGCTGTCGGCGTTATGAGGGGGTGGGTGCGGGGTCAGTCGCTGCCGCGGAGGATGGCCAGGAGGCGCAGGAACTCCAGGTACAGCCACACGAGGGTCACCAGGAGGCCGAAGGCCGCCGACCACGCGTAGCGGGCGGGCACGCCGCCCTCGACCCCGCGCTTGATCGCGTCGAAGTCCATGATGAGGCACAGGGCGGCCAGGCCGACGGCGGCGATACCGATGATCACGCCGAGCGGGATGCCCATGACCTCCACGCTCGTGCGCAGGCCGAACGCGTCGTCGGAGCTCCCGAAGATCATGATCCCGAGGTTGACCAGCGAGAACAGCGCGTAGCCGACCAGCGCGATGAGCACGAAGCGGGTGAACTTGGGGGTCACCCGCACGGCGCCGCTCTTGAACAGCACGAGGGTGGCGACGAAGGTCGCGCCGGTGGCGAGCACGGCCTGGACGACGATGCCCGGGTAGAGGCTCTCGAAGACGAGCGAGATCCCGCCGAGGAACAGGCCCTCCGCCGCGGCGTAGCCGGCGATGAGCGCCGGGCTCGGCTCGCGCTTGAAGGCGTTGACCAGCCCGAGCACCAGGCCCACGACCAGACCGCCGAAGGTGGCGATGAGGTTGCCGCCGAGCACGAACCAGTTGAAGGCGCCCATCGCGATGACCAGCGCGAGCAGGCCACCGGTCTTGACGATGACGTCGTCGTAGGTCAGCCGGCCCGTCTGGGCGGGGCCGGCGGCGGGCTGCTGGTAGGCGTGCTCCAGGTGCTGCACCTGGTACGGGTCGACCGTCGGCGGCTGCTGGTAGGCCGTGGCCGCACCGCCGGGGGCGTAGCCGGGGTGGGTCGGGTAGCCGTTCGGGGTCCGTGCCGGCTGACGTCGCTCGCCGAAGTACGGACTGTTCTCGAAGACTGGATTGCTCACTCAGTGCCTCCTGGTCGCAGCGCAGGCCGGGAGCCCGACGCCATGGTCTCGTCCGCGACCATCCTAGGTGTCACCGGACGTCGCCCAGGCACAACGCCCGGGACGGCGCACATGTTCCGTCTCATCCTCGAGGCTGAGGCGCTCAGCCCACGGGGTGAGGCAGCACCGTGCAGATATCCGCCCCCGGACCGTCGGCCCGCCGCCCCCGCGGCTCTACTGTGGAGGGGACAAGGAGGCATTCATGATCGAAGCCCACGAGCTCACCAAGCGCTACGGGAGCAAGACCGCCGTCGACCGCATCTCCTTCGAGGTCCGGCCCGGCACGGTCACCGGCTTCCTCGGGCCCAACGGCGCGGGGAAGTCGACGACGATGCGCATGATCGTCGGACTGGACCGGCCCACCTCGGGCAGCGTCACCGTCAACGGGCGCCCGTACGCCCAGCACCGGGCGCCGCTGCGCGAGGTCGGCGTCCTGCTCGACGCCAAGGCCGTCCACTCCGGCCGCTCCGCCTACCAGCACCTGCGGGCGCTGGCGGCCACCCACGGGATCGGCACGGCGCGAGTCCAGGAGGTCATCGAGATGACCGGCCTGCAGGCCGTGGCCAGGAAGCGGGTGGGCGGCTTCTCCCTGGGCATGGGACAGCGGCTCGGCATCGCCGCGGCCATGCTCGGCGACCCCCGCACCCTCATCCTCGACGAGCCTGTCAACGGCCTGGACCCCGAGGGCGTGAAGTGGGTGCGCACGATGGTGCGCTACCTGGCCGGCGAGGGCCGGACCGTCTTCCTCTCCTCCCACCTCATGAGCGAGATGGCCCAGACGGCCGACCAGCTCCTCGTCATCGGCCGCGGGCGCATCATCGCCGCCGGCCCGGTGCAGGAGATCATCGACGGCGCCCGCGGGGTGACGGTGCGCGTGCGCTCCCCCCGCGCCACGGAGCTCAGCGAGCTCCTCGCCGCGCCCGACGTCACGCTCCGCGCGACCGAGCCCGGGCTCATGGAGGTCTCCGGCCGGACCGCCGAGCAGATCGGTGACCTCGCCGCCGGCTCGGGCATCCCGCTCCACGAGCTCACGCCGGTGCGCGCCTCCCTGGAGGACGCCTACATGAGCCTCACCCAGGACGAGGTCGAGTACCGCTCCGAGGAGGCCGCCGACCACCTCGGTGGCAACGGCGCCCAGATCCGCACGGAAGGAGTCGCCCGATGAGCGCGACCACCGCACAGGCCCCCGGTCACCAGACGGTCACCGTCCGCCCGGTCAGCTTCGTCCGCGTGCTGCGCTCGGAGTGGGTGAAGTTCTGGTCCCTGCGCTCGACCTACTGGTCGATCGGCGTGGCGATCGTCTCGATGGTCCTCATCTCCCTGATCATGGCGGCCGCCGCCAGCGCGGTGTCCAGCGACGGCGCCTTCGCGGCCGAGGAGGTGGGCCTGGACGGCACCCTCGTCATCGGGGTGGGCTACTCCATGTCCCAGCTGGTCATCGCCGTCCTCGGCGTGCTCATGATCAGCGGCGAGTACTCCACCGGGATGATCCGCTCGTCCTTCGCCGCCGTGCCGAGCCGGCTGCCCGTCCTGGCGGCCAAGGCGATCCTCATCGCCGTCGTCTCCTTCGTCGTCGGTGTCGTCGGGGTGGCGCTGTCCTACCTCGTGACGATGCCGCTGCTCGCGGACGCGGGCGGG
>Ga0209487_1002690_pt1 | contig 14355 bp, 10 predicted proteins | sample Poulit2012_FD_187524 | JGI IMG/M metagenome (GOLD analysis project Ga0209487, IMG submission 187524) | Agricultural soil microbial communities from Georgia to study Nitrogen management - Poultry litter 2012 (SPAdes) (version 2) | ecosystem: Environmental > Terrestrial > Soil > Agricultural land... | reverse complement strand
CTCTTATCTCTAAATACCTTAAAGACTTTAAAATTCTCATATAGATATTTAGTGTTTTAAGTTAAAAAAATAAGCATCTATATTCTTCAGATACTTTAAATACATACGTATATCATACTCTAGATAATTCGACCACCTTGGAATTGTCCACATATCGTTTGCGGGCTTCTGGATAAGCCATTTCCATATTCACATTTAAACATTTTTGATAATTTAATAGATTATCTTTAATATAGTTAAATTCACTGCCTGTAATGTAATGGCTATCTGTTCTTGGATAAGACAAAATTTTCTTTTCGTACAAAGTCTGTGCAATTTTTAATACTTCTGAAGGGCTGTATTTCCATTTCTTATTCGCTGCACTCTGTAGCGATGACAAGGAATGTAACTTTGGTGATTTCTCCTTTTTCAATTCCTTCGTTAATGCTTGAACAAGCCCGTCATTTACTCCAACCACAATACCTTTTTCTTGTAACAGTTTCTGAGCTTCTTCTTTTGTCTTAAATCGTTGTTTATGTTTCACATCAAAGGAGTCATTATTAATGGTCGCTTCTCCTTGAAACGTGAAGTAAGGGTGAGAAACAAATTCTTCTATTTCTCGTTGTCGTTTGTATAGTAAATAAAGTGTTGCAGTTTGCACTCTTCCAACACTGAATACGCCTTGCATTCCTCGTTGTTGCAGAAGTAATGTATATAATCTGGATGCGTTCATACCAACTAACCAATCACTAAACTGCCTCGTTTGGGCTTCTTTATACAAAGACAGATAATTATTTCCATCTCTCAATTTCTGAAACCCCTTTTGAATTTCATCCACTTCTAATGAATTAATCCATAATCGTTTGGTCGGTTTATTCGCTGCACCAGTAAGAGAAATAATGCTTCGGGCAATGTTTTCTCCTTCACGATCACAATCCGTTGCAACAATAATTTGGCTTGAATTATTTAGCAGTTTTTTCGCAATATTAAACTGTTTTTTCTTATCATTACTTACCTGGAATTGAAATTGATCAGGAAACATAGGGAGTTGTTCTAATTTCCATTGCTTCCATGCTGCGTTATATTGTTCCGGGGAAACTAGTTCTACTAAATGGCCATACCCCCAGGTGATATATGCCCTATCATCAAAGAAACGGTGATCCGTTACCTCGATGTATCCTTCTTTCGTATTAGTATGTTGAAACGCGTCTGCATACGCTTTTGCTTGGCTTGGTTTTTCTGCAAATATAACTGGAAGTACCATTTGCGGGTCAACCTCCTTTATTCATTAGTATATATGGTATAAGTCTAGTTCGACTTATTCATAAAGTCAAAGTAAACCATGAACCTTTAATAATCATAATCATCTTCTCCCAATGATTCATTCTTGGGTTGAAACTTTAAGACATTATCTTTTTTGTTTTCTGTTGTATGGTTACTTGTCTTTATACGTTTACTAAATTTTTCGATATAAGCAGCGGGGTTTCCAAATGTCTCTGTCAGAGCATAATTCACTATATCCGACTTTGTAGCACCTCTTTTCATTACCTTATCTAACTCTTTTTCAGATCCTATAATCGTGTAGAATAATCCGTCTAACAAGGCTTGTTGATTGCTATTTGTTTGTGCTAATTCTTGAATTCTTTCATCTTTATTTCTAATCTGTTCCGATAAGCTTTTGGAATTACTTTGGAGCTTATTAATTTTATTGACCAGTCTATCCAATAAATCATTATAGGGAAGGAGATATTTAATTAAAGAATTTCTATCTCCATAATGTTTTTCTACTACATCAAGAATGTCAAAAACGTCTAAGTCTTCCGTTTCGGACAAGGGGATAGTTCTTTTCTTTACTAAATTATATTCGTCTACTAAATGTTTTCCTTTTGTCTTCCACCATGTATATCCAGGATGAAAATCAACTTTATCATTATCGTATTGCGACTTCACGAACTCATAGATATCCTTGTATGAGATTTTAGATTTGGTATTATGGTTTTCATCATATTCAACAATCAGTGTCCTCAATGCTGTCACTTTTTCTATATCATCCAAAATGCCTTTAGTACCAATTTTATTCATTGTCTAAAACTCCTAACATAGACCGTAATTTTGCAATTCGTTTAATGTCTAATTGAATTTCCTGTGATGTAGAAGATAAGTCTTGTTTTGTACTATTATTTACGTTTTCAGAGTTATCGAGTTGCGATGCAAACAGGGATTGAATGAACTTAATTTTTCCTTTTGTTTCTTCATAGAGCAAATTTAAATCAGATACTAAGTGGTTCCTTTTCTCTTCTAATTCTTGACTGGTAATAGACCAATGTTCACAAAAATAACAACCTCGGTGCTTCCAATTAAAACTGGGACATGGCATAGTCTCATCCATACATGAGCCCAAATCCAATTTTAAATAGTCCTCTTGTTTCTTTTCATGCGAGCTGTTATTGATGTAATTTTTTTTGCTTTGATTCTCAAAAAAGTCTTGTATATTTGGGTGTAAAAGTAAAGTTTCATTTTGATTAAATGTAGAATTCTGTGGTCTATACTGACTAAATTCTTTCTCCATTTTTTGTATTTCAATATCCATCCAGTTTTCCATATGATTGAAGTAGCTGTATTGGGTATCCTCTGTAAAGTGTCCTGCCAATCGTTGAATTTCAACTTTATCATAACCTTGCATCATCATATTAATAATCGCCAAATGTCTTAAATCACCAGGGTTTATCATTGTCTCAATACTTCCATTGGGGGAATTAGAAATAAGTTTTGCATCTTCGTCTGATTTAATGTTGTAAATAGCTCTATAAGACCTGTTCACGGAAGAAATATTGATTTTATATCTTTGGTGTAACACGTTTTTGAAGAAGCTTGCCAATGTATAATGTAGATCGCTATAATTAAACATCTGATTTTTACTTTTGGTGTTCTTATTATAATTAAAAAAATGCCTATATACTTTATGTGAAATTAGAAACTCGGATTCTCCATAATAATCTGATAACCTGGCGTAGGTATTAAAATGATTATACAAATCTATTGGAATGGGTAATGTATCATATTTCATATCAGTCCTGTGCTCTCCAATTCGATGATATTTCATTCTTGGAAAGGTTATGAAATAGTACCCATCTTTAAAAGAAATGCATTCTCTCTTAATGTGAAGAAATTCGACTATCCTCATTGGAATAATGGAAGTTAGATTCCACCATAGCATAAGGGGATAGTATTTGAGTAATTCTTCACTATCATTTTTTGTAGCTTCTTCAAACCAGTGTTCTAAAGTATTTCCGATTATTATTACATCTTTGAAAGAAGCTAGTTTTCGATATGTTCTTTCTAACTTGAATTTATTCTTTAGCTCACTTAAATCATTTATGAAATCTACAAACTTATCGCGGTTATAAAACTCTAAAAAGTCAACAAGGTCTGTAATAAATTTATACATTACATTACTAGATACTTTAGTAGTCCTATATTTATTAGTATTATCTTTACGAATAATATTTGACTCGTGTATCATTTTCAGTAATTCATCAGTACTCCAGAGACTATTCGTAGATAAAAAAGCAGAATGTAAATTTAAAAGTTTGTTCTGTGTTACGGTGATAGAACTTTCGTTAATTTCTTTAACTATCCAGCATTTTATGGCGATGAATAATTCATCTTTGTCTTCTATGTTGCTAAATCTAATAAGACTGAGGAATTCAGTATAATTAAAGGATATCCTATTTCTTGAATATAGTTCTTTAAAAAACCATTCTGTATCATCGAAATTCACACGGATTTTTTCCACTCTATAATCATCATAATCTTCTAAAGACTTCTTTGCATCTTCTACATTCTTGTTGATATCAAATCCCGTACTCCTTATATCCTTGAGATCTATGCTACTAAAATCAAATGATAATGAGCCTGTATTCCTTTTTCGCGCCACACATGTCACCCCCTTAATATTCCTGATGTTCTAAATTTCTTTAAACCTTTTGTTGATAAATCAAGACCTAGCTTCTTTATTCGCTCTGTCTTGCCATCTACAAATCCATCTACAACTTCTCTACCAAATTTACTTCTTGCTTGGGCTACAACGTTATGTAGAAGGAAGAACTGGTTTGCAAGTTTCTGTTTTTCACCGACAGTTGCACTATCAAACTCTATTGATATCTTTTCCATCATAAAAATATAATTGTCCATTATATTTTCTAGGGCATACACATTAATCATTGATGCTGCACAAGTATCGCATGATGGTCTTTCACCGTATTCATTCTCGTACTTACATTCAGAATAGATGCATTGGTGGTATCTCTGTCTTGAAGGGAGTGAGCCCGTTAGAGATTGGTAAAAAAGATCACGAAGTCCTTCTAAGTCAAACTCTTCAAGATGTTTTAATACCTGATTTCTTTCTGTTGCGATTCTGTTGATTAATCCTGCGGTCGCCTCAATTTTAAAAACATCCCCGAAATGTTTATTTACCTCTAACATTCTTTCCGTTTCGATACTTTTATTTGTTTCGGGGCCAAAAAGTATATTCGTTAGAGTCTGTGTTACAAAACCAAATTGATTTCTTTCAAATAATTCATCAACAAGGTTTTTCACTTGTCCGTCAGAAAGCTTAATATAATGATTGATAGTGGTTTGATCTTGCAAGTGGCTTCGGGATGCTTGGGATTCCTTTAGCCCTTTCCCCATATGCCTAAGAACAGACCAGATCAGGGTACTTAGCGTTCTATTCATTTTTCTATTCTCAAATTTAAAGTCAGCAATAAAATCTATAAAAAATTCCTTATGAGGATTATAGGTTTTCACTAAATGACCTGACAAATCAATTAAGGTAGGGCTATGATCCAATGTTGCACGTATACGAAATTCACAGATGCTTATTGCAGTTGCAAATGCAATTTTAAGTGGTTCTCCAATCGTGAAAATTCCTTCTGCGCTAACATCGGTTTTGTTTATTTTCGTTACGTATCTGCCAATCTGATAGATAATGTTGTTTGCATCTTCAATTGAAGGATCATTTTCTTTTAACCACTCTAAACTTTCAATTGAAGTGGTGGATAGATCGATTCTTGGAATTTGGGTTATTATCGTGCTGTGTCGCCAATTATTTGTTAATTGAACTAAGATATATAACCAACAACTGTCATAACGTTTGTACTTTATATAATCCCAAGTCTGAAGTAGCCCAATGACGTCTTGAATTGCTTTTTCCTTATGAAATGCTGTACGGTTGGTATGCTTGTACAACTGATGATATTCTTCCAAAGAATAGATATCTGTGGCTACTTCCTTAATCCTTTTAAAATTTCTTGGATCGTTTAATTCATCTACGTTAAACGGTAAAGGAAGCCCTTCCGTGGCAAAGGATTCAAGCATTTGTTTTAGGAAGTGGTAAAAATCCCTTTGATAACTTCTTCTAATATTAAGGGTGTCGTTAAGAAATTCATAGTTGATTTCATTTCCAGAGTATGAGTATATTTCTTGATTAAAAGTAGCAAATATTATTTCCGTACATCGGGCAAATTGATTGGTCTGAAATATAATCCTAGTTTTATCGGACAGCCTAGTTCTAAGAAGGAACTTTTCGACATACTGGTACCAGAGTAATTTCGTGTTTTCCTGGCTTTTCGTGAATTTAATATTTAGTACTTGTTCAACTTTATAAACAAAATCATCATAAGGATCTTCTATGGACATAATATTCATGTCCAAGTAAAGCTTGTAATCTTCCCACAAATCGTCAATTTCATCTTTTTCATATAGGTTCATTTGAACACCAAAGTATGAAATTAGTAGTGGTGGGGGAGCGACCTTTGTTACCTTTATTCGAACCTTATCTTCTGTTCCCTTAATATATTGTGCAAAAGCATCACTGTATTTTACTTGAATTTGTTTTGCTGTGTAATAATTATTGTTATATTTATCAATAAGTCTTTTTTGTTCGAAATGTAATTCGCGCACATGTTCTTGATCAAAAAGTAGTCTATCTTCATATTGCTCCGATACTACCAAAATATTTTCTTTAATTAATCTATTAATTGTTGCATTTGTGCAATTTAATTTCCGTTTAACTTCTTCAAAAGAATAATAACTATGCTGATTTTTATACTTATCAAAAACATGGGCCCTCCAGCCCCAAACACCCTTACCCTCTATGATTTTTATTGTTTCAGTCAGTTCTATCGAAGCATCTAAGGGTATAAATACATCCAAATTACCACCAAGTATTACTTCATCAGGATTTAATTTTTTATAATATTTAAAAATGGTACCCCTGTTAACATATTTTTCTAATTGATCAAAAAGGATGAACTTGTCAATATAGTTACTAAAAAAATAATCTATATTCTCTTTTAAATATAATTCTTTAACAGTTCGACCATACTTTTCATCAAGATAATTATTTTCTAAATCAATTTTTGTTATTTTACATTCAGATGGTAACTTTTGCATGGACTCTTTTAATTTATTTATAAAGTAATCATTGCTTAGTTTTTTATTAAACTTCTCCATAGCTATTTCGTATATCGACATATAGTCTTTAAAATTCATTTCTAAGTCCTTTTCCAAATTCTTGAACCTCCTTCCACATTTTACGATTAGTTGGCATATTTAAGTCAGCAATATTTTCTGATTGGTCAGGAGAAAGTAAAGTTAAAGCCTTTCGTATATTAAAGGTGGCAGTTATGATGTCGAAATAGGCTTCCATAGATTCGGTAGATCTATCACCCCGTAATACTGCGGTTTGTTTTTCATTAAATCCAGCATCCAAACACATATTGGTAAATACTCCTCTACCGATGTGTGAGCGCCATTTGGTTTGAGAGAAGTCTAGATAATCCTGATATCTCCCAGGAGTTCCCAGTAGCATCCCTAAATAAGAATTCTTTAATTTCAAAAATCTCTTATCGTACGTATCTGCGGACATTGCATTCCCTTCGGAATCATAAAACAGTGCATTGGGGTGTAGTGGTTTCTTTATCTTTTTAAGTACGACTTCTATATGATGCTTATATAAGTAATTTAAAATCGGATCAATCAAGCAGGATTGGTCTCTAGGATTCTTTACCTGCATTGTTGAAACATCATTAAAGCGAGTAAATAAATCATTTTGACGGTCTCTTATAAGCAACACTAAGCCTTCCACGCCATATTCTTGGCCGTTCTGCGATTTTAAAGCCGTTCTAGTGAGGTTTACCATCTCTCCTTTACGTAATCCCCCAAATATTTGTAATGCCACTCCAAAAGCAATATCGGGCGTCTCATGCTTTGCTACATAAAGTATCTCACGAATATATTGCAGGCGAATAAAGATCCTATTCTCGTTTGATTTATGATTTTGAGGTAGTATATCTTTTCTTTTTACTTTTTCCCGTAAAAGGGTTTCATCAGTCTTCTTATAGGTAAAGTCAATTTTATATACTTTTCTTATTTCTTTTCGAGTTCTTACGGATACTAGTTTGAATTTTGGTTTATGTTTTAGTACTTTTTCATCCCATAAGTACTTATAAAACTTAGACAGGAAATTCTCTTTCATTTCTAAGGTTTTATTTTTATTTGCTTTCTCGTCTACACAATATTGTAAATAGGCATTTGCGTGATTCACCCGTAGATCTTGCAAACCTCCAACTTCAGTATATTCCGTTAATTCTTGATCAACTTTGTCTAATACAAAGTTTAAAAAGGGAACAATAATTTGTGCTACGGTAAGTTCAGTGTTTACAGAACCAGAGTTTCTATGGTAATTCTTAAACAAAAAGTGGCTGATAGGGTGGGGGAATACTTCTTTTGTTGACTTGTCCTCTAGTCCAATGATGAAAGAGGGCGTGTACACAATTTCCCCTCCTTGCTTTCTAGGGTATTTTATCGCTTTCCATACAAATCTGTAATTACCGGATTCCATATAGTTCACCTCTAAAAGTCTATGTATCGAACATATATTCCTCTTTAGTTTGGACGATTTCTCTTAAAAAGTCAATCAATTGAAACAATTTTGTATGAGGTATTTACGGGTTTACAACGTTAAGGAAATTCCAATTATAGATTTTAAATAAAGTTTTTTAAAAATAAAGTTTGATCATCTGTAAACGAATCAAAAGCGCCGTCTTCGTCAAGTAATTGGCGGGCATATTTGTTCAAGTATGATATTATGCCTATATAGACAAGGGGGACACACGAGTGAATATATTAATTGTAGAAGATGAACTTCACATTCAAAAGCTATTATCCGCTTGTATATGTGAAGTGGATGATACCGCAGAAATTTATATGTCAGATAGCTCGTTGGGTGCGCTAGAAATTGCGAAGGAAAAGTCAATTGATATTTTCCTATTAGATATTCAACTAATAGATTACAAAGGAACAGAATTGGCCAAAGAGTTAAGGGCAATGGAACAATATCAGTATACACCAATGATTTTTGCCACAGCCCTGGCCAATGAAGAATTAAATGCCTATAGGGAAATTAAATGTTATGGATTCTTAATTAAACCGTTTACGAAGGAAGAAGTGAAACTAATCATTTCAGATGCAATCCATTATCGTAATAATTTTGCTGAACCCAAAAGGACAATTCGTATCGAACAAAAAAGTCATATATTTGAATATGACTTGAAAGATATCGTTTATATCGAGTCTTTTAGAAAAAAGATGGCACTCCATTTGCGAACAGGTCAAAATGGTATAACTACGGAAGTAATTTCTGGCTATACGCTAAAGGGCATGTTGGAATTAATGAATGATGATGCATTTATTCAATGCCATAAAAGCTATCTTATTAATAAGAGGTTTATCGTTCAAATTGCAAAAGTAGAGGGGCAGGTTGCATTAGAGGATGTTCAGCAACCAATTCCGATTGGAAGTAAGTTTAGGGACCAATTAGTGGGGGATAACTAATGGAATTATTTCATTTATTTGCTCAAACATTTTTGGATACACTTGCGATGTATTTTCTATGTAGCATTATTGCAAATCATAAAATAAAGCTAGATAAAAACAGTGTGTACTGGTTTCTGATCTTTCATCTATTCTGCATCATTGTCCGCTTAGAATTTATTTCAGGTACGGATATATCTTTCAATCAAGTTGATTTTTTAAATTACGATATTCTACCAGTGAGTTCATTTGGTGGGGTGTTATTTTTACTACTGTCCATGCTGGTCTTGAATAGTCTGTTTTTTAAGCTTACGAATGTTGGAGTTCTATTTACAACAATCCTTGCTTTTGTTTTATGGATTTTGATTCGGATGTTTAGTGTTGTTGCAGTAGGTGTGTTTATGGAATCGGATCTATTTTTTTATTCTTATTTATACCGTGTACTAACGGTGCTTTTAGCATTGATCTTCTACCGTAAACTAGGCGGTACGCTGTTGAATTCATACACATTACGTAAAAATACTTTTACTAAAGTTATGTTGATTAATACGCTTATTGCTGTATTACTCATAGTCATATATGCGAATTTTGATACAGAGATCCTATTGAAGAATATCCTGTATATCGCAATTGTCTTTTCGTTTGTCATCATTGTTAATGTGTGGATTGTATATGAGCAGAGTAATTCGGTCAAACGGGAAAAGCGTGTTGATGCTATTGAGCACTATCTTCCGGTCATTGATGAATTGGTTTCAGAAGTACGTGCAAGGCAACATGAATTTCATAATAAATTGCTTGCCATTACAAGCATTGTTGAAACAGCAGATAATTTAACGACTGTAAAAGAACAAATTCAAGCGTATACGAAAAATGTAATTATGACGAATCATTTGAATGAAGTCTTATTAAGTGATAACAAGGTGATTGCTGGTTTCTTATATACAAAAGTGAAGTTGGCAGAAGCAAAGAAAATACATATGAAAATGGAAATCCATACGAACCTTCAACAATTAAATGTTGAGGAATATGAAATTGTAGAAGTATTAGGTATTTTACTCGATAATGCAATCGAAGCATGTCAACCTCATGATGAAATTCATATCACGATAAACCGGGTAGGGGACCAAATTGAAATAAGAGTTTCCAATCCATATCAATTTATTTCGAATGCAACTTTTATGGAGATGTTTGACAGGGGTTATACAACAAAAAATATACAATCGAATACAAGAGGTTTTGGATTATATAATGTGAAGCAAATTGTCTTGCAGATTGGAGGAAAGTTGATCACGAGCAATGCAGAAGTTGATGGTAGGAATTACGTAACGATTGGCGTGCAATTGCCATGATGGTCTATTTATTAATCGGTATGAACGAGGGTTTTAGAGGAATGAACAGTACTTGTTCCTCTAAAACCCTCGTTTGTTTCCAATCTATTGTAAGATATTTCAAGTGTGGTTATAGTAATTCCAGGAGGTTAAGAAAAATGAAAAATTTGATGTTACTTGAATGGAAGAAAGTGAAATGGCCTGTACTTATTGTACTACTTGTTGCTACGGCGGCATCGATGATATTATCTAGCACGTTGTATAAAGGCTATTCGCTTGAATATGATCTAGAAGCCTGGGAAGTAGGAATGGATTATCTGAACTTTTTATTTCCACTGATTGCTTCATTACCAGTAGGTTGGCTGATGTATTACGAACGAAAGGATAACTTTATAATTTATACGCTTCCAAGAGTATCCAAGCGAAAATACTTGTTGTCGAAATGGATTGTCTTGGCAGGAAGCGCAGGGGTGACAATGTTTATTGTCATGTTCGTCGGAGTATTAACTGCACTTTACTTAAAACCGGAGATTATACCGGATCTATCGCAAGTAGATCCAATCACGGGGGAGCTTATATCATCGATACTATCCGACCATTTCATGGGAGAACTATTTGCGAATCATCCAGTTATCTACGGTTTATTAATAAGTGTTTGGCGTGGTGCTTTAGCAGGCATTATTGCAACGCTTGCCTTTGTGTTATCACTCTATGTGGAAAACTTGTTTGTCATTTTAACTGGTCCCTTTATCTATGAAATATTGGAAAACTTTATTTTATCCGTCCTGGGTATTCCAGAGTATCGCCTTGCAACATCTTTTGGACAAGGAGGAGGACTAGATTTAACAGATATTAATAAATTATCCCTTGCAGTGGGGCCACTCCTCTTGATTTTATTCATAAGTATTCTAGTGTTTTATTTCAAGAGAATAAAGAAAATGACTGTGTATCCGTCGTAGGAGGTTCGTAAATGAAGGCAATTGTGTTACGGGATGTTCGACAATTTTTCACTGGAAAAGTCCTGTTTCTTTTATTTGGATGCCTCCTTTTTGGATTCGCAGAAAGGCAGGGCACTAGTCTTTCTTATGAACAATTCGTTTTGAATATGATAACAGAGCATTACTACTTAACATATTTTATGATTCCAGTTTTTCTTCTTTTTACATATAAAATATTGGAAGATGATATGGATTACGTGTTAATCCGAAGTCGTTATTATTGGCAATACTTTTTAGCGAAAGCATCGGCCTTCTTGTTGAATATGATTGGTTTTGTTGGTGTACAATTCATTGTGATGATGCTGTTAGGGATCGGACTTCGCAAGGATAATTCCTTTTCGCTTTCCAGGGGTAATCATTTTGGCATGGAGGAGCTCCTCATAGAGTACGCCAAATATTTTAATACACCATTACTTGCATCAATCATGGCAGGTGCCTACATGATTATTGGACTGACAGTTATTTCAATTGTTTTTTTGATGCTACATCACTTTTTAGAGAAGAAAACCGTATCCATTGTGATGATAACACTTTATTTTTTCATGACATTAGGTTTGAAAATTCCAGGTCTTAATCGTATTCCTTTTCTCTTTATGGATAATTATATTATTCTCCACCATAACTTTACTGCAAGTGGAAAGATTATGATGAGCTTGATTTCCATGCTAATTCTTTTGATTGTGACAGGAATCCTCGTAATGTATTTTTGGCAAAAGTGCCCTCAGTGGACGATGAAGTTGCAAAAAAGAGGCATTACTTTCTATTATGCAAGGTATTTATTCACAAAAAGGAATGTACTTGTTATGTTGGTTGTTCTCATTTTCATAAGTATATGGAAATTTGTCAATATCTCTGTATTTGAAGGAGCAACATCGGAAGATTATTTTTTATCGATGTTTTATGGGCATAGTGTCAATGAATTCCATCTGTTTCGTTTTATAGAAATGCTTATTTTGAATGGGGTACCGCTTTATTTATTATCCATCTTTGTAGAGACGATCAATAATGAGCAAAATCTAGGGTTGACGATACGAATGAAACACAAACGTAACTGGACACGGGCAATTTTACAAATTGCGGTTGCATTCATCACACTTTATGTAGCGCTGATGATTGGAGTAGGTATTGTTCTATGTATGATGAACGACCTTCCAGGGAACGGACTCACAGTGTTTTTAATTCAGTTGTCTTTGCTAAAGTTTTTAGATCTCCTTTTTCAATTTCTCTTATTCTTTATGTTGTTCATTTGGAAGAGAAATGTCACAATGGCGTTTTTAATCGTTTTGGCATCAAATGCGATAAGTCTACTGCCAATGACGTGGGTGATTTATTTTCCGACGGGTTTATCGAGTATGGCTAGAAATACTCTCATACTTGGTCAAGAAGGTGTTACATTTCAAATGGGGTTGGTCATTTTAGGTAGTTGCGTATTACTCCAATGGGCTTACATCAAGTTTTACGGATATAAAAAAGTTTTAGGAGGATGAACGATGAATTATGATATTCAAGTGAAAAACGTTTCAAAAACATATGACAGGGTTCCAGTTTTGGATGATGTGAGTTTAGTAATTGAGAAAGGGACGACTGTTGGTATTGTAGGTGGGAATGGTAGTGGAAAGTCTGTACTATTTAAAGTTATTTGTGGGTTTACAGCACCAGATGAAGGGACAGTGGAGATTAGAGATAAGCGTTTAGGAAAAGATATTGATTTTCCTGAAGATGTAGGAGTCTTTATTAATTCACCAGGCTACATTGGTATTTATAATGGACTTCAGAATTTAAAGTTCCTTGCAGATATTAACGGTAAAATAGGTATCGATAAAATCAAAGCAACGATGAAAATTGTCGGATTGAATCCTGATAATAAAGCAAAAGTAAAAGACTATTCACTAGGAATGAAACAAAAACTCGGTATTGCACAAGCGATTATGGAAGACCAAGATATTATCGTTTTAGACGAGCCTTTTAATGCGTTGGACTATAAGACATATAATGATATTAAAGGGGTCATTAAACACTTAAAAGAACAGAATCACACTATGGTGTTAACAAGCCATAATTATCAAGATATTGAGGAGTTATGTGATGTTGTTTATTTAATCGATGAAGGGAATTTGAAGCTGCTAACGGACGAGTTAAAGGAGAAGTATTTTAGTAGATAATTCGCTCAGTATCGAGCAGATGACTGTCAACAATTTGGAAATGAACTTTCATAGTACTCTTTTGAACCAATGGATTGTTTATAGCCAGATGAGGAGTAGTTGCAGAACCTCCATTTTTTATTGAAACAAGGCAGTAATATTGAATAAAGTGAAGAAAAGCGCCTTGACCTAAGGCGGTTTTCTTCACTTTATTTGTGTCCGTGTTAAATGTTAACGGAGCTAATAATAAATTTACTCAAAATGATTGATCATCTAAATCTCATTTTGTTAGACTATATCTTAAAAAAGTCTAACGTAAATATGGTCTATTTTCCTTTCCTAATAAAGGATTCAATGTCCTTTTATTAAGTTTTACCGCTGATTGACCCTTGTCATCCACATAAAAGAATATATATGTCCCATTTCACTATCTTCTCCTTTTATTTCTAATAAAAATACTATAGCAAGATTTTTTTCTTAAATGCTATAGTTCAAAATCAAATTCACGTTGTTTATGTTTCTTTTTTGCCTGTGCTTGGATAGCCTGTTTATAATCTTGATTGTCACTCACATATTCTGGCATTTCTTTGGCAAAGGAGTATACATTCTTTTTTCCAATAACAAAATGATCAAGCAGTTGTATATCTACCTTTTCAGATAGTGTTTTTAAACCATTGGTAACTTTCATGTCCTCCACACTTGGTTCAGGATTTCCTGAAGGATGGTTATGAAAAACAGCAACCTTTGCGATATCATCCTTTGACAATATTTCCTTAGCAAAAACCTTTTTATCTACAATGCTGGCGTTTGGTGAACCTTTAAATAGTTCATTTACAGCTATCACTCTTTCATCTTCATCACAAGCAATGATTCCAAACGACTCTTGCCAATCATACTGATAACCTGCTTTTAAACTCTTTTTCACTTTCATATTATCTTTTACAACATCTAAGCCTGTAACCTCTTGACTAGCAAAATAAGAAGCAAATTCATCAAAAGCTTCATAAGAACTCACTTCATCCCTATCATAAT
>Ga0209487_1002689_pt1 | contig 14358 bp, 15 predicted proteins | sample Poulit2012_FD_187524 | JGI IMG/M metagenome (GOLD analysis project Ga0209487, IMG submission 187524) | Agricultural soil microbial communities from Georgia to study Nitrogen management - Poultry litter 2012 (SPAdes) (version 2) | ecosystem: Environmental > Terrestrial > Soil > Agricultural land... | reverse complement strand
CTTTGATCGCCAAACCACATAAGATACTAATGGAACCGAGCCTCGGGTTATGATTTTGCGTCCTTCTCACCGGGCTCGATAACAGACCTTGGAATACGTTTGCGGTCGGGCTCGACTTTGGTTAACGGCGCTACCGGCTGCATTGTATTCATACTCCTAACCGCCAGGCGTTGGTATAGCCGCGTCGCGTGCGATTTTTCTGCAATAGCCTCATCGGACAAGGTTTTCACAACCTTGGCGGGGGCTCCCATTAACAGGCTCTTGGGTGGCACCTGCATACCAGTTTTCACAAAAGCAGCCGCAGCAATAATGCTGCTGTCCCCAATCACGGCATCATCCATTACGACGGCATTCATTCCTACCAAAACATTTTCGCCAATGGTGCAGCCATGCAAAATAGCCCCATGCCCGATATGACCGTCCACTTCAATGACCGTATCGCTGTGGGGCCTGCCATGCATTACGCAAGTGTCTTGCAAATTGGCCCCTGCTTTTAAGATGATGCGACCAAAGTCTCCACGCAAGCTTGCAAGTGGGCCGATATAAACCCCCGCCCCAACAATGACATCCCCAATTAGCACGGCACTGGGATGCACGTATGCCGTCGGATGTACAACAGGTATTACCCCGTCAATAGAATAGTATTGACCCATGCCGCCTATTTTCCTTCTACGTTTGGTAAACTTTAAAGCTTACCCGAATCAATTGGCAGCGACAATCTCGCTGCTATTTTTTGTTGCTACCGAACCGACTTGATGCAAAAGCTTCGCCTGTTATTTGATCGATTCACCATTATTCTTACGGCCGTTGTCATTGCGGCCACCGTGCTACCAGCACATGGCGTGGGCGCTACCATTTTCGAATGGATTACTACCTTTGCCATTGCCCTGCTCTTTTACATGCATGGCGCCAAACTCAGTCGGGAAGCAATTATTGCAGGGGCGACCCATTGGCGCTTACACCTGATTGTATTTGCCTTCACCTTTATATTATTTCCAATACTGGGTTGGATAATGAAGCCCATATTGGTGCCAATTTTTGGCTCGGCGTTATTTGTCGGCATTCTCTACTTATGCGCCCTGCCCGGAACGGTACAATCTGCCATTGCCTTTACTTCCATGGCACGGGGCAACATCCCCGCAGCGGTTTGTAGCGCCTCTGCCAGTAGCCTGATCGGCATTGTACTTACCCCCGTATTGTTAAAACTCATGCTGGGCACTTCCGACGCTAGCAGTGCAATCTCCACACTTGATGCCGTTATTGATATTAGTGCACAGCTATTGTTGCCTTTTATTCTGGGGCACTTATCGCGGCCCTGGATTGGCCAGTGGATGGATAAAAACCGTAGTTGGCTCATGTGGGTTGACCAGACGTCTATCCTTTTGGTTGTTTACACGGCATTTAGCGCGTCTGTGGTTGGCGGCTTATGGGATACCGTGCCCCCTCTTACGTTAATTTATCTCACGATTTATTGCTGCATCCTATTAGCAATCATTTTATTTATTACAACGTGGACATCCCGGGCAGCAGGCTTCGATACGGAAGATGAGATTACGATCGTGTTTTGTGGCTCCAAAAAAAGCATGGCCACTGGCGTTCCCATGGCACAAGTGTTGTTTACCGGCAGTGCTATTGGACCGGCCTTATTGCCATTAATTATTTTCCACCAAATCCAGTTAATGGTGTGTGCTGTCATGGCGCAAAACTATGCGCGACGACCAGAGCCGCAACTGGCAACCAGTCAAGTATAAATACGTTGATAGCTGGCAGGGGGAAGTGCTTGCGCAGCCGCTTCATCCAACACAATCGTTGTCGCCGGATGGCGCTTTAAAACCGTAAATGGGACTTGCTCCGTAATGCCATGATCTACGAATTTTTTCATGGTACTTGCTTTCTTTGGCCCCGTAGCAACCAAAAGAATTTCGCGCGCTTCCATAATATCTTGTATTCCCATGGTGATCGCATGGGCTGGGACCAGCTCACCAGGCGCGAAAAAACGGCTATTATCCAAACGCGTGCGTGGCGCTAGCTCAACAATATGACAACGACTATCAAACGGTGTACCGGGCTCGTTAAAGCCAATGTGGCCATTCCCACCAACCCCCAGCAATTGAAAATCTATCCCGCCATGGCGTTGGATTTGCGTTGAGTACTGTTGGCAATAATTGGCATCCAGGGCTGCTTTACCATCGGGCACGTGGCAGTTTTGCAAATTAAACGGCAAATGTTCAAATAAACGGGCTTTCATGTAAGCCGCGTAGCTTTGCGGATGATTGGCATCTAAACCCACATATTCATCAAGGTTAAAAATGCTAAGCTGGGAGACGTCTAGATTGCCTGCCTTTACTTTATCTATGAAGTACTGATAAATTGGCTCCATCGTTCCTCCGGTAGCGAGGCCTAGAGTCATTGGAGGTCTAGATCTTATTTGCGTGTACAGTGTATCGCTAACATAATCAGCGACGGCATCAACATCCGGAAATACGAGAATCATAAATTAATCAAGTAACATGAGAAAACAACCACGGAGCATTTTATCTATGCATAACAACCGCACACCTAAATTTTCTTTAAAGGCGCTTTTTGTTGCTGGCATTTTACTGCCTTTTTCAGTAATGGCTGCCGGCACTGCGCTAATAAAAACTGATGAAGATGTTGCCAAAATCAGCTGGAAAGATGCGGAAACGGCATTGCTACAACAAGAAGGTGAGGACGATTCCATCATCATTCGCGACAGTAAAGCATATATGATCACCCAACAGGGCGGAAAACCCATGGTCATGGATTTAAGCGAAATGACCGAGCTGTTGATGGCATTTGTGGATGATGAGACCATACAGGCCGAAATCCCCACTGGTATCGAAAAAATCAAGGCCACGGGGGAATCCAAAACCATCGCCGGCGTTAAAGGCGATGTATACGAAGCCACCATCAAAACAGCCAATGGTGAAACGGAAGATGTCACCTTAGTGCTCACAAACGATAAAACCGTTGCCGAACTTACGGAAGTGTACACCTATGTGCTAACAACGCTACTCAAATTTGATGGCATTGAACAGGTACTCGCTGACCTACCAAAAGACCATAAAGGGGTGCTAGCGCTTGATGAGACTTATGTGATTCAAGAAATTGATGGTGCCACCCCAAAGGATGACTTATTTGAGCTGCCTGCCAAACCGGTGGGTTTGCAAGATATGCTCCAAGAATTGCAGGGGCTATTTGACGACTAAGGAGGTCGCCATGCGTCACTCACTCCTAACCTTTATATTGGCCGGGGTACTTGGCACAGTATCCTTGGCCACCCACGCTATTGATGAATCAAACGTTCCAGAGCATAAGCGTACTGAACTTGGCTTATATCTCACGCCTGAGGAAGCCTGGAACATGATTTCCGAGGCACCGGATCAAGTGCTATTTTTAGATGTAAGAACGCGTGCCGAAGCAGCCATTGTTGGCATGCCAACACCAGCTGACGGCTTGGTTCCTTTTACGGAATATGATGCATTCTGGCGTTGGGATGACGAGCGTGAAAACTATAAAATGGCACCGTTACAAGATTTTGTGCCGGAAGCCGAACGCCGCCTACATGAAAAAGGGTTAGGTAAGGAGGACGCCGTCATTGTGATGTGTCGCACGGGTGGTCGCAGCGCCAAAGCTGCTGACCGCCTTGCCAAAGCCGGCTATACCAACGTCTATAGCATCATTGAAGGCTTTGAAGGCGATGTCAGTGAAGCCGAAGAAGATAAAGGACGTCGCACAGTTAACGGATGGAAAAATGCCGGCCTGCCATGGAGCTATGAGCTTGACAAGGAAAAGGTCTATCTCCCCGAATAGATATCACCGCTAAAGCGTTTGTCGCCAGCTTACGACATCTGCTTGCGATTTACGCCCTATTAAATTAGAATTATCTAATATTAAAGTTTTCTAATTTATAGGTGAAATTATGTTACGGTTCGATGTCCCACCGGTATGGTCGAATGTCACGCGCTGGGAAGCTTTTCTTAGCTTCGTATTTACACTGCTAGCGCTTGCATATAGTCCGTGGTTTATGATTGTTCCCTTGGTACAAGGGTTGATTCGGGGTTTCTTTGGCCACTATCGCTGCCCTGCCCATAAACTATGGGCCGTCTTATTTGAAAAGCTTCAATGGGGTGGACGTAAGGAAAATGCGGGAGCCAAAATGTTCGCGAATAAACTATTGTTTATCGCCAGTACGGTAGCCGTTATTGCCTATGCCCTGGGCAGTGACATCTGGAAAATTCCTACCATTGTTCTTGCCGTCTTTACCACCCTGGAGTGGGCCATTTCCTTTTGCGCTGCCTGCTGGGTATATGGGGCCTGGTACCGCCGATTCCCACCTAAGCAAGCCTAAACAGCATGCCTTAAACCTATTATTTGGTAAGTACACGCCGCATTTTTATATGCGGCATACCAGCCTCAAGAAATACCGGCCCATGCGCCACAAAGCCTTGTTTTTCATAAAAAGATTGCGCCTGCACCTGAGCGGCAAGCTCAACCATTGGCAAGCCATGCCTGCGAGCTTCTTGCAGCAAAGCCATCAATAACACGCCGCCAATACCCTGTTCACGATAAGCCGGTAACACAGCCATCCGACCAATGACACCCGTCGGCTGCAGGCGACCGGTGCCCACCGGCTGATGGCCGGCATTGTAAGCAACCGCATGTCGGTATTGATAATCATGCGGATCTTGCTCGAGGGACGGTGCTACCCCTTGCTCAACAATAAATACGGCATGCCGTATATAAGTGGCATCTTGACCCAAACGATCCCACGAACCGGTTTTAACGTGAATATTAGCCATTAGACAACCTGGAAAGGGCTTAACGCCTCTTTCAACTGCTTGGTAACCGTGGTTCGCAAGCGTTCCTCCGATAACAAGGTATCGGGCCCACCACAACTCATCACATAAGGTCCTGAACCCGTTGGCATATAAAACGGTGCTGCAACAGCATTAATGCTGGGATGCCACTCCCCAATCGTATAACAGCAACCCGACGCTTCGTAATCGCTTCGCGCCGCCTCCAATAGCGATAAATCCCCCGCAGACGATCGATTGGCCTGCCACAAAGCTTGTTGCTGATCTTTTGGCTGTGTCATCAAATAGGCTTTGCCCATTGCCGTTTCCAAACTCACGCGTTGGCCAACCGCCAAACGAAGAAACAAATCCTCTGAACCATGGACTGCATCCAAATAGGTCATACTCTGACCATCAAAAACACCCAAGGCAACTGCAGCCCCAGTTGTTGCGGCCAGCGCTTGTAATTGCGGGCGCACCAACTCACGAACATCTAGGCTTGCCAAACACCCAAACCCCAACGACAAAATGCCATAACCAGGCGAATATCGACCACTGGTCTCGTCATAATGCAAGCAATCCAAACTCAACAGGGTTGATATCAGGCGGCTCACCGTCGATTTAGGTAATCCGGTTTGTTGTGAGATCTCAAGATTGCTCAAAGAAGACACTCCGGGCTGAAAACAGCGCAGGATTTTCAACCCACGGGCTAAGGCTTCGACACGCTGGCCACCACGGCCAGCGTGTCCCCCCGGTCGCTTGCGTCGTGCGGGCCGATGGGATGTAGAGGCTGATGCGGTTTGATATGAACGTGATGGCTGTGGGGTTGATGATTGCATTTATATCTTGATCAATTTATATTCATTACAATGGATTCAGGAATTGAATTCCATTATACGGAATCAAAAACATTTTCGGTGAAATAACACGAGAAAATACGGAGACACGACATGGTCAAGCGATTTTTGCCGCAACTGGCAACAACTGTTTTATTTGCAAGCATTTTGGCAACCGCCAATGCTGCCTCCTATCCAGACAAAGCCATCACTGTTATTACGCCATTTCCAGCGGGTGGCGCCACTGATACCCTTGCCCGGGTGGTCACCGACAGTATGGGTGAACATCTGGGAGAAGCATTGGTGGTAGATAACCGCCCCGGCGCAACAACGAACATTGGTGCTTCTTATGTAATGCGATCAAAACCTGATGGTTACACCATTTTTCTGGCCACGAACTCCACATTGGTCACCAACCGGTATTTATATAAAGACCTACCCTACGATCCCGACGGCTTTGCACCCATAGGAATGATTGGCATTGGGCCAATGATTTTACTCTCGTCCAAACAAAATGATTTTTCCTCCCTGGAGGAAATTGTTGATGCGGCAAAACGCAAACCAGGTGAGCTCACCATTGCCTCCTTTGGTTCGGGAACGTCATCACATTTAGCAGCAGAATACTTCCAGAAAGTTGCTGATATTGATCTTTTACATATTCCTTTCAAAGGTTCTACTGAAGCGCTGCCACAAATGGTCAATGGTGACATCGATTTATTCTTTGACATGATTAGTACCGGCATGCCACAAGTCAAAGGCGATAAGGTTAACGTCACCAATATCACCAGCTTGGAACGTGCATCAAGCCTGCCAGACCTTCCCACCATCGCCGAAGAGGGTTATCCTGATTTTGAGATGACTGCATGGTTCACGCTGGTCGCACCACCAGAGACCCCCGAAGAAATCACGGCAGTATTACGCGAGGCACTGCAAAAAACACTTGCTGAGGAAGAGGTTCAAGCCAGTATGCAAACTATGGGAATAGAACCCTCGGACGGTGCCGCCGATACTTTGCTTGATCAAATCGAGAAGGAAAAACCCATTATTCAAGAACTTGTTGACCGTGCGGATATCACCGTTCAATAACGCAACCACCCTTTAATAACCGGGTATGCTGCATCAAAGGAAAACGCCATGACTACCGAACACCAATCCTTGCGTACAAGCGACATTGATTTTGTGCTCCACCCTTATACCAATGCCATCAAACACCGGGAAATTGGCCCGATTATCATCGAACGTGGTGAAGGCATTTATGTATATGATGATTCCGGCAACCAATTTATCGAAGGTATGGCGGGTCTCTGGAGCGTCGCCGTCGGTTTTAATGAGCAACGCCTGGTTGATGCAGCAACCCAGCAGCTAAAAAAACTCCCTTTCTACCACTCGTTTACTCACAAAACGCATACGCCATCCATCAAGCTCGCCGAACAGCTGGTTAAAAGCACCAACCATACAATGAGCCGCGCATTTTTTACCAACTCAGGCTCCGAAGCGAATGACACCGTCATAAAAATACTGTGGTATTACAACAATGCGCTAAATCGGCCCAAGAAAAAGAAAATCATTTCCCGACAACGGGCCTACCATGGCGTTACCGTGGCAACAGCAAGTCTTACCGGATTGGCCCCCAACCACACAGATTTTGATCTACCAATTCCACAGGTGCTACACACCCGTTGCCCCGACTTCTATCGCGAAGGACAGCCCGGGGAGACGGAGGAGCAATTTGCCCAACGGCTTGCCGATGAGCTCGAGGAGTTAATTCTGTCTGAAGGTGCCGACACAATTGCCGGTTTTATTGGTGAACCTGTAATGGGTGCAGGTGGCGTGGTAGTCCCTCCTAAAACTTACTGGCAACGAATTCAAGAAGTCTGCCGTAAATACGACGTTTTGATAATTGCGGACGAGGTCATTACCGGGTTTGGCCGCTTGGGCAAAATGTACGGGTCAGAAGTATTCGATATTGAACCCGATATGATGGTGTTGTCCAAGCAACTCACATCCTCCTACCTACCTTTTGCAGCCTTGTTAATTAATGAGAAGATCGACGACGTCATCTCCACCCACAGTGGCAAGCTAGGCGTCTTTGGGCACGGCTATACCGCCAGCGGACATCCTGTTGCTGCCGCGCTTGCCAGCGAAAACATAAGAATTATTGAAGAAGACGGGCTAGTAGAAAATGCCGCCAAAGTTGGCAAGGTATTACAAGCAAAATTACGGGAATTCCAGAATCACCCACTGGTGGGTGAGGTCCGTGGCCTGGGGCTTATTGCAGCCGTTGAACTGGTGGCCGATAAAACCACGCGTGCAAAATTTGATCCTGCCGGCTCTGTGGGCACTAAAATGGCACAGCGCTGCCATGAAAATGGCTTAATTGTACGCAACATTCAAGATACGATTGCATTTTGTCCGCCGCTCATAATTACCGAAGAACAGGTTAATGATATGGTGGCGCGTTTTGGTAAGTCCCTGGAGGAAGTGGCAGCAACGCTGTAAGCCTATTCAGAAACTTTGAGAATTACCGCTTGCGGGTCTTGGCCCAGGGCGGTTGGATTGCTGTGATGGGTGGTGGCGCATCCCTGATTCGAACAGGGGACCTGCGGATTATGATTCCGTCGCTCTAACCGACTGAGCTAATGCGCCGAAGTACGCTACTATACCATAAAAACAACGTGTGTAATAATGATTATTGTTTTATGCGCCTTTGTTGCTTTTTTGCGTCACTTTTTGCTTTCCAGCGATTATACCAGGGCCCAAGGGTAGGATGGGTAGCTAACCAAAGCCGCTGTTGCAACCAGGGGTAGCTACGGTTACGTACCGCAAAGCGATAGATATGGCCAGGGTCGCTACCGATGGTATTCTGGCCCCGTGCATCCGTCGTATACAAATATTCAAATCCCAGCTCGCGAGCCGTGGTTACGTAATCTGCATCAAAATAGCCTTGCGGCCAACATAGGTGCGCAGAAGCCCCGCCCAACTTTTCCTGTAGACACCGTTGGGAATCATGCAAGTCCTTACGTAACGCATCCGATTTCTGTTGGCTAGAGACACACAACTTATCCCACCGTTTATGCGTATGTGTATGGCTATGAAACTCAAACGTGCCAGTACGTCGCATCGCATACACTTCTTCCCAACGCAGCATGACGCGATCAGGTTCATTGCCAAACATCAAGTGTTTACTCTCCTGATGCGGGTACCAAGGCGGCAAAGCCTGCCCCTGCCCCTGATAGGGACGCATCGCGCCCTCTCCAATCAAGCCCGTAATAATAAACATGATTCCTGTCATCCCATATTTTTCTAATACAGGATGGGCATAGACCCAGTTATCAAGATAGCCATCATCAAACGTTAGAACCACGCTTTTTGGTGCCACGGCTTGCCCACGAAAAAAACCTTCAAGCTCAGCGGCTCCCAAGCTGCGATAGCCCTTTTCTGCCAAGCCTCGGATCTGCTGCTCAAAATGCTCGGCAGATACCGTTAATGAACCGCCTGTTGGCCCCACATGGTGGTACATCAATACCGGTATATTTTCACTCGACATATGCATTTGCCCGTTATAATAAGTCGCATTTTGTTACTTGATCGCCTAGAGGCATGTGTATGGCACAAGAAAATCCTAATATTGTCATATTTTTACGTAGCATGCGCTTTTTAGGGGGCCACGTTGTTACTTATCCCCTACTCCATCAGCTTAAATACAACTTCCCAACTGGATCCTTGACAGTTGTTGGAACCGACCCAATTGCCGGACATTATGAAACCACCCCATGGGTTAATCGTTATGTTCAAGCCCCTAATATTCACACAAAGCTTAAAACACTAAAAGATGCCAGCCACAGCTTCGTATTGCACTATTCTAGCGAACAATATGCCTTATTAACGGCACTCATGCGCACAAAAATACGAGTCGGGTTTAAGAACAATCGCATTATGGACTTCCTATGGACCCATGCGCCCAAGAAAAACGGAAATGATTATATTGCCTTAGCCAACCTAAAGCTACTGCAATGCCTGAAGCCCTTTAATCCCGAAGAGGCGGCCTTGAAGTGCATGCAAGACTATGCGGCCTTGGCAAAAGACCGCGTCGCTCCCACCTCTGTTGTTTTTATGCCCGGAGGAGGCGCGGGTGCTTATAAACGCTGGCCCCTTAAAAGCTACCTTGCTCTTGTACCGGCACTTAAAAACAAGTTGGGCCAAGACACCCGATTTAGTATTGTCACCGGCCCCCAGGAACAAGAAGAAATGCAAACCCTCCATAGCCTAAAGCGCAGCGATTTCAACATTGTCAATAATCACTCCATGCCGGCCCTGGCCGATTTATGTTTACAAAGCCAATTAATTATTGCCAATGATTGTGGCCCTTCGCATATTGCACAGCTATGTGGCCGACCCTACGTCGGTGTTTTTCATGCGCCCAATCCCTCTTGGTTTTGGGCACGTAAAACCGCTCGCTGCATTACCCCACCAACCTTAAATTACAACATTAATAGTATTCAAACACAGCATGTTCTTGAAGGGGTCGATCACGTGCTGGCAAGCTGATACTGTTTTGCCAGCGCCATAAAATCATCATATTTGGTATGTGCGATGCCTTCCTCGCGCAGCAAGGCATCGACTTGGGAAGCAACTTGTGCAGCTTTTGCTGCATCCAGGAATAAGAGGCGGCTACGGCGTGCCAATACATCCTCAACGGTTCGGGCATACTCGTACCGAACGGCATAACGAACCATCGCCGGGCTTAGGCCTGGTGTTAGATCCGTGTCACCGGGCTTTGCCAGCTTTTGAACCATGGCGGCCTCTGAGCCATAAGCGCTCAAGCCAGGCGCGTCAACAATACGCGCATGTTTTTCCACTGGGGCGCCTAATAATGGGAAGCTCCGGGTTTGACTGGCGGGTAAAGGCCCCAGCAACCCGTGACGGGTCATTTGCGCTAACACATCTTCAGCCATCACCCGATATGTGGTCCACTTACCCCCTGTCACGGTTACCAGGCCACTGTGGCTCACCTCAATTGTGTGCTCTCGGCTAATGGAACTGGTGCGCCCGGCCGTTGAGCGATTGGGCGTTACGAGGGGGCGTAATCCCACCCATACACTACGCACATCTTCACGACGTGGTGGGCGCGCCAAAACCTGTGCTGCTTCAGACAGAATGAACTCTATTTCATGCGCATAAGCCAAAGGCTCGGCGGGATGGTCTGAGCGCGGGGTATCCGTGGTACCCAACACCACTTTTCCTAACCAAGGCACCGCGAATAATACACGGCCATCCCGCGTTTTAGGAATCAATAAGGCATGATCACCTGGCAGGAACTCGGCATCAACTACCACGTGAACCCCTTGGCTTGCACTCACCAACGGTTGGTGCGGCATTTGATTTGCCTTATGGTCCAGCGCCCGAATGTCATCCACCCATACCCCCGTTGCATTAACAACCGCCTTGGCACGCAATGAGAACTCCTGCTGCGTTTCCTTATCAGAAATGGTTACGCCATTAAGGCGACCATGGTGATATTGCAGCTGCGTTACTTTGCAATAGTTAACCAGCAACGCGCCTTGTGCGGCAGCGGTGCGTGCGAGCGTAAGCGCCAGACGCGCATCATTGAACTGGCCGTCCCAATAACACACGCCGCCTTTTAATGCCTCTGGCTGAACTCCTGGTAATCGTTGCTTGACCTGTGCAGAGTTTAAAAACTGTGTGGGCTGCAACCCATATTTTCCCGCCAAGCGATCGTATACCTTTAGTCCCAAACCATAAAAAGGGGTTTGCCAACAGGTATAAGAAGGCATAACAAACGCGATTTCACTGGCCAGATGGGGTGCATTTCTTAGAATATGACGGCGTTCTTGCAAGGCTTCCTTCACCAAGCCAATATCGCCTTGCGCCAGATATCGCACGCCACCATGGGCCAACTTGGTCGCACGCGATGATGTGCCCTTGGCGAAATCCTCGGCCTCTAGTAAAACAACCGATAGCCCCCGTAAACTGGCATCCAGGGCGAGGCCCAAACCCGTGGCACCGCCCCCGATAATGGCAAGGTCAACCTGCCCCACGAAAGCTAGACGCTCCAACAGTTCGGAACGATCCGTTAATTGAGGATAAGATTCAGTAGAATGAAGAGGCATAATTGGGGAAAACCGGTTATATCTCGCGCTTGTCGCCATTTTGGCAAGCGATTACACTTCCACCATGTTACCCAGGCACCCACGCAATAATGAGCTATTTACTCGCATTAGATCAAGGTACCTCAAGCACGCGCAGTGTGGTCTTTAATGATAGTGGCCAGATTGTTGGCCTAGCGCAGCAAGAGCACCAACAATTTTATCCCAGGGAGGGTTGGGTCGAACACGATCCGCTGGAAATTTGGCGCACGCAACTTGATACGGCGCGCCAGGCCATACATAAAGCTCATATTAAACCACAAGAGATAGCTGCTGTCGGGATCACCAACCAACGTGAAACCACGGTGTTATGGAATACCGAAACGGGCGAACCACTTTACCCCGCCATTGTTTGGCAAGATCGCCGCTCAGAATCTTATTGCGCGAAACTCCGAGAAAAAAATCTGGAAGACACAATTATTCAGCGCACAGGCTTACGCATTGACGCCTATTTTTCTGGTACAAAGCTGCAGTGGCTCTTTGACAATGTCCCCCAAGCACGCCAGCTTGCCCAGGCAAACCGGCTCGCCTTTGGAACAATTGATAGCTGGCTCATTTGGAAACTCACAAAAGGGGAAGCCCATGTCACCGACGTCAGCAACGCCTCACGTACCCTGCTGTTTAATATTAAAGAAAACCAATGGGATAAGGCGCTGTTAGATGCCATGGACATTCCCGCAACAATACTTCCCACAGTGTTGCCCTCCGCAGGGTTTTTTGGGACGGTTCATCCAGAACAATTTGGACATGCCATTCCTATTAGTGGTGTAGCGGGCGACCAACAAAGCGCCTTGTTTGGCCAAGCTTGCTTTACGGCCGGCATGGCTAAAAATACCTATGGTACAGGCTGCTTTATGCTGATGAATACCGGCCATAATTTTCAAGTGTCAAAACATGGATTGGTGACCACCAGTACCGCTCAAATCACTGCACAACCAGAATACGCCTTGGAAGGCAGCGTGTTTATTGCGGGTGCTGTCGTGCAGTGGCTACGCGATGGCTTGAAAGCCATAAAAAACAGTCGTGATATCGAGGCGCTGGCGGGCAGTGTGCCAGATTCCGGCGGCGTACATATTGTTCCCGCTTTTACGGGGCTAGGCGCGCCCTGGTGGAAACCCAATGCACGCGGAATTATTACCGGTATTACGGGTGGCACGCACCTCGGTCATATTGCACGTGCCGCCATAGAAAGCATCGCATTTCAAAGCGCTTCCGTGTTACAAGCAATGAGCCAGGATGCTCGCAATTGGGGTGGGCAAGCCCTTACCGAGTTACGGGTTGACGGCGGCGCCAGCGTCAATAACGCGCTTATGCAATTTCAAGCGGATCTCCTGGGCATCCCCGTTGTTCGGCCTACCAATGTGGAAACCACTGCGTTAGGCGCGGCCTGGCTTGCTGGCCTGGGATGTGGAATGTATCAGGATACCGACGTTCTTCAGCAGGCCTGGCAACAAGAGCGTGTCTTTGAACCAAAAACATCACGTGATGAGGCGACTGAACGCATGGCAACTTGGGAACATGCGGTACGCCAAGCATGCACGGACTAGCCTAAGGAACCTCGAATAATGTTACAAAAAACCGTACTGGCCATTGCTGTCTTTTTTATTATTCTATTAGCATTGACTTTTGGTGAAGGCGTTGCTACACAATTGCTGGCATGGATCTCGCATCTAACCGGGCTCGTGCTCTATAACTTCACCGACATCGCCATTGCCATTAAAACGTATGTACAAGCACATTCCAGTAAGGTTATTTTAGCGGTTATTTTGACAATACCAGTGTGCCTATGGCTATGGCGGCGCCCCGAGGGGGATCTCAAAAACCCCAGCGTCAATCGAAAAATTGCCATTATCTTGGCACTTTGCCTTGGTTGGCTGGGCGCGCATCGCTTCTACCTAGGACAAATTGGCTGGGGCTTTACCTATTTAATCTTGTTCTACTTGATCCCACCATTAGCGATTCTTGCTGGTTTGGTTGATACGGTACGCTACTTGTTCATGAACGAAGCTGATTTCCCCGGCGCCCGCGCCCTCTAAGCCCTATAAAACATGCATATTGTCACATTGGCGAAGGCGGCAACAGCGCCTACACATGCCCGTTGCGATGAAGCGTTAATACAAGCTGCCATTATGCGTGGCCCTAGTGCCAGCGTGTGGCAAATGCCCGATTGTCTCGTCGTACCTCGCACCTATCGTGCGGCAGCCAACTTTACAGCAGTTAGTAACCGTTTCAAGCAACAAGGACTGCCCATTGACATACGGCATTCCGGCGGTGGCGTCGTGCCCCAAGGAAAAGGCATACTAAACATTAGCCTGGCGTGGTGCCAGGCGGGAAGACCATTGGCGTATTCCGATAGGGCCTATAAATTCCTTTGCGCGGCAATTGGTCAAATTCTTGCACGCTTTAATGTTGCCAGTCACGCACAAGCGATACAAGGCTCATTTTGTGATGGCCGTTTTAACGTGGCCAGCAAAAGTGCGAATGGCAGCATTAAAAAAATAGCCGGGACGGCGCAACTATGGCGACATCACCGATCAG
>Ga0209487_1002688_pt1 | contig 14360 bp, 12 predicted proteins | sample Poulit2012_FD_187524 | JGI IMG/M metagenome (GOLD analysis project Ga0209487, IMG submission 187524) | Agricultural soil microbial communities from Georgia to study Nitrogen management - Poultry litter 2012 (SPAdes) (version 2) | ecosystem: Environmental > Terrestrial > Soil > Agricultural land... | reverse complement strand
GGCGGCGGGGTGACGGGCACGCTCAGAAGAAGATCATCCTGTCGACCGCCATCGCCAGGAAGATGAGCGCCAGGTAGCTCATCGAGTACAGGTACAGCGGCAGTGCGGCCTTGCGGTCGACCTTCTCGCCGGCGGCCACGACCAGGTAAAGGCGGTACAGCCGCAGCGCCAGTACGACGTTCAGCAGCAGCGCCGCGATCACGTAGAGCACCGACATCTCGCTCATCACGAACGGGATGATGGTCAGGGCGACGGTGAGGACCGCGTACATGACCATCTGCATGACGGTGGCCCGGTCACCGATGACGATCGGCGCCATCGGTACCCCCACGTTGCGGTAGTCCTCCTTGATCATCAGCGCCAGCGCCCAGAAGTGCACGGGCGTCCACATGAACACGATGCCGAACAGGCACCAGGCGAGCAGGCTCAGCTCGCCGGTCACCGCGGCCCAGCCGACCAGGGGCGGGATGGCACCGGCGGCTCCGCCGATGACGATGTTGTGCCAGGTGGTGCGCTTGAGCCAGATCGTGTAGATGATCACGTAGAAGGCGATGCCGGCCCACGACAGGAGCGCCGCCAGCAGGTTCGAGGTCGCCCAGATGATCACGAACGACAGCACGGTCAGGGTGGCCGCGAAAATGTGGGCGTTGCGGGTCGAGATGAGTTCGTTGGCGACCGCGCGCTTCGAGGTGCGCTTCATGCTCAGGTCGATGTCGCGGTCGATGATCATGTTGTACACACCGGCAGCTCCGGCGGACATGTAACCGCCGATCAGCACACCGGTGAGCAGCAGGAAGCCGGGCCAGCCACCGGCCGCGATGAACATCGCACCGACGGTGGTGAGCAGCAGCAGGCTGATGACCCTCGGTTTGGTGAGGGCCAGGTAGTCACGCCAGGTGGCGCGGGGGGCGGGCAGGGTCACTGTGGTTTCAGACATTCAGATTCAGACATTCTCCAGCTTCGTCATGGACGGGCGCAACGCCACCGCCTTCTGCGGCAGACGATACCCCAGGGTTGAGAGCGCAGCAGCAGTGAACACTGCGAAGATGGCTACTGCCAGTGCGAGATGGATGATCTGCAGGACGACCGGTGCCATCAGGATGAAGTTGATGAAACCGACAGCCAGCTGGCCCAGGTACAGGCCGAACAGCAGCTGAGCGAGCGGCCGGGAATCTTCGACCGGTTTGATCATGCGGGCGAATCCGAGGGCGAGCAGCAGGAATATCCCCGTGCCGACCGCGATGATCGGATGGAGGATGCGCAGCCGCACCAGCGGGTGAGAGTCCGGATCGAAGTCCATCGCCACTCCCTCAGCCAGCGTCTCGGCCGGGAACATGGTGTTGCCCATCGCGGCGATGCCGCCGGTGAACATCATCACCAGCATCAGCACCAGGCCGAGGCTGAACACGGTGGTGAGCAGCGGCTGCTGGCCCAGCTGCAGCGGCCAGCCGGGTGTGCGCTTGCGCGAGAACACCAGCACCCCGGAGAGCGCTCCCATCAGCAGCATGGAGTTCACCAGGTGGGCAGCCACCATGATGCCGCGGGCGGTGGAGACGTTATCACCGGTCAGTTCGAACAGCACGGTGGCCGCCCCGAGCAGCGCCTCGATGATGACGAGGACGAAAGCTGCGCCGCTGAACCACCAGAAACCGGGCCGCTCCGCCCGCAGCTGCCAGGCCCGGATGAGCAGCCAGACCGCCAGCAGCAGGACTATGCCCGACAGTGTGCGGTGGCTGTACTCGATCAGCATCTGCTGGTTGAAACTGAGCGGCACGATCTCGCCGTGACACGTGGGCCAGTGACTGCCACAGCCTGCCCCCGAACCGGTAGCCCGGACGAAAGCGCCCTGCAGTATGACCACGGTGTTCATCACGAACGCCCAGATGGCCAGCTTCTCAATGTTTACGCGAAGGAATCGCACCATACCCCTACCCTTGTTCAAGCGAACCCGCACCAGTGTGCGGTTACGTGATAGCCTGCGCCGTCGCAGGCGGGTGATGAAGGCACACGGCCTTCTCACAGTCACTGGTAATGATACAGCTCAGTTCAGGGCGGACGCTGTATCTGACATCCAGCACAGTGTCCGCCCGCAGCTGCAGGAGATCTGGGGCGGGGGTGCGACACCTGCAGTGAAGTTACAAGTTTGTCAGCACCGGAGGAGATTTTGATCAAGAGGCTCACACTCATCGCCATCGCCTTCTGCGCATTGCTCACCACGCATGGCTTCGCGCAGGACGCAGTGGATAACGACGCAGCAACCAACGTCGACAACGGGAACCTGTATCTGTCACTCGGTGAATGCGAACTGGCCCAGTACTACTTCCGCGAGGCCGTACGCCAGGATCCTTCCAACGCCGAAGCGCACCTGGGCCATGGCCGCGCCCTGGCCTGCCGCCACGCCTACGACCTGGCCATCGAGAGCCTGGGAGAAGCGATCAGCGCCGATCCCAACCTGACGATGGCTTACGTGCACCTGGCACTCACCTACCAGTCGCAGTACCTGACCGATCCCGAGCGCTACCCCAGCATGCTCAGCCAGGCACTCACTGTGCTGTCCAATGCCGAGCGGATCGCGCCGGGCAACACCCAGGTGCTGAACACCAAGGGCGTCATCCTGTTCCAGCTTGGCGAGTTCGAAGATGCCCGGGAAGCCCTTGAGCACGCCGCGGAGAGCGGACGGAATGACGACAGCATCACCAACCGCATGCAGAGCGTCATCCAGGTGAACCTGGGCAAGACGTACCGCGACCTGGGCAGCCTGGATCAGGCGGTAAGCGCCTTCCGCCGGGCCGTGGTGCTCGACCCGGCCAGCGCCGCCGCGCACAGCAACCTGGGCAACGCCCTGTTCCGCACGGGTGATTGCGAAGCCGCTGAGTACGAACTGCAGCAGGCCGTCTCGATCGCACCAGACAACCTCTCTGCCGTGTCCGACCTGGCGATCACCCTGTTCGAATGTGGCAAGGTAGCTGAATCGGTACCGCACTTCGAACATGCGATCCAGCTGGACGGCTCCATCTTCCTGCCACCGCTCTACACCTACCTGTCACGTGGCCTGGTGACCCTGGGCCGTTACGACGAAGCGGTACGCCGGGCAGCCAACGCCGCTTCACTGTGGCCCATCACCGCCGACGCCCGTTACTGGCTCGGAGCCGCCTACTGCGCCCGTGGCCAGATCGATGACGACCAGCGTGCCATGGAAGCGTTCGAAGGTGCCCTGGAGCTTGAAGCCGATCATGAACTTGCCGGCGCCGCGGTAGCCGGAGGGGGCTGCTCAGCCCTCTGAACCGGCCTGCAGCAGCGGGCTAGAGCGCAAGTAGCAGACCCGGCCCCGGCCGGGTCTGTTTCATGTTAGACTTGCGCGGTTTGGCGTGCCGGCAGCGGGATGTCCGTCACGTCAATCACAGAGGGTGCAGCCCGCGCGTTGCGGAAGCGGCCCTGAATCCAGACTCAACGTCCCGCCTGTGGAGGAACAACACATGTCTTACCTCGGAATGAAGCAGCTCCTGGAAGCCGGCGTGCACTTCGGTCACGAAACGAAGCGCTGGAACCCGAAGATGAAGCGTTACATCTTCGCGGAGCGCAACGGCATCTTCATCATCGACCTGCAGAAGACCCTGGTCGAGAGCGAGAAAGCTTTCGACTACCTGCGCGACCTGGCTGCCGCCGGCAAGACGATCCTGTTCGTCGGCACCAAGAAGCAGGCCCAGGAGATCCTGGCCGCTGAAGCGAAGCGCGCCGGCATGCCTTACGTGAACGAGCGCTGGCTCGGTGGGCTGCTGACGAACTTCCGCACCATCCGTGGCCGCGTCGAGCGTCTCAAGGAACTCGAGAAGTGGTTCGAGGACGAATCGATCCTGCGCTTCACCAAGAAGGAACAGATCGACCTCGGCAAGGAACTGCAGCGGCTGCAGCGCTACCTCGGCGGGATCCGCGACATGAACCGCCTGCCGGACGTCCTGTTCGTCATCGACCCGGCCAAGGAAGCGATCGCCGTGCGCGAGGCCAACAAACTGAACATCCCGGTCGTGGCACTGGCTGATACCGACAGCGACCCGGACCTGCTCGACTACATCATCCCCGGCAACGACGATGCGATCCGTTCGATCCAGCTGGTCACGGCCCGCCTGTCGGACCTGATCGTCGAAGTCCGTGGCGGTGCCGACAGCGGAGAAGCCACCCCGGAACCGGTCGTCCAGCCTGAGGCTGCAGGCGAGGAAGCCAGCCCGCTGCGCGAGTTCTCCTCGGCTGAAGAGACGATCCGTCAGGCCGTCGGCCTCGATACGGGCAGTGCAGAAGACACCACCGCCCAGGCTGAACCCGCAGCTGCTGACGCAGAGCAGGAAGCGGCACCCGCGCAGCAGGACTGAGCCGCGCTTGCGCCCGGTCCGGATCGGGCAACGACTGAACAGTAGTTTCGTATAGGAGATGAACAGACGATGGCAGTAACAATGGAGAACATCAAGAAACTGCGCGCCATGACCGGCGCCGGCATGATGGACGTCAAGAACGCGCTGACCGAGACCGCAGGCGACCTGGACAAGGCCGCCAGCCTGCTGCGCGAGCGGGGCATCGCCAGTGCCTCGAAGAAGGCCGACCGCGAAGCCGCCGAAGGCTTCATCGGCTCTTACGTCCACCACAACGGCAAGATCGCCACCCTGGTGGAGCTGAACTGCGAGACCGACTTCGTCGCGCGCAACGAGAACTTCCAGTCGCTTGCCCGCGAACTGGCCATTCACGTCGCGATGGCAGAGCCGACCTACGTCAACCGCGAGCAGGTACCCGCCGAAGAGGTGGAGGCCGAGCGCAACCGCCTGACCGAGGAAGCCAAACGTGAAGGCAAGCCGGAGAACGTCATCGAGCGGATCGTGGAAGGCCGTCTCGACAAGTTCTACTCCGAGATCGTGCTGCTCGACCAGCCCTACATCAAGGACGACAAGAAGACCGTCGGTGAGCTGCTGGCGGAGAACATCGCCACCATCGGCGAGAACATCCAGGTAGGCAGCATCGCCCGAATCGCCGTAGGAGAGTAAGGTGCGGCGCGTCCTGCTGAAACTATCCGGGGAGTTCCTGGCGGGCAGCCAGGGCTTCGGGGTATCACCGGACGCCACCATGTCACTTGCACAGGAGATCGCCGCGGCACTGAGCCGCGGCGTTCAACTGGCGATAGTCGTCGGTGGCGGCAACTTCTGGCGCGGAGCGCAGCATGGCCGGGGCATGGATCCCGCCACGGCCGACTACGTCGGCATGCTCGGCACCGTCATGAACGCCATGGCGCTGCAGGACGCCCTGGAACGCGCCGGCGTAGACACCCGGGTACAGACCGCCATCAGCATGCAGGCCGTCGCTGAACCGTACATCCGGCGCCGGGCGCTGCGGCACCTTGAGAAAGGCCGGATCGTCATCTTCGGCGGTGGGACCGGCAACCCGTTCTTCACGACCGACACGACCGCGGTACTGCGGGCGCTGGAGATCGACGCCGACATGGTGCTGATGGCCAAGAACAAGGTCGACGGCGTGTACAGCGAGGATCCGCGCACCAACCCGGACGCGGAGCGGTTCGATCACCTGACCTACCTTGACGTGCTGAACCAGGGCCTGCAGGTCATGGACGCCACCGCCGTCAGCCTGTGCATGAGCCGCAATATGCCGATCACCGTGTTCGACATCTTCGCTCAGGGCAACCTGAAGAAGCTGCTCGACGGTGAACGCATCGGAACCCTCATCAGCGCAGATAACCCCTGAGACACGTGTCTTTTCCGCGGCCTCCTGTCCGTCGCGGTACACTTGTGCGAATGCAACTGCGCCGTGGCTGCAGCCAGGCACACTGGAGGAAGCTATGAACACCGTGCTGAAAGAGACACGCGACCGGATGCAGAAGTCCATCGAGGCGTTCGAGTCCAACATCAGCAGCATCAGAACCGGGCGCGCCAGCCCGTCCCTGCTCAACCGGGTCAACGTCAGTTACTACGGTTCCAGCACCCCGCTCAACCAGCTCGCGAACGTATCCAGTCCCGATGCGCGCACCCTGGTCATCACCCCGTTCGACAAGAGCGCCATCGCTGACATCGAGAAAGCCATCCTGGAAGCGGACCTGGGCCTGAACCCGAACAACCGCGGTGACGCTGTCTACATCACCGTGCCAGCCCTGAACGACGAACGCAGGCGCGACCTGGTGAAGCAGGTGAAGAACCTCGCCGAGGAAGCGCGGGTAGCAGTGCGCAACATCCGCCGGGACGCCAACGACGAGCTGAAGGAGATGGAGAAGGAAGCCCTCATCAGCGAGGACGACCTGCGTAACGGGGAAAGCGAAGTCCAGAAGGTCACTGACGAGTTCATCAGGCTCGTCGACCAGAGGGTGAAGGCCAAAGAAGAAGACATAATGGCCGTCTGAACATGACCGCCCGACCGGCGCAGCGGCGCTTCCCGTTCCTGCGGGTGCTTTCGGGCCTGGCAGCGGTCCTGGCCACCGCACTCGTGCTGTGGGTCGGGCTGCCGCTGCTGGCTCCGGCCTGGCTGATCCTGACGTTCATCGGACTGGCCGAGTACGAGAGCATGCTGCGGCTGCGGGGCATCCCCATCAGGCTGCACAGCCTGTGGGTCGCGACCCCGCTTACACTTGTCGCCGCGCTGCCCGCCGACATGCTCAACAACCTGGGCCTGCCGGCGATGATCGGCGACACGACCTCGTGGCGCGAGCTGCTGCTCATCCTGGTCGCCGTCTGGCTGGTGGTGCTCGAACTGATCCGGCCCAACCGCAACTCACTCAGCTCCGTCGTCTTCTCGCTGTTCGGCTACGTCTACATCCCCTGGCTGTTCAGTTTCATGCTCACCCTGCGCTACGTTCCGGACGCCAGCAGCGGCTTCTGGTACCTGGCGCTGCCGATGGTGGCAGTGGTCGCTTCAGACGTGGGGGCTTACACGATCGGCTCCCTGTTCGGCCGCACCAAACTCGTGCCGGCCATCTCGCCGAACAAGACCGTCGAAGGAGCGTTCGGCGGCCTGGCTTTCTCCGTCACCTTCGTGCTGGGCCTGCACTGGCTCGCCATCAACGTGTTCGAAGCCGATATCCACGCCGGTAACGTGCTGCTGTTCGCGCTGGTCGTCGGGGCCGCCAGCCAGGCCGGTGACCTGTTCGAAAGCCTGCTCAAACGCTGGGTCGGCGTGAAGGACTCCGGGCGGCTGCTGCCCGGTCATGGCGGCGTCCTCGACCGCATCGACTCTCACCTGTTCGCCATCGCGTTCTCTTACCTGTTCATCGCCCTGTTCGCCCTCTGAACGGCAGTCAGGGCAGCGCGGACCCCGGGGGTGAGTAGATGAACAGCCGACGCATCGCAACCGCTGCCGGACTCATCGCCGTTGCTTTCCTCATGGCGTTCCTGCTGTGGCCGCTCGCGGTTATCCTGCAGCGCAGCCTGGGCAGTATCAGCGGGATCGGCGCGGTACTCAGCGACCCGTGGTACCTGCGCGTCGCCGGCTTCACCTTCGGCCAGGCACTGTTGTCGACGGTCCTGACGCTGCTGGCGGGACTGCCGGCCTCACTGCTGTTCTCCCGGCTCGACTTCCCCGGCAAGCGCCTGCTGCGCAGCGCCTTCACCATCCCGTTCGTCATGCCGGCCGTCGTGGCCGCGATGGGCTTCCTGGCGCTGCTCGGACCCCGCGGCATAACCGGCGTGAACCTGCAGGGCAGCTTCGCGATCATCATGCTCGCCCACGTGTTCTACAACAGTTCACTGGTGATCCGTATCGTCGGTTCGTACCTGGAAGCGGTCGCACCGCGCCTGGAGCAGGCAGCCCTCAGCCTCGGCGCCTCGCCGCTGCGGGTCCTGTGGCGGCTGACGCTGCCGCTCGCCCGGCCGGCGATACTGGCCGCGGCGGCACTCGTGTTCGTGCTGACCTTCACCTCGTTCGGCGTCATCCTCATCCTCGCGCCCGGCTACGCGACCCTGGAGGTAGAGATCTACCGGCTGACGGCGCGGCTGCTGCAGCTGGAGACCGCGGCTGTCCTGGCACTGCTGCAGCTCGTCGTGGTGGCGGTCAGCACCGTGTTCTACACCCGCTGGCAGGCGAAGCTGGCGCTGCCGGTGACGGGCGTCAGCCAGCAGCTGCCGCGTGCCCGGCCCCGGCAGCTGCTGCTGGCGCTAGTGGTCCTGCTGCCGGTCGCGCTGCTCGTCCTGGCACCACTGGTCGCGCTGGCAGTGCAGGTGTTCCTGCCGGGCGGAGGGGGCCAGCCGGGCCTGCAGGCGTTCCGGCATCTGGCTGAGGCGCGGCCCACGGCCCTGTTCCCGGGTGCCACCCGGGTGGTGCTCAACTCGCTGCTGTTCGCCTCCGCCAGCATGCTGCTGGCACTGCTCGTCGGCAGCTGTTTCGCCCTGGCGGTCGTCCGGGCCGGCTGGCGCTGGCTTGACAGCCTCAGCCTGCTGCCGCTCGCGACCAGTGCGGTCACGCTCGGTTTCGGTTACCTGCTCGCCTTCCCCGGCCTGGCGCTGAGCCCCTGGGGCATGGTGCTGGCCCACACGCTGATCGCCTTCCCGTTCGTAACCCGCAGTATCCTGCCCGCACTGCGCGGCATCCCGCCCAGCCTGACCCAGGCTGCCGCCAGCCTCGGCGCCAGTGAAGGCTCCCGGCTGCTGCGCGTCGAGCTGCCGCTGCTCGTGCCGGCGCTGCTGACAGCGGGCGCGTTCGCCTTCGCGATCTCACTCGGTGAGTTCGGTGCCAGCCTGGTCATCAGCCGACCCGAGTACGCGACGATACCGGTAGCGATCTTCGACCGGCTCGGCCGGCCGGGCGCCGCGAACTACGGGGCGGCCCTGGCGCTGTCACTGCTGCTCATGGTGATCACCGCCGCGGTGATGCTGCTGCTGGAGCGGTCGCCACGCACGGAAATATGAAGGCGATAACCGATACACTCTAGGTGATATGCGCCTCGTCAATCCCAATTTCATCACCGAGGTTATCGACCGCGACCTTGCCAGTGGCAAGCATGACGAGGTCGTCACCCGTTTCCCGCCCGAGCCCAACGGCTACCTGCACATAGGTCACGCCAAGGCGATCATCGCTGATTTCGGCATCGCCCAGGATTATGGCGGCAGGACGTACCTGCGGATGGACGACACCAACCCGACGACCGAAGACATGGAGTACGTCAGGGCGATCCACGAGGACGTCCGCTGGCTCGGTTTCGAACCCGATGCGCTCACTTACGCCTCTGACCAGTTCGAGGAGATGTACCGCTGGGCCATCCACCTGATCAAGGAAGGCAAGGCGTACGTCGACAGCCTGAGCGAGGAGGAGATCCGCGAGTACCGCGGCACCGTAACCGAGCCGGGCCGTGAAAGCCCCTACCGCAACCGGAGCGTCGAGGAGAACCTCGATCTGTTCCGCCGCATGCGGGCGGGCGAGTTCGAAGACGGTGAGCACGTGCTGCGCGCGAAGATCGACATGAGCGCGAAGAACATGCTGATGCGTGACCCGCTGCTGTACCGCATTCGGCACGCTGAGCATTACCGCACCGGGGATGACTGGCCGATCTACCCGCTGTACGACTACGCTCACCCGCTGACCGATGCCCTCGAGGGGGTGACCCACAGCCTCTGCTCACTGGAGTTCGACAACAACCGGGAAGTGTACGACTGGGTGGTGGAGAACACCGTCGACGGGCCCAAGCGTCCCCACCAGTACGAGTTCTCACGCCTGCAGCTTGATTACACCGTGCTCAGCAAGCGCAAACTCGTTCAGCTGGTGGACGGCGGCGTCGTGGACGGTTGGGACGACCCGCGCCTGCCGACCATCGCCGGGTTGCGCCGCCGTGGGGTGACGCCCGAGGCGATCCATGATTTCGCCAACCGCGTCGGCGTCACCAAGGTGAACAGCCGCACTGATCCCGCGCTGCTGGAGTTCAGCATCCGCGAGGACCTGAACACCAAAGCTCCCAGGGTGATGGCGGTCATCGAACCGCTGCGGGTCAGCCTGACAGGCCTGGACGGCGAACCGCTCAGCCTTGATGCACCGTTGTGGCCCGATGACGTCGACCGGGAAGGCTCACGCCAGCTGACCCTGGGTCCGGAGCTGTACATCGAACAGGCTGATTTCCGCATCGACCCGCCCGCCGGCTACCGGCGGCTGGCGCCGGGCGAAGCGGTCCGGCTGCGGCATGGCCCGGTCATCCGCTGCGACAGTTTCGATGTCGATGAGGACGGCAACCCGGTCCGGCTCCACTGCACCGTCTGGCCCGAGTCGGTCGGCGGAGCAGCACCGGAAGGCGTGAAGGTCCGCTCAGTGATCCACTGGCTGGACGCAGAAACTGCACTGCCGGCGGAGTTCCGCCTGTACGACCGGCTGTTCACCGTGCCGGATCCCGATACGGGCGACGACTGGCTCGCTCACGTGAACCCGGAATCGCTGGTCGTGCGGCATGGTTTCGTGGAGAGTGGCCTGGCTGAAGCAGCAGCTGACCAGCGCTTCCAGTTCGAACGGCTCGGCTATTTCTGGCAGGACCCGGTTGATTCTGCGCCGGACCGGCTGGTGTTCAACCGCATCGTCACCCTGAAGGACTCGTGGGCCAGGCAGGCGGAACAGCCCGCCGCCAGGACTGCCCGGAAGCAGCCAGCGGCCGCGCAGTCCGGCCGTGAGGAGCAGCCGCGCCACTTCGATGCGGAGACTGTCGCGCTGGCGGAGCGTTACGGCCTGGAGGCTGAGACCGCAGCGGTGCTGACCGAGCGGCCTGACCTGCAGCAGTACTTCCTGGAGGCACTGACGGAGGCCCCTGACCACGCCCTCGAACTCGCCAACTGGACCGTCAACGAGGTGCTGCGTGAGGCCCGCGATGGTGACGCCCTGGAACTGCCGCTGAAACCTGGTCACCTGGCTGAACTGGTGCAGCTGATCAGCAGCGGTGACATCTCTGCCAGAACCGGCAAGGAGGTTTTCGCAGAAACGCTGGCGAGCGGCGCATCCCCTGCCCAGATCGTGGCTGACAGGGGCCTCAGGCAGGTGAGTGACACCAGTGAGCTGCGCAGTATAATTGACGGCATACTGGCTGATCATCCGGATCAGGTGGCTGCCTGGAAAGGTGGCAAGACCGGGCTGGCCGGCTTCTTCGTCGGGCAGCTGATGAAGGCGACCGGCGGCCAGGCGAACCCGCAGCTTGCCCGCGAACTCGTCGAGGAGCGGCTGCGGGAAGCCGCCTGAGCGGGGGGGACGTTTGTAGCTCGCGCCCGGGGCGTTCAGCGGTACATCATCAGGTAGCAGAGGAAGGACGGACGAGATGACCAGAACCGTTTACTACCAGGAACCCGCGATCAGCCGCTTTCTTTTCGCCTCCCCTTACATGGCGCCGTTTTGGCTGGTGCTGCGGATCTGGCTCGGCTGGAGCTGGCTCAGCAGCGGCTGGGGCAAGGTGCAGAACCCGGCCTGGGTCGGCGAGAACGCCGGAGCAGCCATAACCGGTTACCTGCAGGGTGCGCTGGCACGCGCTGGCGGTGACTCCCCCTCGGTGGCCGGCTGGTACGCCTGGCTGATCGACAACGCCTTCCTGCCCAACGCAACGCTCATGAGCTACATGGTCGCTTTCGGCGAGGTCGCTGTGGGTGTGGCCCTCATCCTGGGCCTGCTGACCGGTCTGAGCGCCTTCTTCGGCGGCTTCATGAACGTCAGCTTCCTGCTCGCCGGCACCCTGTCGACCAACCCGATCATGTTCATGGTTGCGACCTGGATCGTGCTCGCCTGGCGCGTCGCAGGCTACTGGGGTCTCGACTACTTCATCCTGCCGCGACTCGGGGCGCCCGCCGGACCGACGATGGATGACGGCAGCACGCCTGCCCGGACGGTTCCCCAGCGGCAACGCGCCTGACATCACTGACCCATCAGCAACAACGAAGCCCGGCTTGAAGCCGGGCTTTCGATCATTTCGGATTTCGGGTCAGGCCTGAAGACCTGACGGGCCTGTTGTGCTCAGTAACGCTGGCGACCACCGAAACCGCCATCGCGGTATCCACGGTCGTTGTCACTTGCGGGAGCAGCGTTCGTCACGACGACGTTGCGGGCCTGGGGGCCTTTCTGGCCTTCACCCACGTCGAACTCAACTTCGTCGCCTTCGTTGAGGTTACGGTAGCCGTCGCCGCTGATGGCGGAGAAGTGCACGAACAGATCGGCACCGCCATCATCCTGGGCGATGAACCCGTAGCCTTTTTCGCCGCTGAACCACTTGACTTTACCTGTAGCCATTCTCTTTCCTATCCACCTGCGCGGTTTCACCGGCAGGCACTACTAGCTTCCGGCTGAAGCCGGTGTCCTGACACCGCCGTATGCGTTTGTCCGAACCGCCATAAGCTTACACTGTCTGCGCCCCGCATGTATGGTGTTGCACGTCACGGTCCTGAAGCTCCCTCGGGGACTTCGTCCTGCCCCAGCTCGGCCAGCGCCCGTTCCAGTGCCTCCTCAGCCAGTTCGGTCAGCGTGTGGCTGCGCAGCCACACGAGCCGTACCCGGGGGTAGAAGCCCAGCCGTTGCCGGGCCGCAAGCGCGTAGATCGCCAGCTGGCTCAGGTAAGCGTCCGGATCCGGCCGGACGTCGGTCTTGTAATCGTCCAGCCACCACTGGCCCGAGGCCAGGTAGAGCCGGTCGATGGTGCCCTGCCACACCGTGCCGGCATGGCTGATCGCGACCGGCAGCTCAGCCTCATCATGTTCCCTGTCGGCCACGCTTGGCAGCAGGCTGCCGAGCATGGCCCGGTACCCGGCCAGCAGCTGCTGCACTTCGTCCGCGATGCCGCTGCGCTCGGCAGCGCTGAACGGGAACATCACTTCCTGGGCCAGCAGATCACCGGTGAGTCCAGGGTCAGCCGGATCCCAGCCGTAGGCGATCGCTGCATGCAGCAAGGTTCCGACCGCAGCCGGTTTCGTCACCACGGTGCCCGGTTCCTGCAGCTGGCCCTGTCCCTGCAGCGGTTCGCCGCCCCCTTCAGCACCTTCCGGCTCCCTGCGCAAGCTTGAAGGACTCATGACCGGCTGGAAGCGCCCGCGGCTGAACACGGCTGCGGTCCAGGCTGCCGCCGGCAGCTGGACAGCCTCATGGCGCCGTTCAGGCAACTCCCGCCCGAGCTCCGGGTCATAACCGTGCAGCTGAACTTTCACGCCGGCAGGGGGCGGCTCCTCACTGCCGGGACCAAGCCCCAACCGGACGAGCAGCTCCGCCCATACCTGCGGCTTGCGCCGGCTGCTGGCCGTCATGATCAGGCGGTTGCGGGGCCGGCTGATGGCGACGTAGAACTGACGGTACAGTTCCTGCAGCTCAAGTTCCGAGCCGGCAGCGGCAAGCGCAGTGAAGGCCTCGCTGCCCTGCAGGGCGACGGAACCGTCCTGGCGGCTGACCAGCAGCCGGTCGCGGGCCGGGGGCCGGCCGCGGCCGATGTCGAATATCGCTGTCAGCGGCCATTCGAGTCCCTTGGCGGTGTGGACGGTGACGAGGCTGACCCCGTCTCCGGCTTCAGGTACTTCGGCCACGCGCGAACGGGCGTGGCGCTCGATGCGGCTCAGCAGCAGTTCGAGGTCAGCAGGCGGACTGGCTGCCACCCCGAGCAGCAGCGCGTCGAGGTTGGCGCGCTGGCGCCGACCGAGCCAGTCGGCGAAGCGGCGGCCCCGGGCGAGCGGCTCGCGCAGCACCCCCTGCAGGGCAGCCAGCGGCCGCTCTCGCGCCAGTTCCTGCAGCCTCGCCAGCGAATGCGCCAGTGAACTGTCGATGTCCCGCAGCGCCTCCAGCCGATCCTCGGCCTGCAGCACCTGGCTGACCTCGTGCAGCCCGAGCTGAGCGAAAGGCGAACGGAGCCAGGCCGCGAACGCCGGTCCCCGGGCCGAGATGCCGCTGCGCAGCGCGTTGGCCAGGTCTCGGATCTCCTGCCGCTGGTAGAAACCGCGGCCGCTGGCCAGCACCGCCGGCACTCCTGCGTTCAGCAGCGCCCGCTGGGCCAGCTCCAGTGAACCGTGGGTGCGGGCGATGACTGCCATGTCTTCCCAGGCGGTCCCGGCGGCATGCGCGTCAGCGAGCAGACGCGCCAGCAGCCGGGCCTCCTGGTTGCGCAGAGCGGCGATCGGCAGGTCGTCACTCACCCAGTGAAGTTCGACGCTGCCTGCGGCAGCCGCCTGGCTGCCGGCGCTGACGACCGGCGGGGCTTCCTCCGGCAGGAAGCCGAGCCGGTCCGCAGCCATGCCGGCAGTAGCGTGGTTCAGGAACGCGGTGATGGCCGGGGCATGCCGGCGGGTCTCCTGCAGGTCCTCGAGCCGCACGCCGCTCTTGAGCGCCCGGCGGAACACGTCGACGTCCGCGTCGCGGAACCCGTAGATCGACTGTTTCGGATCGCCGACCGC